>Ga0187781_10000356_pt1 | contig 32479 bp, 32 predicted proteins | sample 0715_SJ02_MP02_2_FD_132447 | JGI IMG/M metagenome (GOLD analysis project Ga0187781, IMG submission 132447) | Tropical peat soil microbial communities from peatlands in Department of Meta, Colombia - 0715_SJ02_MP02_20_MG | ecosystem: Environmental > Terrestrial > Soil > Wetlands > Peat | place... | reverse complement strand
CCGACAAGGCGTTCAGCAGTCATTCCGGCAAACTGGCTGCTTTTATTATTCCGGAAGACGAGCATCCGGTGTAACGACACCGCGCGAGCCAGTCCCCTGAAATTGTGAGTGACGGTGGGTTTAAGATGCTCCCGTCGCCATATATCCGGCGCGCTCCTCGGAGAATAATCGCTGCTGGCCCTGAGGATCGGACGTTGTGCGAGTTGCCGTATGGCAGGCTTACGTACGGCCAACCGCTCGACGACCTTATCGCCGATGGTCGCGGCGCGAGTATCGATTGAACACAATGCCAAGCGCGCCCGAGACCAGCTTAAGCCGCCGCGATTTGCTCGCATTCATTGGCACGCTCGCGGGAAGCGCGGCGATGTACCATGCGATGACGGCGCTCGGCTTTGCTTCGGAATCGCCATACAAGGGCCGCGTCAAACTCGATGGCGACGTCAAAGGCACTTCGGTCTTGATCCTTGGCGCCGGCTTGGCCGGCATGACCGCCGCGCTTGAATTGCGCAATGCCGGCTATGCGGTTCAGGTCCTCGAATTCAGCAGCCGTCCGGGCGGCCGCAATTGGACATTGCGCGGAGGCGACAAGTTCGAAGAACTCGGTGGCTTTACGCAGACATGCGGTTTCGCGCCCGGGCTCTATTTCAATCCGGGGCCTTGGCGGATTCCGTACCATCATCGTGCAGTGCTCGATTACTGCAAGCGACTGAACGTAGAGATCCAGCCTTTCGTTCAGCTCAATCACAATGCGCTGCTTCATTCGTCCAATGCTTTTGGGGGTAGGCCGCAACGCATTCGGCACATAAGGGCCGATTTCCAGGGACAAATCGCCGAGCTCCTCGCCAAAGTCACCGAACAGGCCAAGCTCGATGAAGCGGTTTCCGCCGACGACAAAGCGATCCTTTTGGAGGCGCTGCGGTCATGGGGGGCACTTGATAAGGACTATGCCTATAGGGCCAGTCTGACGTCGGCGAGTTCGCGCGGCTTTTCGCGGGGACCCGGTGGCGGGCTGAACGCCGTACCCACCGTCAGCGACCCGGTCAATCTATCGGAAATCCTGCGATCGCGGCTTTGGCGATACCTGCAGAATTTCGCGCGGTACGAATTCCAATCCACGATGTTCCAACCGGTTGGCGGCATGGATGCGATCGGCCGCGCGTTCGCCAAAGAGGTTGGCGCTCAGATCCAATTCGATTCCAGAGTTACCCGCATCGAGCAGGATGATGGCGGTGTCACCGTGACCTACCAGGACACGAGAACGCCGGCGAATAGCCGCTTGGCCAAAGCGGCCTTTTGCGTTTGCACCATTCCGCTCTCAATACTCAGCCAAATTCCAATCAGCGTGAGCGGCCGCATGAAGGCTGCGATCGACGCCGTTCCCTACGCTCCGGCTGTGAAGATCGGGTTGCAATTCAAGCGGCGGTTCTGGGAGGAGGACGAGGCAATCTATGGCGGGATCAGTTACACCGATTTACCGATCCAACAGATCGCCTATCCTAACGCCGACCTAAATCGCAATGGCCCCGGGGTTCTTTTAGGCGCCTATGTCGTGGGCGGCGCAAATTCGTTTGAATTCACTTCCCTGCACCCGGCCGAGCGGGTTGCTCGCGCCGTCGAATTGGGCTCGATCATCCATCCGCAATACCCCGCCGAGTTTGAGAACGGGATTTCGGTAGCGTGGCATCGCGTGCCGTTCGCTATGGGGTGTGCCGGTTATTGGACCGAAAAGACAAGATCGGAGCACTACAACGATCTTTGCCAGATCGACGGCCGGATCTTGCTGGCCGGCGAACACGCATCCTACATTCCTGCCTGGCAAGAGGGCGCAATCCTTTCCGCACTGGACGCCATAGAACGGCTGCATCTGCGTGTTACAAAAGCATAGCATAAAGACATTGCTGCCGGACGGCTCTGCAAAATCGCGATTGCCGGGCGATGCGATCCGGCTGTTCATGGGATTGACCGCGGGTGTCCTGCTCTCGCTCCCGTCACAGGCGACGTTGGCGCAAAGCGCAGCGGACATTTCGGCGGACCCCACTTTCAGCGGCGGTTTCAAATTCGCCGAACAAAGCGGCGAGAGTCTGTTCAAAAGCGTCTGCCAAGCGTGCCATATGCCGAACGGCGAAGGAGCGACTGGAGCAGGGTCGTATCCTTCGCTCGTCAGCGATCCGGCATTCGGCGACCACGGATATCCGGCTTACGTCGTCGTTTTCGGCAAGCGTGCGATGCCCCCGTTTGGCGACATGATGAGCAACGACCAAGTGGCTGCCGTCGTGAATTACTTGCGCACCCATTTCGGTAATAACTACCTGGACGAGGTTACTGCTGAAGAAATTCAGGCCATACGCCCCTGAAGCAAACAGCCTGTCGACAGCGAAGTTTGGACCGACAATCGGAAACTGGAGTTACCAATGAGAATCTATTCAATGATGCTCGCGCTGGCGCTGCTGGTCGGCGTCGGCACGGCTCAAGCGGACGTCGTGCGGCATCCGATTCCCAACTCGTCGTTCCCGATTTCTCAGTCGGTGGAAGTGTCGCGAAACGTCGCAACGTACTTCGTCAGCGGCCAGGTCCCTCCGGTCGTCGACAAGTCCGCGGACGCAACAAGTCCGCAGGCCTATGGTGACACCAAGACCCAGACCGTCGGCGTGCTCAACAAGATCAAGGGCATTCTTGAAGGGCTCGGACTTGGCATGGGCGACGTCGTCAAGATGCAGGTCTTTCTAGTGAACGACGCGCGGAGCTCGATGGATTTCAAGGGGTTTATGGAAGGCTATACTCAGTTCTTCGGCGGCGATCAGCCAAACTTGCCGGCACGCTCGGTGATCGGCGTGGCGGGTCTCGCAAATCCCGGATTTCTCGTGGAGATCGAAGTGATCGCGGTCGCAGCCAAGAAATAACCTCCGCATCCATGTCGTCCGGTTCAGACGACAGTCGCCTCCGATACAACCCAAATGGCTCCGGAGACCGGAAATGACGTTCGAAATCGCGCGGCGGCTATGTAGCGCCAAAGACATCTTTGTGTTGCTTTTTCTTGCCGCTCTGGTCGTGGCTGCTCCGTTCCCGGCAAATTCCGTCGAGTCATTGACGCCAAGTCAAAAGCTCTTTTTCGACATCTATAAAGAGCTGATCGAGATCGATACCACGACGGCTACCGGCGACACGGCGCGCGCGGCCGACGCCATGGCGGCGCGATTGCGCGCGGCGGGCTTTCCCGAAGCCGACGTTCAAGTGTTCTCGCCGGCGCCGAAGAAAGGAAATCTCGTCGCTCGCCTGCACGGCACCGGAGCGCGCCGCCCCATTCTTCTGCTTGCTCACATCGATGTAGTCCCCGCAAGCCGGGAGGATTGGTCGTACGATCCGTTCAAACTTACAGAACAGGATGGTTACTTTTACGGCCGCGGTACCGGAGACGACAAGTACATGGCGGCTGCCTTTGTCGCCAATTTAATCCGATTTCGGCAGGAAGGCTTCAAACCGGATCGCGACATTATTGTCGTGCTCGAAACCGACGAGGAGATCCTCGATCGCAATGCAATGGGGATCCGGTGGCTGCTGCAAAATCACCGCGACCTGATCGACGCCGAATTCGCGCTGAATGAGGGCGGCGGGGTCGGTCTCAAAGAAGGCAGGCCGATCCGCAACAGCTTTCAAACCAGCGAGAAAGTATCGCTTGGTTATCAGCTCGACGTGAGGAACAAGGGTGGTCACAGCGCGGTCCCGGTCAAAGACAATGCCATCTATCGTTTGGCCGAGGGCCTGACCCGGTTGTCGAAGTTCAGCTTCCCCATAAACCTCAATGAAACGACACGCCTCTACTTCGAGCGGACCGCGCAAATGGAAGGCGGACAAATCGCCTCCGATATTCGCGCCATATTGTCCGACCCGTCTGATCCGTCGGCGGTGTCGGCCGCCGCTCGTCTCGCCGATGATCCGGTCTATAACGCGTTGTTGCGAACAACTTGCGTCGCGACAATGCTTGAGAGCGGCACGGCGATCAATGCCTTGCCCCAACTCGCCGGCGCGAAGATCAATTGTCGCATAATGCCCGGCGAAAACGTCGATCAGATCAAAGCCACGCTTGAACGCGTATTGGCCGACGAGCAGATTTCGGTGACGCAGCTCGGCGTTCCGACGCTGAGCTCACCTTCCGCGCTCAACGACGCGGTCCTCGGCCCGATCACGAGATTGTCAGCAGAGTTCTTCCCGGGCGCTGTCGTGCTGCCAACAATGAGTCCGGGAGCGACCGACGGCAGTTATTTGCGCAACGCCGGCATACCGACGTACGGGCATTCGGGCCTCGCCGCCGACATTCATGAGTTCCGGGCGCACGGCAAAGACGAGCGCGTTATGATGAAATCGTTCTTTACCGGGGGCGAGTACCTTTACCGGCTCACAAAGGCGCTGTCGCAAGGTGAGCCCCAGAAAAAGTGAGGGCTCGACTTCTGCGGCTTTGACCTGCGCGCCGCAATCTCGCTGAGCGAATTCGCGGCCGGCGCGCAGTCTTATCGCCTCATCAACCGCACGAGCGATCGGTGCCGGTGAAGTGGTCGACAGGTCTGCTCAGCGGCCGACCGTCCTAGTGCACGTCTGTCGACTTGGGCGTGCCCTGCATCGCCCGCACTTTGACGTCGTGCTGCGGAAACTGGTCTCTCAGCAGCAACGCCGCTCTCAGTGCATCGGCAAAACGTCGATGTCCCGATCTTACTCGACCGTCGATTTGAAGGACAAAGTATTCATCGGGCAGGTCATGAGTCGTTACGCCCGGGTTCATGAGGCGCTCCATCCCAAGCTCCCGTCGCAACATGGACGGGAAGCATCCACCGAGGGTCCCAGAGTTTCAGTTAAATCTGTCTTAAATTTTGTAAATTTTGTTCGTCTTCCAAATTAAATCGCTATGTTGCATGAACGACACAGTTGCATGGATATGCGTTCCTTTGATGCCAATTTGCTTGGAAAAAATTCAAATAAGCCGGGTTTGCCGTCTTGTTTTAGCTCAAAATCTCGTCTTTCCGGCGGAAGGTCGCGTGCCGGTTTCATTTGTGGATGAAAGAAGGCATCACATACGCGGATCGACCGCCCGCCCGCGCCGCGTGTCATCACCCTTAGTCTGATTCGATCAGGCAATAGTCAAGCAATTAGTCTGGTATCGCGTCCGCCCAGGCTGGCTTTGGATGCGGCTCGACGTTCGTCGCGCGGTGCAGGTTAGGCTCCACCGTGGCGGTGCTTGCGCCGAAGCGCGCGCCATAGACCTGGAGGTTCTCCATGACACGTTGCACGTAGTTGCGCGTTTCCGAAATCGGGATGCGCTCTACCCAATCTACTGCATCGACCTTGGGATCGCGCGGGTCACCATGCTGCGCCACCCATTGCCGGACGCGGCCACGGCCGGCATTGTAGCCAGCAAACGTCATCACATACGAACCGGCATACTCGCGCAGCAGAGCACTGAGTTCGGCGGCGCCCATCTGCGTATTGTAGACTGGATCTGATACGAGACGCTTCCAATCATAGGCGACACCGAATCGTTTGGCAGTGTCACGCCCGGCCTCCGGAGTGACTTGCATCAGGCCAACCGCATTGGCCGGCGATTTGTCGGCCTGGTTGAAAGCGCTTTCCGTGCGCACGATCGAGTAGACTACACAATGATCGATTGGGGGAGCGATCGGTCGGTAAGACGGCACCCCGATCTCCGGGAAAGCGTGCCGTTCCGTCGGCAGGCCCCTTGCAAGCGCAGTCTTGCCCATAGACAGCATCGCCTGGGCGTCGTTGTAACGCGCAGTGAGCTCGCCAATCGCCGTCAGCGTCGCGACATCGGTACTGGTCTCGGCGAAGTCGGTGACGAACGATAGGACCAGCTCGAACTCGCCGATCGAATAAAGAATGTCCGCGGCGCGCAGCAGATCATTCCGATTGCCGTCCGCCAGCTGCGGCGGAGAAAGCACCGAAATTTGGCTGACGCCAAGTCGCGCGCGGGCGAGCTGGCCGTAGTAAGCGGTGGGATACGCTGCGGCAGCCTGGTACTGCGCGCGCATATCGTCAATCTGGCCCAACGCTTCGGCTGCTCGGCCTCGCCAATAGGCAGCGCGCGCAAGCACAATCGGATCGCTCGAACCGTCGTCAACGTGGACCAAGTGCGTCAGGGCCGTCGCCGGGTCGTTCAGAAAGCGCAAAGCGATCCAGCCGGCCATGAAATGGTATTCGGAGCGGTAGTAGGGATTAGCGGGGGTGGCCGCTTCGTTCACAATGCGATACGCCGTCTGCGGCTGGCCGAGATCGATCAGCTTGCGGGCCAGGAGGCGGCGTTCGCGCCACCATTCGTCGGCGTCCTGCAATTGCAAATCCGCGTGGGAGGATTCGGTCACGAGCCTGGCTGCTGCCGCGAAGTCGTCATGCGTCTGCAGCCAATGGACGCGGCAGAGCACATAACCCAGATCTCCGCGTACATCCTCGGGGACGTCCGCAAGCCGCGCCCGGCTCTTTGTGGAATTCGCCTCGGCCGCCTCGCAAGCTTTGACGACTGCAACACGATCGGGACCAAGGCGCTTGGCAGCACGCATCGCCGCGCCAAAGTCTTTTGCTCCAATGCGGCGATCCATGCGGGCGATATGGTCGCTCAAAGTCAAAGCACCGGGGAACTCGCCGGCCACCGCAGTCTCCAGTTCGGCCGACATTTCCGCCGACTGCCAGACCGCGCGAACTTCGCGCTCGGCGCCAGCGCGGTCGCCCTCATGCTGCAACACACGTGCGAGCGCGAGCCGGCCAATGGCGCTGACCGGTCGCCCGCCGAGGAAACGGCGCACCGTGGCGGCGTCCCGCTGCTCCTGCCACAGTCTCGCCTCCGCTTGGCGACGCAGCTTGGAATTCGGCCAGTCGGCATTCGCTTGGATAAAGGCGGCGTAGCGGTCGAACCCGGCCGGACTGTCTGATTCGCGCAGTAGCACCCATTCGACGAGCTTCAGGGCCACCGGATCATCAATCGTCCGTGCCAGGGCGCTAGCCTCGCTAAATTTGCGGTTGTGCAACAGATCGATGGCTTGCCTGATCGCCACAAGGTCAGACGACAATTGTGGAGCCGGCGCAGATGTCTGATCGTCCGGCTCGGGGGCCAACAGGACACGCGGCCCAACGGCTGCCTTCGCGTGCTTAGCTTCGGGCGCCGATCCGTGGGTATGATGCTTTGCCTCGGAGAGCCGATGCGGGTGGTGACGCCGGTGATCCGGCGTCGATGACTCTTTTGCGACGACGGGCGCTACCATCGCCGAAGCGACCAAAACTACCCAAACACCCCGCCGGCAACGAAAAATGGAGCTTGCGAACGCGCCTCGACCGAGAACAGCACCGCTGCTCCGAAAGCGGATGGACGGCATGCTGAAATCCCCCACCGCGTAGAAACCTGCCGAGCAATAACGGCCGAACCGTGACCAAAGCGAAAACAGCCGATTTAAAACTCCTGCCAGTGCCGTCGTAACCCGGCCAGGCCGAAGATGGGGCCACGCTAAAATTGACGCGCCAATCCCCACGACGTTCGTCCTGATCGGCGATTGAATACAGCTAAGGCATCGGTTGTTTATAAGCTCATGCCCCCCAGGCGGCGGCGTGCCGGCGGCCATGGCGCATACGCGCATCGGCGTGAACCTGCTTGGCAGCAGCGACAAGCAGCGGGATAATGAAAAATGGTGCCAGCAATTGCCCATCAACAACGTATCGCCAGATGGTTCGGTCGGACATGATGCTGCGGGCCGCAAATGATTCGACGTCCGGAAGATCGTCTCGTCGGGCGTGGAAGAGGGTGGAATGACCACTCTTTCGGGTCTACGCGTTCTCGTGGTCGAGGATTCTTGGCATCTTGGTGTGGCCCTGAAAAGTCTTCTGCGGTCGGTTGGTGCGGAAGTGGCAGGCCCGGTGGCGACGTGCGCCGACGCGGAGCGCCTGATGGCAGAGCAAGTTCCTGATGTCGCGATCGTCGACTTTAATCTTCGCGGCGGCGAACTGGCCTACGATCTGATCGACAAGATGAACGAGCTTTCGGTGCGCGTCGTTGTCATCTCCGGCTATGCCACCTTGCCACTGCCGCCCGACAAGGTCGCGGCCGTTTTGCAAAAGCCGATGGTCGAAGAGCAACTGCTCGCGGCTCTGCAGAGCACAACGTAGTGATCTCGCCGTTGCGTGAGATCGCTTCAGGCGCTGGCAACAGGAATATCGATCCGGCAAAAGACGCCACCAGGTTCGAACACGAGATCAACGCGCCCGCCCAGTTCATGCGGGATGAGGTCGCGGATCAAACTCGTCCCAAATCCGGATTGTATCGGTACGGTCACTTGTGGTCCGCTAAGTTCGCGCCAAATGATGGTGAGGGTCGTTGCGGCGCCATCCGCGACCGGCTTTTGCCATGTCACCGACACGGCGCCGGCGGTCGACAATGCGCCGTATTTTGCCGCGTTGGTGGCAAGTTCGTGCAGCACCATGGCCAATGCCTGTGTGGCGGTCGCGGTGAGGACGATGTTTGGTCCGGCGATCTTTACATTTGCTCGCAGCGCATACGGTGCGAGTTGGTCACGAACAAGATCATTAAGCCCAACGCCACGCCAGCGCGTTTGGCTCAAGAGCGCATGAGCGGCGGCCATGGACTGAATGCGTCCGTCCAGCGACTCGACGAAGTGGTCCATTGTGCTGCTTCCCTCGCGGGTCTGCCTGGCGACAACGGCGACGCGCGCGAGCACGTTTTTGACGCGGTGATCGAGTTCTGCGATGAGCAAGTCCTGACGTTGTTCCGCGTGCTTTCGGTCCGTAATATCAAGCGTGAGCCCGCGCATCCGTACAAGTCGTCCGGCCGAGTCGAATTCACCCTTGGCCGTTTGCTCCAGCCATATTTCACGACCGTCGTGGCGTATGAAACGGAAGGTGCTGTCCAATATGGGACGCTCGGGGCGCAGATCGCGCAATTGAGCCAGCAACTGAGATCGATCGTTCTGATGAACTCGCGCGAAGAATTCAGCGCCGCCAAAACTCTCTTTAGGATCGAAGCCAAGGATCAGCGCGGCATTGTCGCTGCGACGCGATTTGTCGCTGCTGACCTCCCAATCAAATGCCGCGACGCCGCCGGCTGTAAGGGCCTCCTGCAGGCGCGCCTCACTCTCGGTAAGCATGGCTTCGTGCCGTCGCCGTTCTTCGAACAGGGCGGCGAGAACATACGAACACAACGACACCGCCAGAATTCCGGCCTGGGCCGATAAGATACGTTCGGCCGCAGGAAAGTTTGTATCGCCAAAGACCCCGATGCCAAAGGTGGTGGTGCAAACGATTGTCAGCGAAACGATGAATGCAGCGGCTGAGGAGAAAACGGGTCTGCAGCGAGCTCCCAGCCAGAGCAGCAAGGGAAAAAGTGCCGCCAGCGCCAGGACGGTCGCCCAGCGCTCCCGCGGCAAGAATATGAGGGCTGCGCTCAAGACAATTAACGTGCCGAGCGCTACTGCACCCTCAAACATTTCCCGATTGGGCGGCGGGTCGCGTACGGAAGCATTCAGGCCAATCAGCAGTGGGGCAACTGTGACCACCCCAAGCCCGTCTGAAGTAAACCAGTGATACCAAGTGGTCAGGATTGGGGCCGTCGACTTGTGGAATAGGAACCCCAGCGTGCCGCCGATCCCGGAAATAGCAGTTCCCGCCACCGCCGCACCAAGGAAGCCGATCACGTGGCTTAGCCGGTCGAGGGTGAACGGCGACCCGAAATAGCGATCGATAAGCGCCGCGATGATCAAGGCTTCGCCGGCGTTGCAAACAGCAAAAACAACGGCGCTCCAGAAGCTTCTGTCTCCGAGGAGATTGGCGCCGATGGTCGCGCCCATTGCCCCGATCACAACGGGCCACCGCGCGCGGGGACCAAGCGCGATCAGCAATCCGGCTGCAACGCCCGCCGCCGGCCAAAACACGGCGACGCCGTCGGGTTTCGTCAGCAGCGCAAGCGACAGCCGCGCCGCAAGAAAATATGCGATCGCGACCGCGATGGTGAGCAGCAGCCAGGCTGCAGTAAGTCGCGTCCCGCCAATGAAGCTGGATAATGGGCGCCGCACCATTACCGGAAATCCAGCCATGAGGAACCCCGCTCAGGCGTGAAGTCTGGCATGTTGCAGAACAACATGCGAGTCTCGCTGCCGCGGGTCTAACCGCCGAGGCACACGAAGCCTTAAAAGCGGCGCGGCCGCCCATCGTTTCGGGAGCACAAGGTTTCAGCAGCACAAGGTGCCGGCAGCACAAGGCCTCTGCCGGGCGGTATTCGCGTCTGGACAAAACCGGCGTCGCGGCCGGTGCACCGACTAGTCCGTGTCGTAACTATCAGACTGAATGGCCATGGAGACCGTGCCCGGCAGCGCCTTCAGCATGCGTGCCGCCCAATAACCCAACCAGGTGGTCTGGAAGCCCCAAGAATCTATTGCGCTTCAATCTATTGCGCTTCGGCGGCCAGGGCCGGCAATACGAAATGAAAGGCCGATCCATGTTCCACCCCGGGCGATACCCAAAGGCGTCCGTGATAAGCTTCAATAATGGACCGGCAAATCGACAGGCCCATTCCCATTCCCTTCGACTTTGTGGTGAAGAGAGCATCGAAGATGCGCTCGACATCCTTGGAATCAATTCCGGGGCCCGTATCCTCCACCGTGACCAATACCCCATCCGGCTGGTGAAGCGCCGTTTTCAGTCGCAATACCCGTTCACGTCCAGTGACCGTGCTCATCGCTTCGATGGCATTGATCGTCAAATTCAGGACGACTTGCTGGAACTGAATTCTGTTGCCGAAAACCTGCGGGAGGTGGTCAGTCAATTCGGTCTGAATCGATACTTTCTGCTTTCGCAACTCGCTCTGCACGAGCTCAAGCACGTCGGAAATAAGACCGTTGACGTCAATCGCGACGGCCTCCTTGCTGTCCCTCTTGAACATCGCTCGAATAGTGTCGAGTATTTCACTCGCACGCTGACCCTCCTGGACGATGTTTTTGAGTGTCTGCTTCGCCTCGTCGACGTTCGGCGGCAATCTTGAGATCCATCGCAATCCTGCATGGGCGCCTGTTACTATCGCCGCCAATGGCTGTCGTATTTCGTGACCGATTGAAGCGGTCATGACCCCCATTGCCGAAAACTGCGAGACGCGCGCAAGTTCCGAATGGGCCGCGCGAAGCGCCAAGTCCGAGCGTTTGCGCACAAGGACATCACCAAGCAATCGTCCCAGCTTGGCTACCGCAGCCATCATGGTCTGATTGAAAGGCAGCACCTGAATTGAGTACATTTCAAAGATCGCGAATACCTCTTCGTCGATCGTAATAGGAACCGTCAGGGACGACTTGAACCCGGATGCCTGCGCTTTCTCGATGCCGATGAAATCGCCCATCGACGCCAGATCCTCGACCCAGAGCGGCGTTCGATTCCGCCAAACGACCGCGGGGAGGCTTTTGTCCCCCTTCTTCCAATTCCGCTTAATGCTTAAAAAATGAAAATCGGCGAATTGATCGCCGAAATAATCATTGGCGATGCATCTAATGAGATCGCCGTCCGGTTCCGGAGTCCACAATTGACCGAACTGACATCCCGCAGCCTTGACGGATTGAACGAGGCAATCAAGCGCCAGGGTGTGCAGATCGGTGGCGGTGCTTGCGGCTTTTGATACGCCGGCCAAAAGTTCAAGCGCTTGCTCGGCGGAACGAGCTTGACGACCCATTTGGCTTTCGCGTTCACGCACGCCGATCGCGAGAACGGCCTGATCGGCGAATGCCGCCACCACCTTGATTTCACGTTCGGTGAAGGGTTCGACGCGATGGCGCGCCAGGATGATGACCCCGATCGGCTCCCCTTCGCGCATAAGGGGCACGCCGATCATCGAACGCGCCCCGCCGATTTTTGCATCCTCCTTGAGTGTATAAGAGGGGTCGCTCAAAAGATCGTCGATCTTCTCGACGTGCCGGCTCATCGCCGTCCGGCCGACCATGGTGCCGGGTCCCGGGGCGATCGGCCTTTGCCGTTGTACGTATCGCGGATCGAGATTGCAGCCGACTTCGAAGCGATAGACCCCCTTATCCAAACGAAAGATCTCCCCGCTTGTGGCGTGACACAGCCGCACAGCGGTATCGACCACCGTCTGCAGCACTGGTTGCAGATCGAATTTTGACCGGCTGATGATTCCAAGAAGAGTCGCGGTGGCGGTCTGCTGCTCCAGCAATTGATCCCGTTCGCGTGTGAGGCGGCCGACTGTCGTTTCCGATTGGGTGACCGACGAACTTCGCGGCGCTTTCTGGCGTTTGGGCGAGGCGTGTTTGCGGCGCCGCGTCTTGACCGGTTCACCACCTGCTCTGGAACGCCGTTTCATCTTTTTGCCCGTGCCAGCGCGCTATCGTATCCGGCGAAGCGGGCAAACGGGAAGGGCCCAAAAGGCGCCCTCAAGCCGGAGGTTACCTGGGTGCGAATGAGGAGCGGTCTCTATAAGAGAAAACCCCAGGCGCGGTGCCTGGGGTTCTTGGCTCCCTCGCATGGGGGATCCACGACGCGGCAGCGGGGTGTCGGGGGGATGGGGACCACCGCGTCGAGTTAACGAAAGCCAATGTAGCGGTAATATCTCCAACCTCCACTGTACATTCGTAGTTAGTGGCTGTCTCCGCGACAGTGAGTTCGATACCTTCGTATAACGTAGTGGCGGCGGCTTCGATCGACAGTCACCGCTGCGGCGTCTGAAGGGAAATCGACGAGTCGGGGCGGCTCGCTTACGACTGTTCGTCAGTGATCTGAAAAGCGGCCAGGAGTTCCGCTTCCGTAATGGGCTTCTCCAACACCGCAGCGACTTTGTCCCGCTGCAACCGTGGATGCGAATAACCGGAAACGACAATGACCCGTACCGCCAGATCATTCAATTTGTCGATGAGATCGTAGGCCAATTCGCCGCCGCGAAGATGAAGATCGACGATCGCGACATGAGGAATTCGTTCGGCAAGCAGCCGTTCGGCCTCCGCGGTGCTCGCGACGGGGCCGGCGACCTCTGCTCCAAATGACCGCAGCAGACTTTGCACGGCTGTGGCGACTTGCCAGGAGTCCTCGACCACAAGGACCCGCAAACCCGAAAGGCGTCCGGTTCCGGCCTCTGATTCCTCGTCACCGCTTGCTGCTGCCATCCAATGTGCCGATCGACGACAGGCGCATACCCCTCAAACAGTTTGGCATTACTCAAATGGCGAGGCAATCCGCTGACGCCAGCCCGAACCCCGACGACGTGAGCCGGATGAACAGGATGGGATTGAAAGTTAAGATGCCGGACCTGGACACTGGACTAACTGGCTTGCGCTTATTTCGCCGCCGGATCGTTATGCCGCGAAGGCACGCGCCAGTTGGGCCTTGCATTGCTGAGGGACAAGGATCGAGGGATGAAGCTCGTGGGATGAAAGGCTCAGCGTCTCCTCAGCGCGTCGGTGCCGCGCCCGCCGCCTTTGATCAAGCGCGACGCCGCCTTAAGGCGGTATCAATGTGCTCGAGCAAGTGGCTTTCTTCAATGGGCTTGCGCAAGTAAGCGATTGCCCCGCCTCGGAGGGCCCGGTTCTCCAACTTGGAGTCCGGGAAAGCGGTCACGAATATTGTGGGCATCTCGTGCCCCTCCGAGATAAGACGGTCTTGCAAATCCATTCCGCTTAGACCCGGCATCTGCACGTCAGTGATCAGACAATCGGTACGTTCGATTTGCGTCCATGCCAGAAACTCCTCGGCGGAGCCGAAAGTTTCCGCGTTATATCCAAGTGACCGGATCAGCGATTTCGTGGCCTCTCTGACGGCCTCGTCGTCGTCGACGATGGAAATTAAAGGCGTCTGCTGCAATTTCGTCTCCAGGTTTTGCGATCTGGATCTCACCGACTGTTGAGAATCGAGCAATGACAATGTTGCTGCGTCGAACAGTTATGGGGTGAGATGTTCTGGATCTTGTCGATGGGTGCGCTGCGGAACGTCCTTAGGCGCAGCGACCAAACCGAGAAAGCGCGGGCGTCAGGTGAGACGTGATTCTGTCAGCCTTCCGCATCTGAGGATTCATCTGAGCGCTCCAGAGTTTGCTTATATCGCCGTGCAGGTGCCGCGGCTTGGTCCCAACCATTTGTCACATTGTCTAGACTGCATGGCAAGCGCGTTCTAGTGAACGTTGGCGAAAATCACCGCTCACAACACATTAGGCGCGTTATACGAAGGTTTAGCGCTCGCGGAACAACGGCCGCTGAATTCCGAGTGCATCTGCCATTCGCACCAGTTCAGGTAGCGAACGCGCGCCCATTTTTCTCATGATGTTGCCGCGATGCACTTTCGCCGTGATCTCGCTCACACCGAGCTGAGAGGCAATCTGCTTGTTCATCAGTCCGGCCGTAACCAACCCGATGACTTCTTGCTCGCGCGGGGTCAACGCCGCGAAGCGGGCTCGCAACTTCGAGACCGAGGATTCTCGTGCTCGGCGCTCGCGGTCGCGTTCGAGCGCGAGCTGAACCGCATCGAGAAGATCTTGATCGCGGAACGGCTTGGTCAGGAATTCGACGGCGCCCGCCTTCATGGCGCGCACTGTCATTGGGACGTCTCCGAAGCCCGAAATGAAAATAATGGGGATTTGAATGTTGGCCTTGGTCAGCTCCGCCTGAAAATCGAGCCCGCTGAGGCCAGGTAGCCGGACATCAAGAACGAGACAGGCTGCGGCAGCATCGCGGAGTTGCGCCTTTTTCAGGAAATCGGCAGCCGAGCCGAACGCCTCGACGCGCAAGCCGACCGATTGCAGCAGGCTCACAAGGGCCGCGCGCAAGGGGGCGTCGTCATCGACGACGAAAACAACCGTATCGGCTGCGGCATGCCCCTCCACGACCCCTCGTGACGCTCGATCGACCAGCGGGCGCGAACACCCTGTTGAAGCGGGGAGCGACCATGCGTCTGCCCCCACTCCCGGTGGCATTCTTGCAGGAAAAATCGCGTCTGACGAGCGGTATGATAGCGCCGCCGGCTCGGTGGTACCGAGGTCCGGCGCTGTCTTCGATCCATGCCCGTTTGCGAAGCGCCGCCGGCTCTGCGTTACCAGCCGATCGGCGTCTCTAAACCAACGTATAGGACCGGCACCCTTTTGATACCGAGCGTTAACCAACGTGCAATGGAGCCGGACGAAGCGCGACCCTAATGTCCCCGTTAACAAAAGATAAGTCGCGGGGAGTCGGCAAATGGACGGTCATCTCACCGGCCCAATTAAATTGGGCGCTGGGCGCGCAATTAAAGTGGCTGCTTTGCTGTTTGCAAGCGCCCTGCTTGCAGACAGTGCGCAAGCGCAAATGCTGGCGGCATTAGCTGAGCCGAGCAATCCAACTTTCACAAAGGACACGAACGCGACCGCGGCGGCGTTTCGCCTGCGGCGTCAAGTCGTGAACTATGCGACGCCGGAAGCGCCGGGAACGATCATCATCGATACGCCGAACACTTATCTGTACTTCGTGCTCGGCGGCGGCAAGGCGATCCGGTACGGAGTCGGCGTGGGGCGCGAAGGCTTCACCTGGTCCGGCGTGAAAACGATAGAGCGCAAGTCCGAATGGCCGGACTGGCTGCCTCCCGCCGACATGCTGGTGAGACAGCCGTATCTGCCACGCTTCATGGCAGGCGGACCGGGTAATCCGCTTGGCGCGCGCGCCATGTATCTCAGCGGCAGCGTGTATCGCATTCACGGCACCAACAAGCCGTCCAGCATCGGACAGCACGTGTCCAGCGGATGCATCCGTATGCTCAATGAAGATGTGATCGATCTGTACGCGCGAACGCATGTCGGCACCAAGGTTGTGGTGCTGCCAATGGGCCACCGTCAGATCGCCATGACTTCCGTGCCGCCCGCGGCGAACGCTCTGGCAGACAATCTGCGTTGATCTCCGTCCGTTTTTCTCAGGACCGATGCGGTCAAAGAACGAATTCGTGAGAACCAAGATGCTCAAAGGGTTTTCCGCGATCGCAGCAGCCGCAGTTTGCGCCGGCGTCATTGTCGGGTTCATTCCCGAACCCGATCCGGCCGCCGCAGCTGCCGCGCCGCGATCAACTCCGCGCGAGCAGGTCAATGTCGTCGCCAGCGCGCCGATTGTCGTCACGACATCCGCGTGTACGCAGACGTGGCCGTACTACGAACAGTCATGCCTCCGCGACAGTCGCCGCCTCGGCGGCAGAGCACCGACTGCCCGCGTCATTCCCTCCACTTATCCGGTCAAAGCCCCGGTTTCCAAGATTGCCAGGTTGGCGGGAGGCTCACGATGAACATTCCTCTCAAGCTGTGTATCGCGATCGTCGTGGCAGGAAGCTTGGTCGCTGCGACGTCGGCGAGCACCCCCCGTGCCGCTGGCAGCGGAGGTTTTGAAACTTCCGTCAACCGGACCAACAAGGGCGACCGGTTGGAGAGCGTCGTAGCCAAGTCGAGCCCGGCGACTGCGCCGCAACATTCGAGCATGTCAGTCGGGCGACGGCCGATCGGATGCGAACCGGCATTCAGCCCGCTCGCCGAGCCGGGGCGCAAGCACTTTTTCGGTCGGTGCGTGTCATGAGCGTGCGCGCGCTGAAAGCGACGACTGATTGCTGAAGGATTGGAGGCACCCATGAATCATTCGATGCACAGCGCCGACTGGCGAACTCATGTGAAGATTTTGGTGGTCGGTCTCTTGTTTGCGGGCGTGGTGGCCGCGGTCGGCAGTTATGCGCGCATCGGCGACCTCGATCTCGGCACGGCGCCTCTGGTGAAAGCGGGCGGGACGACTGCCGTGAGCGGACGGCTACCGGCAATTCGATAAATCGGAATGAATGGGAACGTTGTTCAGTTGAGGATCCACGATGTTCAAAATTCCCGCGTACGATCCGTTCGGACTTGCCATTTTGGGATTTGGCGTCCTGGCCGTGGTGGCGCTGGCATTTGTCTTTTGACCGCCTCTTCTTTTGACGGCGTCTGGGCGTCTGAAGGAAATCAAGCGGAGCGCTTCGAGCCGACGCTCCTGTGCGGCGGCGCATACGCGCGCGTGATGACTATCGGTTTAGCAAGCCAGTCCGCCGGAGTGCCGCTAATACCCGCAGCTAAAGCCCGACGGCGCGATACCAGTCATCCATCAGAGACGTGAACTGTCGGCCGTGGGACGCGTAACGCTGGCCCGCGTGGTGCTTCTTGCTCGCCTTCTTTTGAGGGTGCGTTAAATCAGCCAAGGGCTTGGTTCGCGCGACGAGCGATGGCGCTGCTTTGGTCGGCTCGCTTTCGATGACGCTCCGTGGTTTGACCTGAGCGCTGAGCAGCGTCGAAGACAGCTGGATCGGCGCCGCCCCCGCTGTGTCTGTCGGCGCCAACGTGCGCGCCGCAACGGACGCCTGATCAGGCATGCGATCGACGAGCGATAACATGACGCCGGCGCAAGCCGCCGCGCTCACTGCCGCGGTCATGAGCAGGATGCGGACGGTGCGGACGAAATTTTGCGGCGGAGCGAGAACGCCCCATTCCGGATGCAAATGCTTGGCTTGGCGCATTTGATTGAGCCTGGGCTCTTGAGGGCACAGTTGCCACGGCAAAACCGGACACGCCAAAGCGTAGAGTAAATGCGTCGGCCAACTCCATTGCACCAGGGAGTAACGACCCTAGACGCTGGTATAGGTCCCGCTTTCGCAATGATTAGACGCCGCATTTGCGCCAAGTCCGCGGCGCCACGCGCAGTTATTCACGCGGGGTTCCCCGAGACGAGCGATGTCGTTGTGAACATGCTGGTTCCTCGGGAACGTGATCGGCGCACTTATGATCCGATGGCCGCTTCGTTTACTGCCAATGGCGCCCATTCGGCGCCATTTCGTCCGATCCGGGACTTGATGTGCTCCGCGAGATATTCCGCATCCCTGGCAACACCGGAAAACCGTCCCGATCCCCACGTAAAAAGCCACGGCAAGCCGACAAAATACGCGCCGTCGACCGGCGTTACGCCGCGCACATGGCTCGGTTGACCGCGCCCATTGAACACCGGCAAATCGATCCAGCTATAGTCGGTGCGAAAGCCGATGCACCAGACAACAGACGTGATGCCGGCAGCGCGATAGTCCAATTCCTGGCGCTCATTCGACGGCGTCCAAACGGGACGATAGCGGTCTTCCTCCGGTGCCAAGATCGCCTTCTTGGCAATAAAGCCGTCGATACTTGTCTTGATGCTTTCGGAGACTTGATCGGCTTGATCGAGGCAATGTGCGAGATCGGCGGCAAAGATAAATCGGCCTCCCGCCACATCAAACAAGCGGCCGTATAGCTGCATGCCCTCACGCGCCCGCTGCCGCAAGTCGATGTCGCGTCCGCCGTCGCGGCCGGTCACGTAGTGATTGGTCTTGTCGCGCACGCCTTCCCGTAACGGATGTTCGTGCACCGGCAGGTCGTAGTAGCCCATCAGATGCAGCCACTCCACGACGTCCTTGCCGCGATAGCGGCGGGCCACGCGCGGCGCGTCACCTACGCAAAGATGCACTTTCCGTCCGGCGAGATGCAGATCTTCCGCGATCTGACAGCCGGATTGTCCGCTGCCGACAACGAGCACGGCGCCGGCGGGCAGCTGTTCGGGATTTCGATACAGCGACGAGTGAATTTGCATGATGTCGGTTGGCAGCCGCTCGGCGCAGCGTGGAATAACCGGAATCTGATAGCCGCCGGTGGCAATCACGACATGCTGGGCGAAATAAGTTCCGCCCGTCGTGTCCAGCACGAAGCCGCCTTGGTCATCGCTTCCCAGGCGGCGAACGGCGACGCCCTCGCGTATGGGTGGCTTAAACGAGGCGATGAAGGCCTCCAAATAAGCCACGATCTCGTCGCGCAGCATAAAGCCGTGCGGATCCGGCCCCTGATAGGGAAAGCCCGGCAACTGGCACTGCCAGTTCGGCGTCACCAGACAGAATGAGTCCCAGCGTTCGGTACGCCAGGCGTGGCCGGCACGTTCCTTCTCAAAGACAACATGGTCGACGCCGCCTTGCGTCAGGTACCAGCTCACTGACAAACCGGCCTGACCAGCGCCAATGACCGCAACGGTATGGCGCGTGACCTCATGTCGGGAATCCATCCGCAAGGACCTCCGCTATTCGAGCATATCGATGGTGACGCACGCTCCCGGCACGTCGGCAAACGTCCTGGCAACGCTCTCAATCCGGGCGAGCTGCACCTTGGCGCGCGAACAGGCGTGACCATATTTCGCCTGCACGCGGTCGCTGGCGATGGTCAGTGCGGTTCGGCTGCGTTCGACAAAGTCGGCAAGCGCGTAGCTTTCGCCGGCGGAGAAGTAATCCCTGATGACGAGCGATGGCGAATAGCAGGTCTCGACGACACCGTTCGGCCAATGAACGCGAAAATGCATCTCAGGCATAAATCGGGTCCCGCAATTTTTGGTAAGCCGCGAGATGCGCCTTCGCCACTGAGATCCAGTCATGACGTGCCGCGAGCTGCATCCCACACTCGAACAGGAGCGCGCGCTGTGCGGGATCAACCGAACGCATCATGGCCGCCGCAATCGAGCTTACGTCAAAGGGATCGCACCACAGCACATCGTCCCCGCCGAGATACTCGGTGAACGGCGCGATTTGCGAAGCGACCACCGGAACGCCGCTCGCCATAGCCTCCAGAACGACAAGTCCGAAGCCCTCCTTCGTCGAGGCGCATACCAAACAGGAAGCAGCCCGGTAGAGCGCCGGCATAAGTCGCTGCCGAAACGGTCCGGTTCGCATCACTGCAGCGGCGGTGTCGCCGGCGTGTGAAAGCGTGCCAGCGAATTGCGCCTGGTAGGCACCGTGATCCAAGAGCGAAGCGCCGCCCGCGATCACCAGTCGCGATGCCGGGATTTGCAGGCGAACGGCCTGGAAAGCTTGCAGAAGCCGAACCGTATTTTTCCTCTCTTCGACCCCTCCTATCGCGAGAAATACGGTTTCGGAAGGCCGCAAGCCGAGTTCTTCGCGCAACTCGCCATCGGTTTCGTCGGGCTGTGGGCAAAAGCGCTCCCTGTCGACACCGTTACCGACGTTGCGGGCGTCGCGCTTGAACTCGCGGGCGAGCCAATCGCGCCATAGCTCACTGACGACGAATAGCTGATCCGCGGCCATGATCGAGCGCCTCTGCAAAGCGGTGAGACGCTCGTCCGCGAAAGCATCAACGTGGTGAACTGTGCGCCCGAAGCCGGAGATGAACCCGCGCTCTTTCAAAGTCGCGAGCGCGTTTGCGGAAATTCCGTCCTGGGCATGCCAGATGTCAAAGCGTCTGTTGTCCGCATCCTCGAAATAGCGGACATAATCGGCCACGCGCGTTTCGACCATTGCACGCGTGTCGCGGCCGGCCGACGAGGCGGGAACGCATGAGGTCGCGCACAATGTGCGCCGAAAAAAGCCCTTACGGGCGAAGTCCGGAGCCAACACGGTTGCCTGCATCCCGAGACGGGTCAGCGCATCGCCGAGTTCGAGTGCGTGCACGACACCACCGCGCGGATTAGTCGAGTGCGTCAGAATCGCAATGCGCGGTGCCGCGGTCATGCTGAAGCCTCGGCGGACGCGCATCCTAGAAGCGGCTCGCGAGTGAAATCCCAGATGACTTCACTCGCTCTGCCGTCGCTGATTGTGACGCGATGATCGCTGGTAAATTCGCCGATCTCCGCGGCAGCGATACCTCGCGCAGCGAATTGGGCGATGACGGCCTCCACATTCTGCGGTCGCGCGGCCACGACAAATCCGTAGCTCGGAAATGTCACCAGCCATCGCTCCGGTGGAATGCCACGCGGTCTCGGCAAGCGAGCAATATCGATGACAGCGCCAACGCGCGAGCATTCCGCCAGCATCATCGTTGTCCCGACAATGCCGCCTTGCGAAATGTCCTTCGCCGCAACGGCGAGGCCCGCTTCGGCCAAGGACGGAAGCACTTCAAGATCGCCTCGCAGCCGCGCCGGTGGCGCATCCGTCGCCGCCTCCCAATTCGCGAACGGTTCGCGGTAGCGGCCGCGCAGGTCGATCGCCGCGATCAGCCGCTCCGCGGGCTTCGCATCGAATGACGTGAGAAGGTGCGTGGCCCGTCCCAATATGGCCACTGAAAGTTGGCTGCGATCCGTACGGGTGTTTGTATGACCGCCGACGATCGGGACGTTGTAGGTCTCGGCTGCGGCGCGCATTCCGTCGAGCAAAGGCATTGCGGCGGCTTCGCCGGCTGCCCAGACCGCGTCGACGACGCCGATCGGACGGCCTCCCATCGCGGCCACGTCCGACAGATTGACCATGACGCCGCACCAGCCGGCAAACCAGGGATCGCGTTCGACGAACTCGTTCATGAAGCCTTCGATGGCGAACAGCAAATAGCCGTCGCCGTCCGGAATAGCCGCGCAGTCATCGCCGACTGGCACGACAGAGTCCGCCGACAACGACAAGCGCGCAGCGACCATCGCGATATCGCGCTTCCCGGCCAGGCCGCGGGCGGCGCGCAGATCGCCAGCAATGCGGTCGAGCGCGAGGGTGCCGAGCATCACGCCGCCTTTGGCAACGACAGGAATCCAGTTTCAGGGTTGCTGATCGGGGGATAGTGATCGAGATCGGCCGACATGAAATGATGCGGAAGGCCGTGAAGAATGGTTTCCTCGATCGTGCGCCAGTGAAGACGCTGAAACATCGCCGCATTCTGAGATTGCACATGCGCATAGAACCGGCGGCATCCGCGCGCATGCGCCGATGAGACGGCAAGCCGGATCAACGAAGTTCCGAGAGCCGAAATCCTTCGGTAGTTCGCGGCAACGGCGAGCCGGGAGCCCCACCAAACGCCGGGTTCCGCCTCGTGGATGCGCACTGTGCCGACGACTTCTTGAGGGGCGACCGCAAACGATGAAATGGCGACAATCGTGATCGCTATATCGTCGATGGCATCGCGGTCATGGCCGGCAAAGATCTTCTGCTCGTCGCAGAAAACGGAGCGCCGCAAAGCCGCCGCTTCGCGATATTCCCAACTATCGGTCGCAAACTTGACCCGATATTCCGACGGCAGGAAGTTTGGGAAAGGCTCGAAGATCATGCGCGTGCCTCCCGTTCGTAGGTCGAGAGCGCTGAACAAGCGCCGCACCGGCCGCAACCGGCTTTGATGGCTGTTGCTTGCAAGCCGCCGGTCCGCAGCATGTGCGCCAACGGCTGAAGAATTGCATGCATGAACGCTGCGGATGGAGGCGGATGGCTTTCCAATGGCGTGCCGGAGATCGGCACAAAGGGAACGACGAAAGGATACACGCCGATGGCGATCAGCCTTCCGCAGGTCGAAAGGATTGCTTCCTGAGAGTCGCCGAGACCGGCCAATATGTAGGTCGACACCTGGCCACGCCCGAAAACCGTCACTGCGGCATCAAAGGCTTCAAAATATCGATCGACGGAGACTTGCGCCTTGCCCGGCATCACCTTCGCCCGCACCTCCTCGGTAACGGCTTCAAGGTGCATGCCGAGCGAATCCACGCCGGCATCGCGCATGCGTCCAAACCAGGTGTCGCTGTCCGGCGGCTCGCATTGGCCCTGAATCGGCAGCTCGACCGCCGCTTTTATCGCGCTCGCACTCTCGGCCAAAATCGCCGCGCCGCGGTCACGACCGGGCGGAGTGCCGGTCGTCATCACCATATGCTTGACACCGTCGAGTTCGACGGCCGCTTTCGCGACCTCCGCAAGCTGCGCCGGCGTTTTGCGCTCGATCGTCCGGCCGGCGGCGAGCGATTGGCCAATGGCGCAGAACTGACAAGTCTTGGTGCGGCTTTGATAGCGGATGCAGGTCTGTAACACCGTGGTCGCCAGGACATCGCGGCTGTGCAGTACGGCAATCTTCCAATAGGGGATGCCGTCCGCAGTGCTGCGGTCGTAAAAACGCGGACGGGTTGGAAAGCTGACAGTCCCGAGGAGGACGCCGTCTCTGCTCACCGTGCTCTGGCCCGACGCATCCGGCTTTTCGACCACATAGGGGCTCTCAAAAGCCGGCGCGGTATGAACCGGTACCATGACGGTCATGCCGTCGATGGTCATCGCCTTGTGGTCGGAGGGGCCGGCGCCGCCGCGGCGGCTTTCGTGGCCGGCCTTCGGATCAACGAGCCGCACCCCGCAAGACTGCAACTCGTTGATCAACTGTGCCGTCGGCATCCTTTTGGGCATCGCCTGTTTCATCGGACGCATCCCAATTCGCTTGTTGATTGGCCGGCTTGGATTCAGGTTTCGCCACGATTTCCATGGCGCGCGTGGCCCGATTGTCCAAGACCAGGTGAAGAAGCTCGGGCCGTGCATAGTGGCCGACCGAGTCCATCATCCGCTTGCGCTTGATGATCAGACCCATATCGAGATCGGCGGTCAGAATTCCTTCTCCTTGGGTAATCGGCGGCACCAGATGCGAGCCTTCGGGGGAAACGATGGCCGTCATGCAGCCGCCGCGCAGCGCCTTGTGAAATTTCTCATCAGGCGCAATTTTCGCAATCTGTTCGTCGGTCAGCCATCCGGTGGCGTTGACGACAAAGCATCCGCTTTCCAGCGCGTGATGGCGGATCGTCGCTTCCATTTGTTCGGCGAAGATCGGCCCTACCATCGAGCCGGGAAACTGCGCGACATGAATCTCTTCGTGCTGCGCCATCAAGGCGTAGCGGGCGAGGGGGTTGTAGTGTTCCCAGCAAGCGAGCGCGCCGATGCGCCCGGCCGCCGTGTCGACGACCCGCAAACCCGCGCCGTCACCCTGTCCCCAGATCATCCGCTCATGGAACGTGGGGGTAATCTTGCGGCGCTTGAGCGCAAGCCGGCCGTCTGCGTCGAATATGAGCTGCGCGTTGTAGAGCGTACCGTGATCGCGCTCGTTCACGCCGAGTGCAATCACGATGCCGTAGCGCTTGGCCGTCGCGGCAACCGCCTCGGTTACGGGCCCGGGCACCGCGACGGCATTTTCGTAGAGACGGATATGTTCCGCTCCGGTGGCGACCGGAGCATGCACAAACGAGAAGTAAGGGTACCAAGGCACAAAAGTCTCCGGAAAGACCACGAGTTTTGCGCCCTTTCCGGAGGCGTCAGCGATCGCGGCAAGCACCTTCCCGACAGTGCCCTCGGAAGAGTCGAGATCCGGCGACAGCTGGACTGCGGCGACACGGATCAATCTCTTTTCAGTCATGTCCGTTTCTCCGCTTGGCCGCGTGCTCCGCCGCTACAGCGTCCAGGTGTGCAACATGAAAGCGTCGTCGCGGCGGTGCAGCAAAATGAGATCGAGAACATCGAGCGGGCTGATCGGCGTGATGCCGGGCAACAGCGACGCTTCGCCGTGGCCGTAAAGCATCTGCAATGCAAAGCGGCAGCAATAAACCTCGCCGCCCTCACTCATGAACTTGGCCAGCTGGTTGCCGAAGTTTTGCGCGCCCGGAAACGGTTCGTCGCCCAGCTTTGGAAACCCGCGCTGCACTCCCAGCGTCACGCCCGGGCCGTAGAGCAGGATCGTTGTCTTGAAGCCTTTGCGATGAAGGCGCAGCGCCTGCAGGATATTGACGAGGCCGATAGATCCCTCGAATGCGACCGTATGAAAAGTCACCAGAGCTTTTTCGCCCGGTTCTGCTTTGACGTCCTCAAACACCTTTTCTTCGTAGTCGACCAGAAAATCACCCTTCTTATGCGCAGGCATGGTTACGGCGGGCATGATCCACTCCTCGCTGTGCGTTGTCTGGCCGTGCAATGGCCGAGATACGTTCGAGCAAAGGGTGTGCCAATTGTTCGGATGCACATCCATTCATCCAAATCCAGTCAAGTTGCGAGATTTTGCAGTCAATTCTTGCCGTGGAATCCGACGCAGCAAGTGCGGTTGTCGTTCAATAGCGATGAATTTGAGCAGCAATTGTTGAAATGACGTGCACTTGTGTTTGCGAGAAAGAAAAGCGTGGACGGCCCAAACAAATTTTGTTGGCGGAGCATTTGCAACAATATACAGTCAATTAGTTCGCGCCGGGCGGACTCATATGTTTGCACGGAGCGCGAAATGGGCGAATGGTCGCCGCTTTTGTCCCGGCTCGGAAAGCCGCGGTATCTCGCCATAGCCGACGCGATCGCAGACGATATTCGCAGCGGCAAGCTCGCGCCGATGGATCGGCTGCCGCCGCAGCGCGAGCTTGCACGCCGCCTCAACGTTGATTTCACGACAGTGGCGCGCGGTTACGTCGAGGCGCAGAAGCGCGGATTGATCGAATCGCGGGTTGGCCGGGGAACTTTCGTGCGAGCGCCGGCGAAACGGCGCCATGGTCCGATTGCGCGCCACCCGGAAATCGTCGATCTCTCGATGAACCTGCCGCCGGAGCCTGACGATCCGGAGTTGCTCGACCGCATGCAGGACGGGCTCGAAGCGATCGGCCGCGATCTCGTTTATTTGATGCGGTATCAGGGATTTGGCGGTGTGCAGGCCGACAAAGATGCGGCCACGCATTGGCTTCGGCATCGTGCCCTTGTGCCGCAACAGGAGCGGCTGTTTATAGCGCCGGGCGCTCACCCCGCACTGCTGGGAATTCTCGGCGTTGTGGCCAAGGCAGGCGACGTTCTTCTGTCCGAGGCGCTGACCTATCCAGGCGCACGGGCGATTGCCGCCCAACTCGGCATGCGGCATGTCGGCATGCCAATGGATGATGAGGGTCTGGACGCGGCGGCTTTCGCCGACGCCTGCAAGCGGTTGGCGCCGCGCGCTCTTTACGTCAATCCGACGCTGCTTAATCCGACGACGCACACCATCTCGCTCCAGCGTCGCGTGGAAATTATCGAGATCGCGCGGAGGTTTGGCGTCGCCATTGTCGAAGACGATCCGTATGGCTTTCTACCGGTCGACGGTCCCGCGCCTTTCGCCGCGCTTGCTCCCGACATCACTTGGCACGTCGCCGGTCTCGCCAAATGTCTTGGTGCTGGGCTGCGCATCGCCTACGTCATCGCGCCGGATGTCCGGTCCGGCTGGTTGTTTTCATCCTCGGTACGCACCGCAACGGTCATGGCGTCTCCGGTAACGATCGCGCTGGCGACGCGCTGGATTACTGACGGTACCGCCGATGCGCTACTGGCGGCGGTGCGACAAGAGTCGATTGAACGACAGAAGCTCGCGACCGGGATTTTGCCTGCACATACCTACCGCGCCGATCCGGTCGGCTTTCACCTTTGGCTGTCGCTGCCGGCGCCCTGGACGCGGTCCGCGTTTGTCGGGCACACGCGCTCGACTGGCGTGAGCGTCGTCGCCAGCGATGCGTTTGTGGTCGACAGTGTGCCGCCGGAGGCGGTTCGCATCTGTCTTGGCGGCCCCGCCGATCGGGCTGCGGTCGGAAGCGCGCTGGAATTCATGGCACACGCGCTGGAGGAGTCGCCAACATTGGCGTCGACTTTTCTTTGAGCTGTCGCCGCCCTCGTTTTTTCAAGCGGCGCATCATCGGGCAAAGGCGCGCCGTCGCTCGGCGTCGTGCTCGTCGAGAGCCATCTGCGCTTAACGGCTCGAACGATTGCGGGCGCCGTCACTCGTGGCTTTGCGGCGGATTACCTTTTAGCCGGTAAACAAGCGCCGTCTTGGTGGCGCCGAGAAGCAGCCAGTCATGAGAGGACTGCTGCAAAGCGATGAAGAACTGTTGACAGCGGTTCTTCGTTTTCTCGCTGACCTCGTCCCGGCGCTTGAACCTGGCCTGGAATGCGAACTCGCCGCACAACGGATGGTGGGTGCCACGTTCGCGCCAGATGCTGATGTTCGAGTCGGCGGTGATGCCCTTGCCGAAGTCCAGTACCCCGAGGTCCTGGAGCACCTCTTCGACAATCGTCTGGTTCACGAGATCGACCCGATCAGTGTCGGAGGCCTTCAATGATGCCAAGGCAGGAAACACGCGCGCCAGAGTGGCCATCGATGTGCGGTCACCTTCTGGCGCTTGGCTCAAAGGGAATTGAGCATTGTGAGAGAACAACAGCCGGAAGCCGCCGACCTGATCTTTCAGCGGCAGAGCTTCGGCCTTGAATTTGATCCGATAGTTGCCGGCGATTTTTGGACGTACGTCCAGCTCGGCGGCCTTTTGCAGGTCCGGATGGCGGAACTTGAAAACGATTTCCGGTTCGCCCGCGGGGAAGCCCGATTCGTAGACAACGCGCTGCCTCAAGATGAATGCGTGATTGTAGAGCCTGAAGTCGGCGGTATCAAAGAACACCACTTCCCGGATCGTGGGCTTGAGGACGACGTCCTTGTTGGAAAATCCTACACCAAATTCCTTCGCCGTCTTTGCCAACAGTTTTCCATAGTCAAGAAAGACCTTCGCCGCCGTGAAGCGGTCAGGCTTGAGAATAAGCTTGCACTCGAGATACTGAACGTCGTCGAGTGGATGACCGTCGCTGTATTGACCCGGTTTGCCGTCAGCAACGGGGAGCGGTTGCAATCGATTCTTCGGCATGTCGTTCCCACCACTTCTATTGAGACAACCCCGGCGCTCTACAGGGGATAAATCAGCGCGGTCATTGCGATGGTCACAAGCATCGTCAGCAACAATAGCGGCAGACCGACCTTGACGTAGTCGCCAAAGGCATAGCCACCAGGTTCCATCACCAGCATGTTCACCGGAGATGAGACGGGCGTCACGTAAGCGGCGCAGCAGGCGATCGATACCGTCATCGCAAAAGCATACGGCGAAATGTTCAATGTCTGAGCGGCGTCGATCGCAATCGGGCCGATCAAGACCGCTGTCGCCGAGTTGGAAACAAATAGTCCGACCAGAGCTGTGACCAAGAACACAACCGCCAGCATTGCGATCGGCCCGAGCGATCCCAGCGCTGCAACCAGCTCCCTCGCCATCAGGTCCGTCGCGCCGGTCTTCGTCAGCGCCGTCGCCAGCGGCAGCACGCCGGCAACCAGCACCACCGTCTTCCAGCTGACAATGCGATAAATAGCGTCCAGCTTGACACAGCCGCCGGCGATCATCGCTAGTGCGGCGAGTAAAGCGGCGGCGGAATTCGGGATGAGCCCGAACGCCATTACCACAACCATAATAATGAGAATGCCGACGGCGACCGGTGCGCGCTGGCGAGCCGGCAATCGCTCCTGGTATTCCGCCGGCAGGGTCAGGACCACGAAGTCATCGCGGTCGTCCCACAATTTGCCGATGTCGGTCCAGTCGCCAGCCACCAGCAGAGTATCGCCAAAATCCAGCGTCCGATTGGCCAGGTCCGCGGTCAGCGTCTCGCCACGATGGCGAATGGCCAGCACCGAGACGTGATAGCGCGAGCGGAATTCGAGATCACCCAAGGTCTTACCGATCAACTTCGATTCCGGAGCCAGCATGAGCTCGGCGGCACCCAGCTCCTGCAGCGCCTCGGCGCGCGTCCGCTCGTCGAGGTGGGGCAGTTCGGCGAGTCGTTGGGCTTCGACGAGTTGTCGCGCTTGGTTTTTATCGGCGACGACAAAAATGGTGTCGTCGGTCTCGAACACTGACTCCGGAAGCGTAGCTAGAAATTGCCGCTTGCCGTGCCGAAGTCTCTCAAAGCCCACGAGAACGGCATTTAAGTCCTCGTACAATGGTTTCACCTGCGCCATGGACCGATCGATGAGCGGCGAGCCGATGGGCACGCGTAACCGATGCCAGCGATCCGTAAGACCATAAGAGCCGACGAGATCGTAGGTGCTCGGAGAGGTAGCCGCCGCGTCCTTCGCGGTGAGCTGTTTGCTCAGCAGCTCCCGCGCGGCCAACAGGAAAGCGATAGCCGCAGCCAACACCGCAAGGCCGAACGGGGTCCAGCTGAAGAAATTGAGCGGCGCCAAACCGCGGCCGCGCAAAGTGCTTTCTATGATCATGTTAGGCGAGGAAGCGATCAGGGTCATCATCCCGCTGATGAGAGCGGCGACGGACAAAGGCATGAGCATGCGTTTGCAGTTCAGGCCCGTCTTCCTTGCGACGGTGAGGACGAGGGGGATAAACATGGCGACGATCGCCGACGAGCTCATGAACGCGCCGATTCCTCCGGCAAGCGTCATGATGAGCACGATCAAGCGAGTCTCATTGCCTCCGCCTAACTTCATCACCGTCTCGCCTAGACGGTGCACGACTCCGGTATTCACCAGGGCCTCGCCAACGACAAAGATGGCCGCGATCAGAACCACGACCGGATCGCCGAAGCCCGCCAGCGCCTCATGCGGCGTGAGCACGCGGGAAAGCATGAGCGCCAGTACGACGAGAATGGCCACGACGTCGACGCGCGGACGTCCCCACGCAAACAGCACGATGGCGCCGGCTAATATGGCGAAAACCATCAGCATCGGGCCTGTCATTGCGGCCCGCCCGTCGCCGAAGCGGCGTGTTCGTTCGCCTGGATCGGCCCGCCGAGATTAGGTGTTTGCAAGCCCTGCACGACACCAAGCTCACGCACCTTGGCAGCGTGCGCCGGAACGGTTGCCGCGGTGAGAAAAGGTCCACAACATATTGTCGATCTCCGTTTTGCTAAAATCGACTTAACTCAGGAAATCCTCCGCAGGCGTTGAAGCGGCCCCTTATCAACCGGCCCTCTGATGACTCGAAAGGAGCGGGCTGTCGCCGAGATGCACCGGCAACGCGCGCCCGCGACACTCGACGCGAAACCGCCTCACGAGCGTCGGTTCGCCATCGAGGTTCACGTTCAAATCGTTGTCCGACTCGTATTCGATCCAGGAGCTCCGCGCCGTCACCAATTGGGCGCGAACGGCCGCGGCACCTTCCCGCAACAGATGGGAGAAAGCGTCGAGGCGTGCCGCACGATCGAGTTCGGGCAAGATCATCAGATCCAGCAGGCCGTCGTCGAGTAAAGCGTCCGGGCAGAGCGGCACACCGCCTCCGGCCTGTCGGCCGTTGCCGATCGCGAGCGCCATGAAAGGTCCTTCCCACGAGAAGCCTTCCGCGCGAAAGCTGCCGCGGTTTGCCGACAGTTCGGTAAAGCGTGACATGCCGGTGAGCAGGTACGCCAATCCGCCCAGGTGCCGTTTAAGCTCCGGGTCGGTTTCCACGGTAACGCGCGAACCGAAGCCGCCGGATACCAGGTTTATAAACGGCTTGCTGTTGAAAAAGCCCACATCGATCCACCGCGGCGGAGTGTCGGCGGCGAGTTGCAGCGCCGCCGTTGGATCTTGCACCGGCACGCCGGTTGCGTGGGCAAAATCGTTGGCGGTGCCCAGGGGAAGGACGCCAAGAGAACACCGCTCCGGGAGACCCGCAGCGTAAGCCGTGGCGAATACCTCGTTGATCGTGCCGTCGCCGCCGCCGGCTACGATGCAGTTCACTTTGCCCGCGCCTGCGTCGGCGACCGCTTCACTCGTCAAGCGCGCGGCATCTCCCGGCTCCCATGTGACGCGCACTTCCGTGGGATGGCCGTTTTGCCGCAGTGCGTGAACAGCCGTTCGCACGCCGGCGTCCCCGGCCGCCTTGCCGTGCAGAATAATGCGGATCGCTGCCACAGGTTTTCGACTCTTACTACCGAAGTCCCCGCTCAACAATCAGATATGGCGGAGCATTACAACGTGCCGTGACGCGCGAATTGATCGACACTTTGCCAACGCGCCATGATCGACCAGCACCCCACGGCCCAGGCGGCGCCTATGCACCAGCCAGCCAGGACGTCAGTCGGATAATGAACGCCAAGATATATCCGGCTTACGCCGATAAGCAGCGTCAAAAGCACGGCCAGCGACATGAAATAGAGGCTTAACGTCGGTGAGGGTTGGCTTCGCGCCAATATCGCTCCGATCGTCAAATAAGTGATCGCAGATAAAGTGGCGTGGGCGCTTGGAAAGCTTGTGGTGAAGACGCGCGCGAGAGGGGCGACAACATCCGGCCGAGCGCGTCCAAACGCGAATTTGAGCAGATCGCTCAGGGCAATTCCGCCAGCTATGGAAATCAACATGAGCCACGCCACGGCAGGCTTGCCGGCCAGCAGCAGATAGCCGACCACCGCCAATGTTACGAAGCCAAGCACAACCATGCTCCCCAGGCTCGTCGCGTCGCGCGCTGCTTCCGGCAACCACGCCGGCCCGATCGGGACGGATGGATCGGCAGCGCTGCGCAAGGAGAGCATGATCACGCGATCGAAAGCCAACGCCTTTCCTTTGACCACCTCTTGGGCGATGAGGCCAAAGGCGAAGACAAGTCCCGCAATTGTCAAAACGAATGGCATTATTCTGGCTCGCTGGATTGTCGGCTGCTGCTGCGACATTAAAGCTCACCAGGGAATCTCTAGCAGGAGTAACGCGATTTTAGAGGCCGGCTTCACGGACGCAAGAATTCGGTCAGGTGCGTCTTTGGGTGTTACCAATGGAGTTGTCTACTCTGGCGGCGAGTCGTATTTGGCGAAAACCGACAGATTCTCGTGAAACTGCGGTTCAAGCCTTTGGACGCTGGATCCAGCCGGATGTTTTGACAAAAGCTGCAGCTGCCGATTTTGTTGGAATCCGCGCGCTTCTGTTCTGGCCGCTGAATTCACCGCTCTCCGATGAAATTCACTGCTGCCGGGCAAACATGGCCGTTAGGTCCGCTTGAACTTCTTCAGCTCGAACGCCAGCCCGATAAGCATGCAACCGAAAAAGACCGCGTACCAAGCGATCGTCCAGATGACCGCCAGCGCTCCCGTTCCCGGCCAGGCAATCAGCACGGCGCCGAAAGCAATCGCAAGCAGACCGCTCAGGATCAGCCACCACTCGTTGTCAATCACTCCCCGCAGTTGGATCGCAGCGTACAGCTGCAGCACGCCGATAAGGATCGCCCAGACCGCGATGAACATGAGGAGCACAAGCGCCGTCATGCCGGTATAGGCGAACGCAACGATACCGGCGAGAATGCTGACGACACCGCTCAGTCCGAGCCACCAGCGCGGGCCGGCGTCGCCACCCGAAATGTTGAATGCCGCCCAGACGGCGATGACGCCGTCAACAATCGCGTAGGCCCCCCAGAGATAGACGAGGGCCACCAGCGTGATGCCCGGCCAGAAGAAAGCGATCACGCCAAAGGCGATGGCCGCCAGGCCACGCAGCAGCAGCAGCCACCAGTTCTGCGCGAGCGTGCCCATCAGGGCCGAAGCGATGGGCGGCAAACGCGGTCCGGATTGAACATGGGTATTAGACATTGGGTTGCTCCCGAAGCTTATGAATTTGCTTTCGGCGGGGAAAGGCGGCCTTGCGCGGCGGCTGCTCCCGCCGATCTGCTAGTTGGCGCACTCTCGCTTGGTCATCTGTTTGCTCCTTTGACTAGAAAATTGCAGGAACGGAACATGACGAATAGAAACCCAATCGGCGCAGATAGAACAGCTCGCTTGATCCTGCCAAGATAGACGCCTCTGCCGCGATCGCGGCGCTCGTAAAAATTTTTGAAAACTCGATCTTACTTTTTACGATCGTGACTTCAGGCAACAAAATTGTGACCAGGTTTGCGGCGAATGCTCGACGCACTCTGGCGTCGGAAGTCGTACCGCGAAGTCACGTCACGTATGCCAATTG
>Ga0187781_10000355_pt1 | contig 32494 bp, 31 predicted proteins | sample 0715_SJ02_MP02_2_FD_132447 | JGI IMG/M metagenome (GOLD analysis project Ga0187781, IMG submission 132447) | Tropical peat soil microbial communities from peatlands in Department of Meta, Colombia - 0715_SJ02_MP02_20_MG | ecosystem: Environmental > Terrestrial > Soil > Wetlands > Peat | place... | reverse complement strand
CGAGCCGCGAAGTATCCGGCACCTATGTGGAAATCGACCGGCCGCGCAAGCTTGTGTTCACGTGGATTGGCCCGCTGACGAACAATGTGAATACGTTGGTCACCGTCGAGCTCAATCCGCGCGGCGATGAAACCGACCTCGTGCTGACTCACGAGCGTCTACCGACGTCGGCAATTGTTGAAGGTCATACACGCGGCTGGGGAAACATATTGGACCATCTGGCGGACGCGGTTTCAAAAAACCTTTAGCCTGTAGGCTGGGCGGCGCGCCTCGCCGAGGCGCCGCGCGGGCAAAATCGTCAGAACGCGGTGCCCACGCGGATCGCGCAGAGCGTCGATTTTGCCCACCCTGCTGAATCACCCCCGATAATCCGCCGCGACGGTGGCATCGAGCGGGGCCTTGCCGCCAGCGAGCGCGTTGAAGATCGGCGTCAGCACCGCCGCGACCGCGAGATTGAGAACGACGCTGTAGATCGCCGCATAGCCCGGCACGGTGAAGCCGGCGACCACCAAGGGATAATTCGGCGTGTTGACGGCGACGAACATCGCAGTGCCTGTCGCCATTCCGACCGCCCAGCCGACGAGCAGCGCCCAGTCGTTGAACCAGCGGGTATAGACGCCGAGCATCACCGAAGGCAGCGTCTGGATGATCAATATGCCGCCGAGGAGCTGCAGATAGATCGCGAACTGCGTGGGCACAAAGACGATGAAAATCAGCGCGCCGAATTTGACCACCAGCGACACCCATTTCGCCATCTGCGCTTCCTCTTTGTCGGTCGGATTGGGATTGACGAACTCGCGATGGATGTTGCGGGTGTAGAGGTTGGCCGCGGCGATCGACATGATCGCCGCCGGCACCAGCGCGCCGATGCCGATCGCGGCAAAGGCGATGCCGACAAACCACGACGGGAAGCTGTGCAGGAACAAAGCCGGCACCGCGAAATTGGTGCCGAATTGTTTGAAGCCTGAGGCAAATTCGGGAAGGCTTGCAACGCCGGCGGCGATGGCGAAGAAGCCGACAAAAGCCAGGAGCCCGAGCATGAACGAATAGCCCGGCAGCAGCGCCGCGTTGCGGCGGATGGCATGCCCGCTCGAGGCGCTCAGGATGCCGGTGACCGAATGCGGATAAAGGAACAGCGCCAGCGCCGAGCCCAGCGCCAGCGTCGCATAATAGCTATAGGCGCCGGTCGAATTGGCGGGCGGCGTGGCCAAGAGGAGTTTGGCCGGCGGCACCGCCGCGAAAATCTTGTCGAAGCCGCCCATCTGGATCGGAACGACAATGACGGCGGCGAATGCGGTGACGTAGATCAGGATGTCCTTGACGACGGCGATCGAGGCCGGCGCGCGCAGACCGCTGGAATAGGTAAAAGCCGCGAGAATGATAAAGGCGATCACCAGCGGCAGATCGCCGACATAACCGGTGCCGGATACGCCCATGCCGGCAATCACCACCTGCAGGCCGACCAGTTGCAGCGCAATGTAGGGCATGGTGGCGACGATGCCGGTGATGGTCACCGCCAGCGCCAGCCAGCGGTTGCCGAAGCGGCCGCGCACGAAATCCGCCGGCGTGATGTAGTTGTGCTTGTGACAGACCTGCCAAAGCCGCGGAAACACCAGGAACAGGATCGGATAGATCATGATGGTGTAGGGCACGGCGAAGAAGGCGATGGCGCCGGCGCCGAAGGCGAGCGCCGGCACGGCGATGAAGGTGTAGGCGGTGTAGAGATCGCCGCCGATCAGAAACCAGGTGATGACGGTGCCGAACCGCCGTCCGCCCAGCCCCCATTCATGCAGCATGTCGAGATCGCCCTTGCGCCAGTGCGCCGCGGCAAATCCGAGCCAGGTGATGAAGGCGAACAGCAGGACGAAGATGGTCAGCGCAGTCCAGTTCACGTCCCGCACAGCGTTTCTCCCTGATTACACCCCTCCCCAACACAGGGTGCGCGCCGAAATCTTCTCATTCGTCATGCGCGGGTTTGACCCGCGCATCCATGCTGGCGACCGGCTGTTCGTGGCCTTACTCCATGATGGAGCACGTCCAAACCGCCGTATGGATTGCCGGGTCAGGCCCGGCAATGACGTGCCGAATGGCTCGGTGCAACCGAAACATGCTCTAACGCTCGTGCTCGGTGGCGAAGTAGACGATCGCGGTCAGAATGGCGCCGATGATCACCCACAGGAGCTGATACCAATAGAAGAACGGCATGCCGATCAGCGCCGGCTCCGCCTTGTTGTAGAACGGCGGCCACAGCATGGCGATGAACTGGATCACGAAGAGCAGGTACCACCAGCTCCATGCCCGCCGCTGCCCGTCAGCCTGGTTCATCGCTTTTGCGTCCCCGCCGTCTTCCCGTGCCGGACCGGTCTCGCCGGAAGATTGGAGCGGGCGATGGGAATCGAACCCACGACACTCAGCTTGGGAAGCTGATGTTCTACCACTGAACTACGCCCGCAGCGCGCGGCAGAATAGCGAACACACGCGCCGCTGAGCAAGCGGCGCAGCCGTAGCCTGGATAAGTGCAGCGATATCCTGGTCTGTTCGCAGGCCCATGCCGCAAACCGTCCCCGCACGTTCGCCGCGCTCATGCGGGCTACGCCACCTGCTGGGGGATGAGGTCCGGATCCCGCCAGCAGCGCCGGGCAGCGGGCACTAAGCTCGTGCCGCTTGTTCCTCATCGAGCCAGGAGAAAACGATGCCGAGCGGTATCGCCAGCAAGACCTATGGGACGGTCGCCGTCGACCGGCAAAAGCAAATGAGCGGCCTCGAATTCGTCCGCGGGCTCGTCGAGGGGACGCTGCCGCTCAACACCATCGCCCGGACCCTGGGTTACGATGTCACCGAGGCGGCCAATGGACGCGTCGTCGTCACCGCCGAGCCGGATGAAACGCATCTCAACCCGGGCGGCACGGTGCACGGCGGTTTCGCCGCCACGCTGCTCGATAGCTGCATGGGGCTCGCCATCTGGTCGACTTTGGAGAAGGGCGTCGGCCAGACGACGCTGGAATTCAAGATTTCACTCCTGCGCCCGATCACCCCTGAAACCGGAACGATCCGCGCCGAGGGCATCGTGCTCAACCGGGGCCGCCGCATCGGTACCGCCGAAGGCCGCATCACCGACGGCAACGGCCGGCTGCTCGCCCATGGCACGACCACATGTCTGATCTTCGAGGGCTAGCGGTGTGCCCGCGCGCATCGTAAGGCGCCACCGCTCAAGACTTGACAACCGATATTGATATCAATATCAGAGAACGCCGTAGCCTCGCGTGTCGTTCCGGGGCGCGCCAAAGGCGCGAGCCCGGAATCCATAACCCCGATGCACGAGGGTTGGACTCCGCGACTGTTCTGAGGTGTCGGCGAATATGGATTCCGGACTTGCCGCCAACCAAGTCAGTCGGCTTTAGCCGACTTGGATCTTAAGCCGACTTGGATCTTAAAGTGTCTTGGACCTCAAAGTGTCTTGAATCTGAAAGTGCCGATCCAGGAACACCGGAGATCGATGGCAATCCGGAATGACGAAATGCCAGGAGGAAACCGCCATGGCCCTCAACCGCACCTTGGCCGCGCTCGCGTTTCTGGCGTCGGCGATCGTCGTCGCCATCGTGGCGGGCATCCTCGCCACCGGCTTTTCGCAGGAGTTCTTCGAGCTGGGCCCTTCGCCGGCGCAGGTCGCCGACGCGCTCCGCGATCAGCCGGTGCATGCGCTCGGGCTGCGGCTCAATCTCGGGCTCGATAATCTCTTCATCGTCGCCTATTCGGCCTTCTTCGTCCTGCTGGCGGTGCGCTTTCGCAACGTGCTCAGCCCGGTGACGATCGCGGTGGCGCTTGCGGCGTTGCTCTTGACAGCGCTGCTCGACGCCTTCGAGAACCATCATATCCTGATGATCCTGCATGCCTTCCAGCATGGCGCGCCGATCTCGGCCGACGCGCTGCAATGGCAGATGGTCGTGTCCAATCTGAAATTTCACGCAAGCTATGTCGGCGTCTTTCTGTTCGCCTTCGGATTTTTCCGGCTCGGCGGCTTGGGCAGCGTCATCGCCTGGCTGTTGTGGCTCGGTTTTGTGCCGCTTGGCCTGATCACATTCGTCGTTCCGGTCGACATCATGGCGCCGTTTACGCTCGTGCGTACCGCCTTCTTCGTCTTGGGCTTTGCGCTCGCCGGCCTTTACTTCCTGCGCGACAAGGATGCGTCCGCTCCGAGCGCTGCAACGGCGCAATGAGAAAAAAATCGTCGGCGCGGGCGCCGGAAGAAACGCGCAGCAAGCTAGTGGCCGCGGCGGCAAGGCTGTTCAACAGCGTTGGCTATTTCGGCACCGATTCCAACCGCATCGCGCGCGAGGCCGGTTACGCGCCGGGCACATTCTATGTGCATTTCGCCGACAAGCTCGAAATCTTTCTCGAAGTCTATCGCGGCTGGGTCGATACGGAATGGCGCGCCATCGCGGCGGTGATTGCGCCGGAGCGAAGCGCAGGCGAGCGCCCGCAAAGCCTGCGCATCGCGCAGGTCGTGCTGCAGCATCATCGAGAGTGGCGCATGTTCCGCGCAAGCTTGCGTGCGCTCACCGTGACGGACGAGCGTGTGCATCAGGCCCGCGTCGCCGCGCGCGCGCGCCAGATCGCGCAAACCTCCGAATTGCTGCGCGCGCGCAGCGTCACCCAGACGCCGGCGCGCATCTACACGAATCTTTTGTTGTTCGAAATTCTTTGCGATGCGGTCGCCGACGGCGATACGGCAACCCTCGGCATCAAGGAGCGCGACATCCTCGCAAGGCTCGCGGCCGACGTCGACGCGCTGCTCGAATCTCGCCGCGTGGCGCCAGCCCGCGCCAAACCGCGCGGCGTTTAGAAGCTGCAGCGCGGCGCTCTAATCTCGGCCGAATTGTTTGCGCAATTCGATCTTTGCTTTTTCCAATGTCCGGCGGCGGCTCGCCGGCAAATTGCTGCCGGCGCGATTGATGTAGAAAACCAGCATCGACAGCGCCGAACGGTAAGGCTCGGCCTTGCGCCGGTGGCTTTGTTCCGCCGAACGCTTGAGCGAAGCGGCGATGCGCTTCGGGCTCTTCCAGGCAAAGACGCCGCCTTCCAGATCGAGCGCACGGCTTTCACGCGTCACCCGGGCGGACCAGTAACGCGTCGCCGTGCGTTTCGTCGTGTCGGCGCGGGTGGATTGTCGTCCGGCCGGTTTGCGCCGGGCGGGCTTTGGCGATGACGCGCGGCGCCGCCTGGTCTTGCGATGGGATTCCGTCCGAGCCATGGCCATCCTCTTGAATGCTAATCCTCCGAAGGTGCCCCGCGAAGAAAATCGCCAAGCGGCCGAAGTGGTTCCTTTCAGCATCGGCGCCTCGGAACATGTCCCGGAAAAGTGGAAGCCGGTTTTCCGAAAAGGACATGCGACAGAACAAGAAGCTAGCGTGCCTTTTCCACGGTCGAGGTGACGTGCGCGCCGTCGGAATCGTACACCGCAACGCCCATCATCGGGTCGATCGGCACCTCCCAGGGCTTGCGCTCCAAGGTGCGCTTGGTGTCGGTATAACCGGCCTGCCAGCGCTGCCGGATGCCTTCCGGCGAAAAATCGATGTCGCGCAGATAGTCCTCGTGTTCGAGCGGCGCGGCATTGAGGCGGATGATGTGCATCATCGTGCCACAGCCGTAGCCGGCGATCTCCTTCACCGCGGGAGTCTCGCGCTGCTCTTCCGGCATCATGCGCACCAGTTCGCGCACCATGTGCCGAAGCTGATGGATATGTTCCTGGCGCGGAATGTGGCTGTCGGCGCGGCTTGCGAACGCAATGTCCTTCTGCCGGCTCAACACCTGCAGCAGCGATTCCGGCACGGGCCCGGCGATCGGGAAGATTTGCACCGAGAACACCACCGAATCGTGCCGCGGATTGTCGTCGAACACCACCTCGACCGGCGTGTTCGAATAGAGCCCACCGTCCCAGTAGGGATCGCCGTCGATGCGGATCGCCGGAAAGCCCGGCGGCACCGCGCCCGAGGCCAGCACGTGATCGAGCGTGATCGGCATGGTGCGGCTGTCGAAATAATGCATCTTGCCGGTGCGCACATTGACCGCTCCCACGGTCAGCCGCGGCTTGATGGCTTTCACTCTGTCAAAGTCCACAAGCTTGGCCACGGTCGTGCGCAGGCCGTCGATCGTGTAGAAGGCCGCATGCTCGACCCCGACCAGGGCGTTGGGCCCCCAGGCCACCGCGCCGTTCGGCGCAAAGTAGCCGGGAATGCCGCCCATGATCGTGTTCCAATAGGCGGCGGTGTGGCTCATGAGCTTGCCGAACGGCGTGTCCCGCCATAGCGGCTTGCTCTCGATCCGCTGCCAAAAGGCGCGCAGGCGAGGAAGCCGCTCCGCCACCTCGTTGCCGGCAATGATTGCGGCGTTGATGGCGCCGATCGAGGTGCCGACCACCCAGTCCGGCTCGATGCCGGCTTCATGCAGGGCATGATAGACGCCGCCCTGATAGGCGCCCAAGGCGCCGCCACCTTGAAAGACCAGCACCACCTGGCCCGGAAATTTGGGCGCCTCTACCGCCGTTTTTGCCGGCTGATGAAGGACATAATCCATGGAGGTCTCCCGCCCGCTGCGGGCGCGTTCTTAAACAAAAGCCGCCTGCTAATTTGTGCGCTCGCGCGGCGGAGAACAACGCTCTTGCGCCATTCGGTATGCATTCACACTGCCGGCAAGCGGCGTTGCTTTTTCTCGACTTTTGGCCGCGATCCCGCTAAGCGGGCCGCACAATCGAACCGGCATATCGCAATGGAACAGAGCTTGCCACGACGAGCCCCTTGCCGCGCTTCCTCGCGCCGGCTTCTGTGCTTGGGCGCCGCCATGGCGCTTGCGCTCGTGCCCGGCGATCGGCCGGCTCAGGCAGCGCCGCCAAGCGAGACCGCCGCCGCGTCGCGCGCGGTGGTCCATCCCGGATTTTGGGATCCGCGCCGCCGCCCGGAGCGGCCTGATCTGTCGCGCATTCAGACCATCCGCTTTCTCACCGACGTCGATTATCCGCCGTTCAATTATATCGGCCCGGACGGCAACCCGGCCGGCTTCAACATCGATCTGGCTAGGCTGATTTGCGAGGAGATCAAGATCAGCTGCACCGTCCAGGCGCGCTCGTTCGACACGCTGCTCGACGCGCTCAACGACAATCGCGGCGACGCGGTGATCGCCTCGATCGCGCCGACAGCGGATACGCGCCGCCGCGCCGATTTCACCGATCCCTATTACCGCACCCCGGCGCGCTTCGTGGCGCGGCTCGACATGGCGATCACCGACGTGCTGCCAGAGCGGCTCGAAGGCAAGAAGATCGCGGTCATTGCCGGCACCTCGCACGAGGCCTACCTCAAGGCCATGTTCACCGAGGCGCAGGTGCGCTCCTATCCCAATGCCGGGACGGCGCGCGAGGCGCTGCGCAACAAAGAGGTGGACCTTCTGTTCGGCGACGGCATTGCGCTTGCTTTCTGGCTCAACGGCGCGGATTCGGCCGGCTGCTGCGGCTTCCGCGGCGGGCCGTTTCTGGAAAGCCGCTTCTTCGGCGAAGGCATCGGCATCGCGGTGAAACGCGACAACGACCTGTTGCGGCTTGCGCTCAATTGGGCGCTGTTCCAGCTCTGGGAAAAGGGCAGTTTCACCGATCTGTGGCTGCGCTATTTCCCGATCAGCCCGTTTTAGAAGATGACCGCGGTGACGATTGAGGATGCATCGAACTTGCGCGCGCTCGCCGAGCAGTCGCATGCCTGGCCGTTCGAGGAAGCGCGCAAGATCGTCGCGCGGCTGAAGAAGCAGCCGAAGGACGAAGTCATTTTCGAAACCGGCTACGGCCCGTCCGGCCTGCCGCATATCGGCACCTTCGGCGAAGTGGCGCGCACCACCATGGTGCGCCACGCCTTCCGCGTGCTCACCGGCGACAAGATCAAGACGCGGCTGATCGCCTTCTCCGACGACATGGACGGCTTGCGCAAGGTGCCCGACAACATCCCCAACAAGGAGATGGTGGCGCAGCATCTCAACAAGCCGCTTACCGAGGTGCCTGACCCGTTCGGCACGCACGGAAGCTTCGGTGAACACAACAACGCGCGGCTGCGCGCCTTTCTCGATCAGTTCGGCTTCGACTACGAGTTCATGTCGTCGACCGCCTGCTACACGTCGGGCCGCTTCGATGACGCGCTGCTCAAAGTGCTGGCGCATTTCGAACAGGTGATGGCGATCATGTTGCCGTCGCTGCGCGAGGAGCGCGCGCAATCCTATTCGCCGTTCCTGCCGATCTCGCCGCGCACCCGCAGCGTGCTGCAGGTGCCGGTGCTCGCCCATGACGCCAAAGCCGGCACCATCACCTACGAAGACCCGGAAACGCGCGAGCAGGTGACCACGCTCGTCACCGGCGGCCGCTGCAAATTGCAGTGGAAGCCTGATTGGGCGATGCGCTGGGTCGCGCTCGGCGTCGATTATGAAATGGCCGGCAAGGATCTGATCGATTCGGTGAAGCTTTCCGGCGAGATCTGCCGCGCGCTCGGCGGCGCGCCGCCGGAGGGCTTCAACTACGAGCTCTTTCTCGACGAGAACGGCCAGAAAATCTCGAAGTCCAAGGGCAACGGCCTCACCATCGACGAGTGGCTGCGCTACGCCAGCCCCGAGAGCCTTTCGTTGTTCATGTACCGCGAGCCGAAGGCGGCGAAGCGGCTTTATTTCGACGTGATCCCGCGTCACGTCGACGAGTATTACCAATTCCTGGAAGCCTACGAGCGGCAGGCGCCGCGCGAGCGGCTGTCAAATCCGGTCTGGCACATTCATTCCGGCGCGCCGCCGAAGATCGACAATCCGGTGCCGTTCGCGATGCTGCTGTCGCTCGTCATCGCATCGAATGCGGAGAACGCTGACACGCTGTGGGGCTTCATCGGCCGTTATCGCCCCGGCGTCACCCGCAAAACCCATCCGCATCTCGCCAAGCTCGTCGATTACGCCATTCATTATTTCCGCGATTTCGTGCTGCCGGCGAAAAAATTCCGCCAGCCGAGCGATGCCGAGCGCGCCGCGCTGATCGACCTGCGTGACGCGCTCTCGCAGCTGCGGCCGGACGCCGACGCACAGGCGATCCAGGAAGTCGTCTATGAAGTCGGCCGGCGCGAGCCCTTCCTCGATCACAAGAAGAAAGCCAAGGACGGCAAGCCGGGCGTTTCGCTCGACTGGTTCAACATGCTTTATCAGGTGCTGCTCGGCCAGGAGAAAGGCCCGCGCTTCGGCTCGTTCGTCGCCGCCTACGGCATCCAGAACACCATCGACATGATCGACGGCGCGCTGGCGCGCTCGGCTTGAATTGGCCCGCCTGGAAGCTCTTGCATCGTCACCACCGGGCCCGGTGGTCCATGCTGAAGTGCCGCAAATTCGAATCTTGCGGCACCTGCGAGCGAGGCTGCCCTCCGCATGGATTGCCGGGTCAAGCCCGGCAATGACGATCGCGTCGAGTTGTTGTTTGTAAAACGGGCACGGTGCCTACTGACTCACCCACAAAATACGCGCGATCCAAATCACGTCCGCGGCCGCGAGCATACGATCCTCGTGCTCGGCATTGAGCGAGCGGAGCTCGATCGCGCTCGGGGTTCGGCGCTTGAGCTCTTTGGCCATCACTTCGCCGTTGCGGGTTTTCACCACCACGCGGTCGCCGCGGTGGATGGGGGCGGAGGGCGAAATAAGGATCACGTCGCCGTCGCGATAGGCCGGCAGCATGGATTGGCCGGAAACCTTAAGCGCATAGGCGTGCTGGTCGGCGACTTCGGGAAAGGCGATGTGGTCCCAGCCGTCGCCGGCGGGGAAGCCGGCATCGTCGAAATAGCCGCCGCTGCCGGCCTGCGCGAAGCCTAGGAGAGGCAGCGTCTTGGCGGCGCGCACGTCGCCCGGATTCACCTCGGCATGCATCAGCGCTACGAACACCTCGACCGGCGTGCCAGTCGCGGTCAACGCCTTGGCAATCGACTCGGTCGAGGGCCAGCGCGCGCGGCCTTCCACGGTCATGCGCTTTGACTTGTTGAACGTGGTCGGATCGAGGCCGGCGCGGCGCGCAAGTCCAGAAGCCGACAGACCGGCGCGCTCCGCCAGACGATCGATCGCCGACCAGATCTGCGCATGGGTAAGCATCGAAAGCCCCCAAAGCCGCCGCGATGATGATAGGAATGATTGCCTGATCGCTCAAGTCCTGTCACAAGTCGAGCCGCTCAGGAGCTTATCAGCTACCCAAGCCGCGCTGACGAACGCGTGGACTGGGATCGCCGCCGAGACGCAGGGCGAAAGGCGTGACAACGATCTACAAAATCTGCGAGCGGAGGGCATGGGAGGGGGCCGAAGCCGCCGGGCGGTACGCCGGGTCGCCGGCCGATAGCCGCGATGGCTTCATCCATTTTTCCACCGCTGCGCAGCTGCCGGGCACGGCGGCGAAGCATTTTGCCGGGCTTTCGGATTTGCTGCTGGTTGCGGTCGATGACGCTGCCCTCGGCGGCGCCCTGAAATGGGAACCGTCGCGCGGCGGCGAGCTTTTTCCTCACCTCTATGCCGCGCTTCCGCTCTCGGCGGTGTTGTGGGCGCGCCCGCTCGCCGACGAAATCGACGGCCGGCGCGTTTTTCCGGAGCTCGTCTCGTGATTCCTGCGTTCGAGCGTCTCGTCCGGCCGCTCCTGCATGCCCTCGATCCGGAAGATGCTCATGCGCTCACGCTCAAGCTTTTGAAATTCGCCCCCGCGCTGCCGCCCGGGCGCGACGACCTGCGGCTCGCGGTGCGCGCCTTCGGGCTGAATTTTCCCAACCCGGTCGGCATGGCGGCAGGTTTCGACAAGAACGCGGAAGTGCCCGATGTGCTGCTGCGGCTCGGTTTCGGCTTTGTCGAAGTCGGTACCATTACGCCGCGGCCGCAGCCCGGCAACCCGCGCCCGCGCCTGTTTCGCCTCGACGCCGATGGCGGCGTCATCAACCGGCTGGGCTTCAACTCGCAGGGCGCCGATGCCGTGTTGCGGCGGCTTGCGGCGCGCGCCGAGGCTGGCGGCATCGTCGGCATCAATGTCGGCGCCAACAAAGATTCGGCCGACCGCGTCGCCGATTATGTGGCTTTGATCGAACGCTTTGCCTCGGTCGCAAGCTACGTCACCGTCAATATCTCCTCGCCCAACACGCCGGGCTTGCGCAATCTGCAGCAGGCGACCGCGCTCGACGATCTGCTCGCGCGCGTGGTCGATGCCCGCGAGCGCGTGGCGCCGAATGCGGGTCCCACCCCGGTACTCTTGAAGATCGCCCCCGATCTGTCACTCGCTGAGCTCGATGACGTGGTCGGCATCGCGCGCTCGCGCCGGGTCGATGGCATGATCGTCGGCAACACGACGCTGGCGCGGCCGCCAAGCTTGCGAGAGACGAGACTTGCCGGCGAGGCCGGCGGCTTGTCCGGCAGTCCGCTGCGCGCGCTTGCGACCCGCATGCTGGCTGAGACCTATGTGCGGGTGGAAGGCGTGTTTCCGCTGATCGGCGCGGGCGGCATCGATTCGGGCGCGGCCGCGCTCGCCAAAGTCCGCGCCGGCGCCGCGTTGCTGCAGCTTTATTCCGCCCTGGTGTTCCGCGGTCTCGGTCTTGTCGACGAGATCAAATCGGCGCTGGTCGGCGCGCTCGAACGCCATCGCCTCGATAGCCTTGCCGAATTGGTCGGCGCCGACGCGGCGGGTGTCACCGCCGAGCCGTGGCCGGAGTAATTCCCGCGCCCTTGCCCCCGGCGTCTTCAGAGAACCGCACGGCTGCCGCGCCCGGCGTCGGCGCCAGCACCGGCGGCAACACCGGCACCAGGCGGCGCCGCTCGCGCCGGGTGGGAACGGCGCGATAGACCTGTTTCGTCGCCTCGACGATATGCACGCCGGCAAACGGAGCGGATATGGTCGACCCGGCACGCTCCCATGCGACCGCCGAGCGCAGAAACCAGCCGCGCCCCACCGGCGGCACGTACAGCGCCTCGCCCCAGGCCACGGGCGTAAACCAGGTCTCGCGCAGAAGGTGGGTGAGCTGCGGCCGCGAATATGGGCGGCCATGGCCGAACGGCGTCGTGTCCATGCGCGCCCACAGTCCGCGCCGGTTCGGCACCACGGCGAGCAGGCGGCCGCCGCCAGCCATCACGCGCCAGACCTCGCGCAAAAGCCCGACCGGATCGGCGGAGTTCTCAAGTGCATGCACCAGCAGCACGCGGTCGACCGCAGAATCGGTCAGCGGCAAGTCGTCTTCCTCCACCAGCGCCGCCAGCGCCGGCTTTGAGGAGGGCCAGCGCACCACGCCTTGCGGCGCCGGCATCAGCGCAAGACACCGTTCCGCTTCTTCGCGAAACAGACCTAGATAGGGCGTGGCGTAGCCGATCCCGAGCACGCGCTGGGCGCTGGTGTCGCTCCAATGCGCGCGGATGCCGCGGCCGATGAAGCGCCGCGCCACGACGCCCAGCTGCTGAGCATAGAAATTGCGCAGGTCGACGACGTCCATGGCCGCAAATTAGCACGTATTTTGGTGTCATTCCGGGGAGCGGCGAAGTCGCGAGGCCCGGAATCCATAGCCGCTGATCTTGCGGTTAATAATATGCAGCCCTTACCTTATCGTCTGTGATTATGGATTCCGGGTTCGCGCCAACCAAGTCGGCTGTTGCCGACTTGGCATTTTAAAAGTGTCGATCTCGGGAACACCCGAGATCGATGGCGCGCCCGGAATGACCGGGAGTGAACATGCCAGCGCAGACCTACTTATTCCCCTGTCTTAAGGACAATTTCGGCGTTCTCCTGCACGATCCGCAAACCGGCGCCACCGCCTCGATCGACGCGCCGGAGGCAGCGCCGGTCGAGGCCGCGTTGCAAAAGACCGGCTGGCGGCTCACCGATATCCTCGTCACCCATCATCACGGCGATCACACCGCCGGCATCGGCGAGCTTAAAGCCAAGCACAAATGCCGCGTGGTGGCGCCGCGCAACGAGAAGCAGCCGATCGCGCATGTCGACGAAAAAGTGGGCGAAGGCGACGCCGTGAAGGTCGGCGCGCTCGAAGCCCGCGTCATCGACACGCCCGGCCATACCTCAGGTCACATCTCCTACTTCTTCCCGGTGGAGAAGCTTGCGTTTGTCGGCGATACGCTGTTCTCGATCGGCTGCGGCCGCGTCATCGAAGGCACGCCGGAAATGATGTGGCAGTCGCTGCTCAAGCTGCGCGGCTTGCCCGACGACACGCAATTCTACTGCGGTCACGAATATACCGACGCCAACATCCGCTTCGCCAAGACCGTCGAGCCGGAGAACAAAGCACTGGCGGTCCGCGCCGACGAGGTCAAGCGCTTGCTCGCGGCCGGCAAGGCGACCATTCCGGCGACGATCGGCGCCGAGAAGGCGGAAAATCCATTCCTGCGCGCCGACCTGCCGGAGGTCGCGCGGTCCGTCGGTCTCGCCGGCAGCCCGGCCTGGAAAGTTTTCGCGGAAATCCGCGAGCGCAAAAACAGATTTTAGCTGTGCTCACGGCTGCCGAAATCATCCGGCTTCTGGATCTCAAGCCGCATCCGGAAGGCGGGCATTACCGCCAAACGTTTCGGGATGTCCCTCTTCCTTGCCCTTTCCCGCAAGCGGGGGAGGCTAAGGTGGGGATTGCGCGGGCCGTCTCGACTGCGATCTATTTTCTCCTGGCGCGCGGCGAGCGCTCGCACTGGCACCGGGTCGATGCGGTGGAAATCTGGCACTGGCACGCCGGCGCGCCGCTGGCGCTCGACATCGCCGCAGCGTCGGGACCGCGCGAGCGCATCATGCTCGGCAACGACCTTGCCGCCGGCGAGCGCCCGCAAGGCATCGTTCCCGCGCATGCCTGGCAGGCCGCGCGCTCGCTCGGCGACTGGACCTTGGTCGGCTGTACCGTGGCGCCGGGCTTCGAGTTCGCGACCTTCGAGCTGGCGGCGCCGGACTGGGAGCCCGCCGCTTAAGATCAGGTGGTGATCGCCGGCTACGCTTGGCTGCCGTTCTGCGGCAGACCGTAGCGATGCAGATCGCTGCCGTGCACGTCGAGCCACACTTTCGCCCGCTCGTGGTCCGGACAAAGGCGCTGCACCAGCCGCCAGAACCGGGCGGAATGATTCATTTCAAGGAGATGCGCCACTTCGTGCGCGGCGAGATAGTTGAGAACGAAGCTCGGCGCCAGAATGAGCCGCCAGGAATAGGACAATACGCCCGCCGTCGAGCACGAGCCCCAGCGGCTCGCCTGGTCGCGCACGGAAATCCGCCGGATCGCAACGCCGAGTTCGGCGGCGTGACGCCGGCTTGCGGCTTCGAGTTCCCGCTTCGCTTCGCGGCGGAGAAAATCGCCGACGCGCCGATCAACATGCGGAGCATCACCGGCGACGCACAACAGCCTTTCGCCCTCGTCGTCGACCTCGGTCCACGCGGTTCCGCGCTCATTTCGCCGATGTGCGATCCGGTGCGGCATGCCGCGCAGCGGAATAACGATGCCGTGCGCGAAGCGCACCGCTTGCGGCAACCGCCCCAGACGTGCGGCAATCCAGCCGCCGTGCTTCTGCGCAAACTCGCGCGCTTCCTTCAGCGTGCCGCGCGGCGGAATAGTGAGCACCACTTCGCGAGTTGCGGCAGCGATTCGCAGCGTATAGCGGCGCGCCTGCCGGTGTCGGCGTACGCGCACGAGATAAATCGAGCGATCGAAGATGACTTCAATGGCACTCGGCTCATACGGCCGACGATAAAGGAGCGCACGCGATGACATGGCCGACGACCCAAGACCCAACCCTGGGCCGATAGTGCCACATCCGAAGAAGAGTAAAGCGTCTTTGATAAAGGCGCCGGTCATATACAAATCGTGGTGGTCGAAGGAGGGTCGGCGCACAATATAATGGGTTTAATGAAATGAATATAGTTTCATATCTTTCTTTGTCACACTTGCGAAAATTTGACGTTCATGATTCCAAAAAAATGCCGATTTCTCAGAAGCTTGCCACAGTCCGTCCTGTCCGCAGGCGATAGCCCTGCGGCGATCCGCGGTTTTGGCTGATAAATCGGGGTCTTCCCCGGCATGGACCTGCTTGAAGCACGCGTAAGTTGCAGAATGCCTAAGCTTTAACCTTAGCGCGCGCCGCTCCGCCGCCGCGGGGAACCACAGCGGAAGGGATCGAACGGCGATGTGCATTCTGGCTCATCGACAGAATGAAGTCGGAGATGCGCGGCGCGATCTCGGCGCGGAATCGCGAGCCGTTGAACACCCCGTAATGACCGACACCGGGCTGCAGCCAATGCGCCTGCCGCTCGGGCGGAAGGTTGATGCACAGCCGGTGCGCTGCTTCGGTCTGGCCGACGCCGGAAATGTCGTCGTGCTCGCCCTCGATCGTGAGCAGAGCCACGCGCCGGATCGCTTTCGGATCGACCGGGCGGTGGCGATGCAGCATCTCGCCCCTGGGCAGCGCGTGACGCACGAACACGGTGTCGACTGTCTGCAAGTAGAACTCGGCCGTGAGATCCATGACGGCAAGATATTCGTCGTAGAACTCTTTGTGCTTCTGCGCCGAGTCGCCGTCGCCCTTCACCAGATTGAGGAACAGATTCTGGTGCGCCTCGATATGGCGATCGAGGTTCATGCTCATGAAGCCGTGGAGCTGCAAAAAACCCGGATAGACGTCGCGCATGAATCCAGGATTGGGAAACGGCACCTTGGTGATGACATTGTGCCGGAACCAGTTGATGCCGCGCCTCTGCGCCAGCATGTTGACGGCGGTGGGATTGACGCGCGTGTCGATCGGGCCGCCCATCAGCGTCATGGTGGTCGGCAGGTAGGGATCGCCGTCGGCGTCCATCAACGCCGCGGCGGCCAGCACCGGCACCGCCGGCTGGCAAACCGCCACCACATGCGTCTCGCCGCCGAGCGCGTGCAGAATGGAGATCACGTAATCGATGTAATCGTCGAGATCGAACATTCCTTCCGACAGCGGCACCGTGCGCGCATCACGCCATTCGGTGATGTAAACATCGTGATTGGGCAGAAACGCTTCGACGGTGCCGCGCAACAGCGTCGCATAATGGCCGGACAGCGGCGCCACGAGCAGAAGCCGTGGCTGCTGCCGGCGCGGTGGCCGCTCGAACACCCGCTCGAAATGCAGCACCCGGCAGAACGCTCGCTCCCAAACGCTCTCGATGCGCACCGGCACACGCTCGCCGCCGACCAGCGTCGAGGAGATCCGCCACTCGGGCTGGCCGTAGCGCCGCGTCGAGCGCTCGAACAATTCGGCGGCGGCGACCACCGATTTTCCGAAGCTCGTGGAATAGAGCGGATTGATCGGATTGCGGAACGCAAGCCGCGTTGCGTCGGCGACGGCGCGCGCCGGATTGAGCGCGGCGTGAGTCAATTCATAGAGCCAGTAGAGCGGCGTTGACGCCAGTACGCCGCCCGGCACGGCAGGCGTACCGCCGAACTCCCCGATGGCCATAGACGATCCTTGCCCGGCTTGCTGCATTGCAGCAATATGGGGATGGTTTGTCATACCCCGATCATAAAAGCAAACTTTTCCCGGTTTCTTACGGAATTGCGGTTGCATCCCGACAAAAGGGAAACGCGCTGGAAACGATTTCGGCTGCGTCTTGGGCGGCCTATTCGCCGGTCTGCATCAAAGAGCCGTGGCGGCGGGCGGCTTGCAGGAGCTTGAGGAAGCCGAAGATGCCGACGGCCATGAAGATGGCGTTAAGCGCGAGCGCCTCGAGCATGAGATCGGCGCGGAAGGTATGGTCGATCAGCAGCGCGCGCATGCCCTCGAACACATAGGTCGGCGGCAGCGCCCAGGCGGCCGGCTGCAGCCAGACCGGCAGCGTCGTGACCGGGTAATAGACGCAGGCCAGCGGCATGAACAAAAACATGATCGACCAGGCGAGATTTTCCGCGCCCAGCCCGTTGCGCAGCACCAGGCCGGATACGAAAATCCCCACCGCCCAGCTGGTCAGCATCAAATTGATGAAAAACGCTACCAGGGCGAAGCCGAGCCCATAAAGATTGAACCCGAAGAACACGAACGCCAGCAACGTCACCGGCACCACCCCGATCGCGAGCCGCAGGATGCTCATGACCATCAGCGCGCTGACGAACTCGATCGGGCGCAGCGGCGACATCATCAGATTGCCGATATTGCGCGCCCACATCTCTTCGAGGAACGAAATCGAGAAGCCGAGCTGGCCGCGGAACAGAATGTCCCAGAGCAGGACGGCGCCGATCAGCGTGCCGCCGGCGCGGGCGAAAAAGCCGGCATTCTGCATCACGTAATATTGGATGAAGCCCCAGGTGATCATCTGCACCGCGGGCCAGTAGATCAGCTCGATCAGCCGCGGCCAGGACGAACGCAACAGATACCAATAGCGCAGCATCATCGCCGCCACGCGCCGCGGCGAGAACGCGAACGCGCGTTCGGTCGCCGTGATCATTGCGCCGCCTCGGCTTCGTCGCGGCCGCGCGCCACGTCGAGGAAGACTTCCTCCAAGGTGCGGCGGCCGTAACGGGTCAGGAGCCGTGTCGGCGTGTCGTCGTCCTCGATGCGGCCCTGCTTCATGATGATGACGCGCTCGCACAGGCGCTCGACCTCCTGCATGTTGTGCGAAGCGAGCAGCACGGTGGCGTGCCGTTCCCGGCAATAGCGTTCGAGCCGCGCGCGCACCCAATCGGCGGTGTCCGGATCGAGCGACGCGGTCGGCTCGTCGAGCAGCAAAAGCTCGGGCGAATTGATCAGCGACTTGGCGAGCGAGACGCGCGTCTTCTGTCCGGCCGAAAGCTTGCCGGTCGGCCGGTCGAGCAGGCGGGTCAGATCGAGTTCTTCGCCCAGCTGCTCGATGCGCGCGGCGAGATTGCGCACGCCGTAGAGCATGCCGAACACGGTCAGATTCTGGCGGATGGTGAGGCGCATCGGCATCTCGACATAGGGGCTTTCGAAATTCATCCGCTGCAGCACCCGGTAGCGCTGGTGCGGCATGTGCGCGCCCAGCACCGTCACGTTGCCGGCGGTGGGCATGAGCAGCCCCATGATCATGGCGATGGTCGTGGTCTTGCCGGCGCCGTTGCCGCCCAGCAACCCGGTGATCGAGCCGCGCGCAATCGAAAACGAGATGTCGTCGACGGCCGGTGCCTGCTTATAGATTTTGACCAGGCGCTCGATTTCTATGGCGGGTTCGCGGGACATGGCCCGCTCATGTGGCCCCTGCGCGCGGGCGAAGCAAGAGGATCGCGCATGGCTCTCCCTCCCGCGCAGGATGGCTCCGCGCCGCGGAAAATGCCACAAAGCCTACCCGAGAAGACCAATGCGCTGTCGCCATGTCATGCCGACGGCACAATGTTGACTTCGCCCTTCGGGGGCGAGGGTTAGGGAGGGGGATAGCGTGAAAATCGGACTTTTCGACCATGTCGAGGACGGCGCAAGGCCGGTCGCGCAGCTCTTTGACGAGCGGATTGAATTCGCCGCCACCGCCGACAAAGCCGGCTTTTATTGCCTGCATGTCGCCGAGCACCACGCTACGCCGCTGAATTTGGTTCCGGTGCCCGGCATCTATCTTAGCGCTGTTGCCCGCGAGACCAAGCACTTGCGGCTCGGCCCGCTGGTCTACCTCTTGCCGCTCTATTCGCCGTTGCGGTTGATTGAGGAAATCTGCATGCTCGATCATCTGAGTCACGGCCGGCTCGATATCGGCGTCGGCCGTGGCGTGTCGCCTTATGAGCTGGAATTTCACAATGTCATGCACGACGATTCGCGTGACATTTTTTTCGAAGCCTATGAGTGCGTCAGTACTGGCCTGGTATCGGAGACGTTCAGCTTCAAAAGCAGCCGCTACCTCTACAACGACGTGCCGATCGCGCTGCGGCCTTTGCAGCAGCCGCACCCGCCATTTTGGTACGCTTCGTCCAGCGAAATCGGATCCGTCTGGGCCGGGGAGCGCGGACTGCATTATGTTACGCTTGGGCCGACCGCGATGGCCAAGGCCAACATCGCCGCTTTCAAGAACGCTCTGGCGAAACGCGGCGCGCCGGCACAGCCGAAGCCCGAGTTTTCCGGCGGGGTCGTGATCGGCGTGCAGCGCCACATCTTCGTCGCCGACACCGATGCGGAAGCGCATCGCGTGTTCAAACCGGCGATGGATGTTCACCTCGCCAACCTGAATTGGCTCCGCGTGTGGAAAAAAGACACCGGCCTCACCTCGCGCCTGAAAATCCCCCACGGCACGAACTACGAGGAGATGGTGGCGCACGGCGGCATCATTGCCGGCTCGCCGCAGACCGTGCGCGCCGAAATCGAGCGCCAGGTGGCCGAGCTCGGCATCAATTATCTGCTCACCTACCTGTTCCTCGGCACGATGTCGTTGAAGGATGCGATGCGCTCGCTCGACCTGTTTCGCACCGAGGTCATGCCGCATGTGGAGAAGCTGTAAAGCTTTGCCTTCCGCTCATTCCCGCGAAAGCCGGAATCCAGCGGGCGCCTCGGACCAAGTCCGGGTCCCCGCCTTCGTGGGGCCGAGCTGAGAACCGCCGGCCTCAACCTAACCCGCCCGCTTACGCCTTCGGCGCGCGCAACGCCGTGAGCACGAAATCCATCAGTTGCTCGTGCGTCGCGCTCGGCTTGTCGGCAAATTGCGCGATCAATTGCGGATGGATGAACCGCAGCATCGCGGTCAGAACGCAAAGCGCGGTAACGCTGGGATCCGCGGCCCGGAATTCACCCGACCTCATGCCGTCTCCGACCACGCGCGCGGTCACCGCGATGATTTTGTCGATATGCGCCTGGCAGACGTCCCAGTTCTCCTCCATGGCGACCGCGACCATCTCGTGCATCTTCGAGTCGCCGGCAAAGCGTTCGGAATTCATCCGAAACATGGTGATCAACATTTCGCGCAGCCGCTCGGTGGCGTTCTGCGGCTGTGCGGCAATGGCCTGCAGCGCCTGCTCCACGTCGCCCATCTGCCGGCTGACGACGCCGGCCGTGATCGACCGCTTGGAGTCGAAGAAGCGGTAGACGTTCGCCGGGCTCATCCGCAGCGTTTTGGCGATATCGGCGACCGTGGTCTTCTGATAGCCGATCTCGCGGAACAGACGCTCGGTCGTTATGAGAATCCGTTCGCGAATGTCGGTTTCGGTGCGGTCCATCACGTCAGTCGCAGGCATGGCTGTCTCTTGCGTTTCTTTGTCTTATCCAGCATCCCGCTGCCACCGCGGCAGCGACTTTATTCGGCCGCGATCGCAAGCGGCACGACACGCTCCCTCCGCTCATCGGCCGGCAAAGCGCCGCCCAATCGGTCACCTACATGGCCACGTTCGTCCAGCCGCTTACGATACCACAGCGCGTAAAGGCTGGGCAGGAACAGTAGCGTCAAGAACGTGGCCACGAACAGGCCGCCCATGATGGTGATCGCCATCGGCCCCCAGAAAGCCGAGCGCGACAGCGGGATCATGGCAAGGATTGCCGCCAGCGCGGTGAGCACGACCGGCCGGGCCCTGCGCACCGTTGCTTCTACGATCGCATCGCGGCGGGTCGAGCCGTGGCTGACGTCCGATTCGATCTGGTCGACCAGGATGACGCCGTTGCGCATGATCATTCCCATGAGCGCGATCAGCCCGAGCAGCGCGACAAAGCCGAACGGCTTGTCGGCGACGTTGAGCCCCAACGAGGCGCCGACGATGCCTAGCGGAGCGGTGAGGAAGACCAGGATCAGCCGCGAGATGCTCTGCAGCTGGATCATCAGGATCGTCAGCATGACGAACATCATCAGCGGGAAAAGCGCGAAGATCGAAGCATTCCCCTTCTGCGATTCCTCGATGGCGCCGCCGATCTCGATCCGGTAGCCCGGATCGAGCGCCTCGCGGATCGATTGCAGCTTCGGCCATATCGCATTGGTGACATCGGGCGGCTGCGCGCCGTCGACGACGTCGCCGCGTACCGTGATCGACATGTCGCGATTGATGCGCCACAGGATCGGCTCCTCATGGCCGTATTCGACATGGGCGATCTGCGACAGCGGAACCGCGACCCCGTTGCGCGAATAGAGCGACAGATCGTCGATATGCGCGAGATCGAGCCGCTCCGAGGAGACCGCGCGCGCCACGACGGCGACCTTCTCGATGCCGTCGCGCACCGTCGTGATCGGCACGCCCGAGATCAGCATGCCGAGCGACTGCGCGATGTCCTGCGGCGTCAATCCCATCGCGCGCACGCGATCCTGATCGACCACGAGCTTCAAGTACGGCGCCTGCTCGTTCCAATCGAGATGCGGATCGATCACCTTGTCGTCGGCGCGCATGACCTCGCGCACCTGATAGGCGATATCCCTCACCTTTTTCGCATCCGGGCCGATCACCCGGAACTGCACCGGGAAACCGACCGGCGGGCCGAAATTGAAGCGGTCGACGCGCACCCGCGCTTCCGACAGCGCCCCATTCGCGACCGCCTTTTCGAGTCGTTCCTTGATCCGCTCGCGCGCTTCGACGTTCTTCGACAAGATCACGATTTCGGCGAACGCTTCGTCGGGCAGCTGCGGATTGAGGCCGAGCCAGAAGCGCGGCGAGCCGCGCCCCACATAGGCGGTGTAGGTGGCGATGTCGTTATCGTCCTTGAGCAGCGCTTCCGCGCGCTTGACCGATTCCGAGGTCGTGCCGAAGGCGGTGCCCGCCGGCAGGCGGAGCTGGAAGAACAATTCAGGCCGCTCCGACAACGGGAAGAATTGCTGTTGCACGTGGCCGAAGGCCAGGATCGACAACACGAAGATGCCGCCGGTCGCGACGACGACGGTGACGCGGCGCTTCACGCACCATTCGATGACGCGGCGGAGCGCACGATACATCCGCGTTTCGTAGATCTCATGCGGATCGTGGCCGGGCTCGAGCTTCTTGAAATTGGGCAGAAGCTTCACGCCGATATACGGCGTGAACACCACGGCCACGACCCACGATGCCAAGAGCGCGATCGCCACGACCCAGAAAATGCCGCCGGCATATTCACCCACCGAGGAATTGGCGAAACCGATCGGCAGAAAGCCGGCCGCGGTCACCAGCGTCCCGGTCAGCATCGGGAACGCGGTGGATTCCCAGGCAAACGACGCGGCGCGAACGCGATCCCAGCCCTGCTCCATTTTCACCACCATCATCTCGACGGCGATGATGGCATCGTCGACCAGAAGGCCGAGCGCGATGATCAACGCCCCGAGCGTGATCCGGTGCAGATCGAGACCCATGGAATTCATGACGATGAAGACGATCGCGAGCACGAGCGGCACCGACAGCGCCACGACGATGCCGGTGCGCCAGCCGAGCGCGAGGAAGCTCACGAACAGCACGATCGCCAGCGCTTCGACGAAGGAATGGACGAATTCGTTCACCGCGTGGTCGACGACCACCGGCTGATCGGCGATCTGCTCGAGATCGAAGCCCTGCGGCACCGCAGACATGAAGTCGGCGGTTGCGCTTGCGACGTCCGGACCGAGTTCCAGGATATTGGCGCCCTTGGCCATCACGATGCCGATGCCAATGGCCTGCTTGCCTTTTTGGCGGACCTGGAAGTCCGGCGGATCGGCAAACCCGTGAGTCACGGTGGCGATGTCGCCGACCCGGAAGACGCGGCCGTTGGCCTCGACCGGCGTCTCGGCGACGGCTTTGACGCCGTCGAGCGCGCCGGTGACGCGCAGCGGCACGCGCTGTGCATTGGTCTCCAGTATGCCTGCCGGCACGACCGCATTCTGCCGGGCCAGCGACTGGAACAACTGGTCGGGCGTGATGCCGAGCGTCGCCAGCTTGGCGTGCGAGAATTCGACGAAGATCTTCTCGTCCTGCGTGCCGTACAGATTGACCTTGGTGACGTTCTTGACCTTGAGCAGGCGCTGGCGGAACGCCTCGGCGACCTTTTTCATCTGCGCATAGTCGGCGCCGTCGGCGGTCAGCATATAGAGGATTGAATCGACGTCGCCCCACTCGTCGTTGACCGACGGCCCGATCAGCCCGGACGGCAGATCGTCCTTGATGTCGGAGAGCTTCTTGCGCAGCTGGTAGAAGAGCTGCGGCACGTCGCGGGCCGGCGTATTGTCCTTGAAGGCGACCTGCATCGCCGTGAAGGCCGGCTTGCTGTAGGTGGTGACCTTGTCGATGAACGGCAGCTCCTGCATCTTCTTTTCGATCGGATCGGCGACCTGCGTCTGCATCTCCGCCGCGGTCGCGCCCGGCCACATGGCGGTGACGACCACGAGCTTGATGGTGAATGAAGGATCTTCACCGCGTCCCAAGCTGCGGTAGGAGAACAAGCCCGCGGTGCCGAGCATCACGATCAAAAAAAGAATCAGAGCGGGATGCGCAACGGCCCACGCCGAGACATTGAAACGGCCCATCGCGCTCTCCCGCTCTTTCGCGAACTTACCTGCCGGTCAGATGGAGCATGATCTTTTCGGAAAACCGGCCTCCACTTTTCCGGATCATGCTCTAGAACGACAGCGACGACACGACTTTGACCCTCTCGGCGGGATTGAGCTTCTGCACGCCGAGCGTGACGACCTTGACGCCCTCTTCGACGCCACCGCTGATCAAAACGTCGTTGCTCTCGTAGGCTTTCACGCTGACCGGCTTAAGCGTGATCGCGCCGCTCAGGGCATCCGCAACGTAAACGGCAGGCCCGCCGCCCTGATCGAACAGAGCCGACAGCGGCAGACGCGCCACGCGTTCGCTCGCCGGCTCCGACAGGATCAGCATCGCCGTCATGCCGAGCTGAACTTCGTCGCCGACGCCGGGCATGGAAAACTTCGCCAGATAGGTGCGCGTCGCCGGATCGGCCGACGGCGCAAGCTCGCGCAGCCTGGCGACATAAAGCTTATCGGGCACCGACCAGATCGAGACGTGCGCCTCACCCGTTTTGGCGCGGGCGAGAAGCGTCTCGGGCACCGCGACCACGACCTCTTTTTCAGAAAGCCGCGCGACACGGAATGCAGTCTGACCGGAGGCGACGACCTGGCCGGGCTCGATCAGCGTGGCGGTGACGACGCCCGCAGCATCGGCAACCAGCGTCGCATAGGAGAGGCTGTTTTTGGTCAGCTCGACCTGGCGTTCGGCGCGGTTTAATCGCGCGCGCGCCTCATCGGCCGCCGCTTTGGCTTGGTCCCATTGCGCGTCGGTCGACCAGCCCTTCTGGCGCAGTTCCTTGGTCCGCGTTTCCGCCGCGCTCGCCTGTGCGAGCACGCCGCTCGCGGCGCGCTGTTCCGCCTCCGCTTGCTCGGCTTGCAGCTTGAGATCGACCTCGTCGAGCGTGGCAAGCGGCGTCCCGGCATCGACCAGCGCGCCGACCTCGACCAGGCGCTTCAAAACCTTGCCGCCGACGCGGAATCCCAGATCGCTTTCGATGCGCGGGCGTACGGTGCCGACGAACGAGCGATCGCGCGCCTGGGCCTCGTAGTGGACGGCCGTGACCAGCACGGGCCGGATCGGAGCGGCCTTTTGCGCGGCGATCTCGTTGCACCCGGCGAGCGCCAACGCCAGCGAGCCAATCGCTACCGCTTTGGCTAAGCCATTGCGAGAGCCAAGGAATTCGACATGCTGCCACATTTCTAAACCTCGCATTTACTGACACTGTCCTGACGAGTGATAAATGTCAATATTCGTCATACGTCATAATTTGGGCAACGTGCCTCACGCAGGTGCAGTCAAAGGGGCCCTATGACCTGAAAAATATCCCGAGATTTCGGGCGATTTCAGTGGCGGTAAGACGTTGCCGCGAAAGCGTGCATTTTCCGTAATCTCAGGCTTGTGATCGTGAGCCGATCTACGATCGAAGCCTGAGCCGCGGCGCGACCCTTCGCCCGGCCGTTTCAGTCGCCCCGCTCCCGGTCGGCGCGCAAGGCTTCCGGATGCGGCATGGCGATGACGTTGTAGCCGGAATCGACGAAGTGAATTTCGCCGGTCACGCCGGCCGAGAGGTCGGAGAGAAGATAAAGACCGGCGCCGCCGAGGTCGTCGAGCGTGACACCGCGATGCAGCGGCGAGTGGCGTTGCTGGAACGCAAACATCGAACGCGCATCGCCGATGCCGGCGCCGGCAAGCGTGCGGATCGGCCCGGCCGAGATCGCGTTGACCCGGATCGCCTGCCCGCCGAAATCGACCGCGAGATAGCGCACCGACGATTCCAGCGCCGCCTTGGCGGGCCCCATAATGTTGTAGTTCGGCATGGCGCGATCGCCGCCGTTATAGGTCAGCGTCACCATGGCGCCGCCGTTCGGCATCAGCGCCGCCGCGCGCTTGGCCGCTTCGGTAAAGGCGAAGCACGAGATCAGCATGGTGTGCAGGAAATTCTCGCGCGTGGTGTCGGCAAAGCGGCCGGTGAGCTGGTTCTTGTCGGAGAAGGCGATGGCATGGACGAGAAAGTCCATCGTCCCCCAGATGCGCGCGATCTCGGCAAACACCGCATCGACCGAGGCGATGTCCTCCACATCGCACGGCATCACCAGATCGGCATTCACCGAAGCCGCCAGCGGCTTGACGCGCTTGCCGAGCGAGTCGCCCTGATGGGTGAAAGCGAGGCTCGCGCCGTGCGCGGCCAGCGTGCGCGCAATGCCCCAGGCGATCGAGTGGTCGTTGGCCACCCCCATGACCAAGCCGCGCTTGCCGTGCATCAAACCTTGCATGGATTCACATCCTTTGTCGTCATTCCAGCCGCGCGGAGCGAGAGCCGGAATCCATAACCCCGGCGCCACGATTTAGTCGAGAGATTCAGGGGCTATGGATTCCGGGCTCGCACCTTCGGTGCGCCCCGGAATGACGGGAGAGAGCATTACGCATCCAGCCGCTTGAATACGATGCACGCGTTGGTGCCGCCGAAGCCGAACGAATTCGACAGCACGCAGCCGAGTGTCACGTTATCGCGGCGCTCGCGCAGGATTGGCATGTCGGCGAAAGCGGGATCAAGCGTCTCGATATTGGCGCTTTCGCAGATGAAGCCGTTATTCATCATCAGCAGCGAATAGATCGCCTCGTGCACGCCGGTCGCGCCCTGCGAATGGCCGGTGAGCGACTTGGTGGCCGAAATCGGCGGGCACTTTTCGCCCGAGCCGAACACCTCGCGGATCGCCTCGATCTCCTTGAGATCGCCGATCGGCGTCGAGGTGGCGTGCGGATTGATGTAATCGACCGGCGGCTTCACCTCCTTGAGCGCAAGCCGCATGCAGCGCGCCGCGCCTTCGCCCGACGGCGCCACCATGTCGGCGCCGTCCGATGTGGCGCCGTAGCCGGCCATCTCGCCATAGATGCGCGCGCCGCGCGCCTTGGCATGATCGAGCTCTTCCAGCACCAGCACGCCGGCACCGGCGCTGATGACAAAGCCGTCGCGATCGGCGTCGTAGGCGCGCGAGGCCTTGGCCGGCGTGTCGTTATATTTCGACGACAACGCGCCCATGGCGTCGAACAACACCGTCAGCGTCCAATCGAGCTCTTCGCAGCCGCCGGCAAACATCATGTCCTGCTTGCCGTATTGGATCAGCTCAAAGGCATTGCCGATGCAGTGGTTCGAGGTGGCGCAGGCCGAAGAGATCGAATAGCTCAGGCCCTTGATCTTGAACCAGGTGGCGAGCGTGGCGGAAGCGGTCGACGACATCGCCTTCGGCACTGCGAACGGCCCGACGCGCTTTGGCCCCTTGCTGCGCGCGATGTCGGCCGCCTCGACGATGGCGCGGGTGGAAGGCCCGCCCGAGCCCATGACCATGCCGGTGCGCTCGTTGGAGATTTCGGAATCTTCCAGGCCGGCGTCGCGGATCGCCTGTTCCATGGCGACGTGATTCCAGGCGGCACCGCCGCCGAGAAAGCGCATGGCGCGGCGATCGACCGCTTCGGTCGCATCGAGCGTCGGCGCGCCATGCACATGACAACGGAAGCCGAGCTCGGCGTATTTGTCGGCGCGCACCACGCCCGACTTCGCCTCGCGCAGCGAGGCCAGCACTTCCTGCGTGTTGTTGCCAATGGACGAGACGATGCCCATTCCGGTGACGACCACCCGTCTCATCTTTCGCCTCGCCGTTATCGTGTCGCTTGCTGTTGCGCTCGCCGCGCGGCCTTAGGCTTCGCTCGCCTGCGGCGCCTGATCGAGGAACAGCCCGACCTTCAGGTCGAGAGCCTTATAGATCACCGAACCGTCGGCGGACAGCCAGCCGTCGGCCACGCCGAGCACGAGCTTCGAGCGCATCACTCGCTTGATGTCGATGCCGTACACGACCTTCTTCATCGTCGGCAGCACCTGGCCCGAGAACTTGATCTCGCCCATGCCGAGTGCGCGGCCTTTGCCCGGAGCGCCGAGCCAGCCCAGAAAGAAACCGAGCATCTGCCACAGCGCATCGAGCCCGAGGCATCCCGGCATCACCGGATCGCCCTTGAAATGGCACGGGAAGAACCAGAGGTCGGGCTTGAGCTCGAGGACGGCGCGAACCAGCCCCTTGCCGTATTCGCCGCCCACCTCGGCGATTTCCGAAATACGGTCGAACATCAGCATCGGCGGCAGCGGAAGCTGCGGACCTTTGACAAAAAGTTCGCCGCGCCCGCAGGCGAGCAGATCCTCATAGTCGAAATTCGAACGCCGGTTCTGCATCCTCCGTCACTCCGCCCCCACCTGGTGCCACGCTCCCGAAGTTCGCGATCCGTAACGGCACCCTCGGACACGGACTTCGGAGAACGTAAAGGGGCACCAGCAAGTATAATAATCCAGTGACGCTTGGGGATTTGACCTTCCTCGACCCGCGCGCGGCAAAAGGCGCAGGAACTTCAAATCAGCGGCACCGGCACCGTTCCCTAACACATGGGGATATGGCGGCAAAGCGGCACCCCCTCGCTGGCCACAATTGCCGCAATGCGCCAAAACCGGTAGCAAGCCGCTTTACCGCCTTGGGTGTTGCAGGCGGCGCGCAGAGCGTCATATAATGGTTTTAGTTGTAACGATTTCGTGCGGCGCAAGCTAAAAACCCCCAGGTGCAATGATGAATCAGTCGCGACCCCCCGCGCGTCCCCTTGTGCCCGCTGCCGGCATGGCGGCGACGCCCCCGGTGGCGCAGCCGCGCCCGCCGGCCAGTACCGACGATCTCAACGGTTGCCCCTGGCACGACGTGAAGGCGAAGCTGCGCGAAGTCGGCTTGCGCCCGACCCGGCAGCGCATGGCGCTCGGCTGGATCCTGTTCGCCAAGGGCGACCGCCACATCACCGCGGAAATGCTGTACGAAGAGGCGAACCGCGCCAAGGTGCCGGTGTCGCTCGCCACCGTCTACAATACGCTGCACCAATTCACCGAAGTCGGCCTGTTGCGGCAGATCGCGGTGGACGGCTCGAAAGCCTATTTCGACACCAACAATACCGAGCACCATCACTTCTTCATTGAGGACAACAGCGATCTGTTCGACATTCCTTCGTCCGACGTCGTGGTCGGCAAGGCGCCGGTGGCGCCGGAAGGCTACGAGATCGCCCGCATCGACGTGGTCGTCAGACTGCGCAAGAAGCGCTGACAGCGCTGACTAGGACCGCGCGGCCTAATTCTCTCCTGCTCACATTCGATGATCGGTCATGGCCGGACTTGTTCCGACTTGTGCCGGCCATCCTGGTCTTTGCCGAAACGCGGTTAAGTTGTGGACGCCCGCGATAGGTGCGGGCCTGACGACAGAATTAAGACCCGTCCTCCCTATCGTTCCCACCGCATCGAGCCGATCCGCGGGTCGCCGACAAAGGCGGCGCGGTTGAAATCGAGCATGCGGCGCGGCAACTCGCACACGGCGCGCGCGCCGTTGCTGCCGAACAGCAATTGCCATGTTTGATGCGCCACCGGTTCGTGATGCGCGAATGCCCGGCATGACAGCAGCGCCAGATTGGCGTGACGCTCCGGATCGCGCACCGAAGCATATCTGATCAGTTCGATGTCCGCTTCGCGCGCCATCCCGGCAAGCGCCTGGCAGGGCTCATAGTCGATGGGATGCATCCAAAGCGCCGATCGCGCATCGAACGGCGGCAAGGTCAGATCGACGGCTCTTGTCGTGGCGTATTCGGCCGCGAAGGCCGTGTATTCACCGGCATTCGCCGGCCATTGCGTATCCGGCGATTCGGAGAAGAACAACAGCCGGAAAAAGCAGAGCTCGGCGATCGCGGTTTCGACCTTCTCCGACGCATAGAACACGCCCGGCGTGAAGCCGGCGCGCCGGAATCGCGATCCTTTCGGATAGGCGGCGCCATATCGGAATGGCGTCGCCAGCAAAAAATTCAGATGCCGGCATTCCGGCGGAACGGGCGGCTTCGTTTCTTCGATCAAGAGTTCGAGCGTGCGCTGTTCGGCGCTTGAATCCGTCAGCTTGGTCGTTGAAATCTGATTTTGCGCTTCGACCACGCGCCAGCAGCGGCCGGTCGCCGTCTTCCGGTTAGACGACAGCTCGTCGCGCGTCGAGATAATGGATGACATTGGCGAGCCCGGACACCGATTGGATCAATTCAAGCGGAACGCCGTCGAGCGCGGTGTTTTTGTTGGTGAGCCAATCGGCGGCAACCCGGTCGTCGCCGCCGACGATGCCGTCCAGCGAGCGATAAAGGCGGATCAGCAAAACCGCGAGCTCGAACGGCTTCTGACCCCGTTCGAGCCGGTACTTGCCGTTGCGCATGCGTGAGATCGTCGGCGCCGACAGGCCGAGGACTTTTGCCAGCACCGCGTTCTTGATGTCGAGACGGTCGGCGGCGCGCAGAATCGCCTTGGTGAGAACGGCAGACTCGTCGGCGGCTGACGCATGGGAAGCAGGTTTTGGTCGCGGACCAACGCGCATTGCTGGTAACCCGTTACGGGATCCCTTCGCCATTTCTATAGAAATAATATCATACATTCCATCTTGTAGGAAGCTCCTCGCTTACCCTAGAAATCTAGCCGCCAGATTCGCATATTGGAAATGTGTCTTCACAGGTCGCTTGTTGTGAGTAATCCACCAGAATGGACGTTATTTCCATCTATATGGTCTTGCAAATCATGATGATTGATGTATTAAACATCAATACTAAGGTATTTCATGATAACTGCGGGCCAAATCAGAGCTTCTCGCGCGCTTCTCGGCATCGACCAGCGGACTCTCGCTGAAGCGGCCGGGCTGTCGCTCCCCACCATCCAACGCATGGAAGCGAGCGATGGCGTCGTTCGCGGCAATGTCGACTCGCTGATGAAAACGATCGCCGCGCTCGACTCGCTCGGCATCGAGCTCATGACCGACAACGCCGTCAGCTCCGGCGGCGGCCGCGGCGTGCGGCTGAAGAGGCCGGCAACGTGACGCTCGCGATTGCGCTCGCCGGTGCTGCTTTTGAGCTCGCGCTCGGGGTGTGCGCGGTCATCATCGGCCGTTCCGCGGCGGCAAGCCGTGTGATCTATGGCGCGGTCATCGTGGTCACGACGTTATCGCTTGCCGCGGCGCTCGCGCATCTTCTCACCGCGGCGCCAGCCGAAAGCCTGACGCTGCCCGTCGGCCTGCCGTGGCTCGGTGCCCATTTCCGCCTCGACCCGCTCTCCGCCTTCTTTCTTGCCCTGGTCGATCTCGGCGCCGCAAGTGCAAGCCTGTTCGCGCTCGGCTATGGCAGCCATGAGCCGGCGCCGGGGCGGATATTGCCGTTCTACCCGGCCTTCCTCGCCGGCATGACGCTGGTCGTGCTCGCCGACGACGCCTTCACCTTTCTCGTCTCCTGGGAATTCATGTCGCTGACGTCGTGGGCGCTGGTCATGGCGCACCATCATATCCCCGACAATGTACGCGCCGGCTTCGTTTATCTGGTGATGGCGAGCTTCGGCACGCTCGCGCTCCTCCTCGCCTTCGGTCTCTTGGCCGGACCCGGCGGGCTTTACGCCTTTGCGCAGATGCGCCCGGCGCATCCCTCCGCGATGATCGGCGCGCTCGCCATGATCCTGGCGCTGATCGGCGCCGGCTCCAAGGCCGGCATCGTGCCGCTGCATGCCTGGCTGCCGCTCGCGCATCCGGCGGCGCCGAGTCATGTGTCGGCGCTGATGAGCGGCGTAATGACCAAGGTCGCCATCTACGGCTTTGTTCGCATCGCCTTCGATCTCGTCGGCACGCCGGCCTGGTGGTGGAGCATCGTGGTGCTCACGCTCGGCGGCGCCACCGCAGTGATGGGCCTTCTTTACGCGCTGATGCAGCGCGACATCAAACGCCTCCTCGCCTATTCCACGGTGGAGAATATCGGCATCATCTTCATCGGGCTCGGGCTCGCGCTGGCATTCAAGTCCTACGGCATGCTGTTTGCGGCGGCGCTGGCGCTCACCGCGGCGCTCCTTCACGCGTTCAATCATTCGCTGTTCAAGAGCCTGTTGTTCTTCGGCGCCGGCGCCGTGCTCACCTCGACCGGCGAGCGCGACATGGAGCGTCTCGGCGGGCTCATTCATCGCATGCCGCAGACCGCCTTTGTCTTCCTGGTCGGCAGCGCGGCGATTTCCGCGCTGCCGCCGCTCAACGGCTTTGTCTCCGAATGGTTGACTTTCCAGGGCATTCTGCTCAGCCCGCAATTGCCTTCGTGGGGACTGAAACTCGTCGTGCCTGCGGTCGGCGCGCTGTTGGCGCTGTCGGCTGCGCTCGCCGCCGCCTGTTTCGTGCGCGCCTATGGCATGACGTTCCTTGGCCGTCCGCGCAGCGGTGCCGCCGAAACCGCGACCGAGACCGACGGCTTTTCGCTTGCCGCCATGTTCATCCTCGCCGCGCTTTGTCTGATCGCCGGAATTCTGCCCGGCTTGTTCATCGACGCGCTGGCGCCGATCTCCACCGCGCTCCTCGGCGAGCGCATGCCGGCGCAGATCGGCTCGCAATGGCTGTCGATCGTGCCGATTGCGGCGAGCCGCAGCTCCTATGACGGGTTCCTGGTCTTTGTCTTCATCGCCATGTCGGGCACGCTCGCCGCATTCGCGGTCCATCGGCTGGCGTCGGACAAGCTCCGCCGCGCGCCGGCCTGGGATTGCGGCTATCCCGATCCGAGCCCGGCGACGCAATACACCGCGACGAGCTTTGCCGAGCCGATCCGCCGCGTCTTCGGCACCGTGCTGTTCCGTGCCCGCGAACAGGTCCAGATGCCGCCGCCGGGCGACACGCGGCCGGCGCGGCTCGTCGTGCATATGACCGATCCGATCTGGGATTGGCTCTACGCGCCGATCGCGGACGCCGTCGGCATCGCCGCCGACCGGCTCAACCGGCTGCAATTTCTCACCATCCGCCAATTCCTGACGCTGGTGTTCTGCGCGCTCGTCATTCTGCTGCTGGTGCTCTCCGTATGGTCCTGATCCGCGATCTCGCTATTCAGGGCGCGCAGATGCTGGTGGTGCTGGCGCTGGCACCGCTGTTCACCGGTTTTGTACGCAAGGTCAAGGCGCGGCTCCTGCGCCGGCAAGGGCCGCCGCTGATCCAGCCCTATCTCGATCTCGTGCGGCTTGCGCGCAAGGAGGTCGTGCTGGCGGAGAGCGCGTCGTGGCTGTT
>Ga0187781_10000354_pt1 | contig 32588 bp, 35 predicted proteins | sample 0715_SJ02_MP02_2_FD_132447 | JGI IMG/M metagenome (GOLD analysis project Ga0187781, IMG submission 132447) | Tropical peat soil microbial communities from peatlands in Department of Meta, Colombia - 0715_SJ02_MP02_20_MG | ecosystem: Environmental > Terrestrial > Soil > Wetlands > Peat | place... | reverse complement strand
TGAAGAAGGAAATCCTGAACTCGGCGTATCAGAAGCAGATGGATATCGAGTCGAAGAAGAGAATCATTGTCGGGGTGAACGCTTACCAGCCCTCGTCCCCGTCGAAAAGGAGGGCACAGGTTCTCCCCGAGCGGATCCAGCGGGAGAGGGTCAGGACAATAAGAGCGGCAAAGGGGAAGAGGGACATCTCCGAGGTCGCGGACAAGCTCGAGCGTCTGAAGAGCACCGCTCAGAGGGGCGAGAACACGCTCCCGTCGATATCCGACGCCGTGAAGGCAGGGTGCACCGTCGGTGAGATAAGCGACGCTCTTCGGGAGGTGCACGGCGTCTACCAGGCTAGGCAGGTGTTCTAGCGAATGACAATGAAATTCGACCATGTAGGGGTGGCCGTGAAGAGCATGGATCAGACGCTCGCCATCTTCGGCAAGATTGGCGATTTCCAGGTGAAGATAACCGAGGTCCCCGGTCAGAAGGCGAGGATCGCGATGCTAAGGGCAGGGGAGACGAGCGTCGAGCTCCTGGAGCCGACCAGCGAGGACAGTACCCTTGCCAAGTTCATCAGGGAGAGGGGGGAGGGGCTGCACCACATCGCCTTCGAAGTGGAAGACATCGAGAAGTCGACCGAGGAGCTGAAGGGGCGCGGCTTTCGCTTCATCTACGACAAGCCAGCCGACGGCAAGTTCGGGAGCCGGGTGAACTTCATCCATCCAAAGTCCACGGGCGGGGTCCTCGTGGAACTGACTCAGAACGCCAGAACCTGAGCGCTTCTACAGCACACCCGCGCCCCGGAACGCCTCGATGAGCTTCGCCCTCGTCTGGGCCGGCTCGATTATCTCGTCCACGTACCCTTCCTTCAGACCAATGGATGGGTCCATCTGCTTCACGAAGGCGGCCGATTCTTTCTCCAACTCGGCCTTCCTCTCCTCGTCTTTCATTGAGTCGAGCCTTCTCTTCAGGAAAATCTCCGAGTAGGCGGGGAGGCTCAGCACGGAAATCCTCGCGGTCGGATATGCGTAGACCTTCTTCGACCCAAGGGCCTTGCTGGCGAAACCGACGAACGCTCCTCCATAGGCCTCCCCGGTGATGACAGTGACCTTCGGGCAGCCGAGGGACGCGTACTCCTTTATCGCCTCCCCGCTCGCCCTAATCAGCCCAGCCCTCTCCTGATCTGCGGCCGGGTAGACTCCAGGACAGTCAAGAAAAGTCACCATCGGTATGCTTAGGATGTTGCACATCGACGCGAACCTCGACATCTTTCTGCAAGCGTCAACGTCGAGGAAACCTCTCATCACCTTCTTGTTCGAGGCAATCACGCCGAACGTCTTCCCCTCGAGCAGTGCCAGTCCCGTGACGGCGCTCTGGGCGTAACCGCTCCTAAACTCTATGAAAGAGCCGGGATCGAAGGTGGACTCCACCGGTTCGGGCGGGGCTGACGGACCAGTCCTCGGCGCCTTTAGAATCGCCCTCTCGCCGCGCCCCCTGAAATAGGCGAGCAACCCCCTTACAATCTCCAAGCACTCCTCCTCGCTCTCCACGACGTGCGATGCAGTGCCGTTGGAGCCGTGCACCTGCCACCCCCCAAGCTCCTCTATTCCGACCTCCCGCTGGGTCTCTGCCTTCGCGACCCCCGGACCCCAGACGAATAGGCTGCTCTTCCCTTTGATCATGACAATCGCGTCTCCCATATAGGCTGAGTACGCAGCGGCCCCGCTGACCGTCCCCATTATCACGCTAATCACTGGCACGACCTCCCGCGCCTTGATCAGATGTCCCACGAGGGCGCTAGCCTCCTCCAGCGAGTGCCCCCCTTCTTGCACCCTGACCCCTCCTGAATCATAGAATCCTATGATTGGGAGGTTGCTTTCCGCAGCCACGGACACAAGCCGTTCCAGTCGCTTGGTGTGCCCTAGTCCCATGGACCCCCCCTTGTAGGTCGGCTCCTGAGCGAAGACGGCGACCTCGGCGCCTCCTACGCGGACTATCCCGGCGATGGCCCCGTCGTCATGGGTCATCGTGTCCGGTGGGAGAGGCTTCCTGAGGTCGATTTCCGCGCCTTCGACATCGGTCAGCTTCCCGTCATCGGCAATGCCCAGTAGCCAGCCCACCGAGGGGGTCTCCATATTCGAGTGTCCGCCTCCTGCCCTGAACTACTCCACGAAGGCTACGACCCTTGCGAAGGCCGCCTCTCCACCCTTGAAGAGCCACGGGAAGCAGCCAATTGTGGTCCTGAACGCCTTGCGCTTGCCTAGGACTTCCTCGATCTGTCCTCCGATGTTCTCGATGTGGATGCAGTCCTGGGGGAACAGGATGTTGTGGGTAACCTGGTAGTCCTCTTCTGGGAACAGCTTGTCCACGTTCTCCTTCCCGAACTTCTTATCAGCCGCCGCCCTCACCTTGGTGCAGACCCTTGGCAGGAACCTCCCTATCGGGAGGTTCATGGGGTGGTCGGTGGAGACAGCGTCCACTCCCCAGACGTGGATCTTCTTCTCTAGGAGATAGTCGCAGAATGCCCTGGTCGGGCCCGGGTGCATGTGGATGTACCGCTCCTCGTCTGCCGTACCGTTTGGTTTGGGGGGCTGGTACCAGGCGTACTTGCTCCATCCCGTGTAGAGAATCAGCAGGTCTCCGTCCCTTACCCCCCCTGCCTCCCTCGCGTTCCTTTCCACAATCTCCTTCGTGTAGATGCCAAGGTCTCCGACCTCGCTGACGTCCACGATTACGCCCGGACCGTAGAGCCATGTCAGGGGAATCTGGTCGATGGTCTTGCCGTTGGTCACGAAGTGGAGTGGTGCGTCCAGGTGCGTCCCCATGTGGTTGGAAGTCATGATGTACTGGGCGTTCACGCCCTGCTCTGGTTTTCTCTTGATGAATTTGACCTCAAACGGAGGATAGAGAGGCCAAAATGGCGTCTCCTGATTCAGCGGCTGCGACAGGTCATACAGCTTCATGGTGCCGGCGAGGCCTACCGCGGTATAAAAAACATGAGCAGTCCAGCACACGGACTAGGCAGAACAGGCCTTCAAATGCCTTCCAGGGGTCTCCCCCTGGACAGCGTCTACACCTCTACTTCCTTGGGTGACACGACCTTCTCGGCCGTGCGCACCAGGTCGGGGGGCGCGGGCCTTATGGGGAGCCTGTCCCTCAGCATCGGCTTCACGAACCCGTCCCACTCCTCCTTCGTCGTGAAGAAGATTCTGGACCCTCCAAGTTCGTGTTGCATCTGCGGGTATGGCTTCTGGTGTTGGGCGTACTTTATCCCCCAGTACCTGAACCCAGTGTAGCTCTCGTAGGTTGCCCACCATTCCTTCATGTTCATCAGGTCGAAGGCGTACTCCGCCTTGGCCGCGTACATTGTGGCGCCGATACCTGCCCTCCGCTTGAAGGTCAGGGTGTGGAGGCTGATGGCGACGTCGTTGTCCCAGAGCCTGAAGTTCCCGATGGCCGCGAGCTCGCCGTTGATGATGCCCAGGAGAGAGACATGGTCCTTCATCCGGCTCCTGTACCATCCCAAGAACTCGGAATAGACCCTTGACGAAACCAGGTCGAAGAAGTCGGTGTCGTGATCAAACAGCTTCATGGCTGTCTGCATGACCACCGGGGCCTCCTCCTTCTTCGCCCGGCGGATCACCATTTTCTCGCCCGTTGGTAGATTGACGTATCCGGCGGGGTACTCCACTTTCAACAGCGGGGACTCGAATCCTCTTAGGATTGGTTCGATGTCTTCGACATTGATCTTGACTTCACGAAGGGTTACTTTCTCTGGCGGCGACCAATCGGATGACATGGCCTGAGACGCCGCCCGAATCGCTATAAGGGTGTCGCAGGTTAGCCGATTAAGGCCAGCCGGCTAGGATTCGTCTCCTGGGCCCGCTCTATTTTCCGCCTCAACTTGGTCAAGCTGTCCATCTGTTCCCTTATGTTGTCTCTGCAGACGAATATCGAGTCTCGCACCAGCCACTCGTCCTCGAGCCCATCGGCGACCTCCCCCAGCCTGACCACAGCCCCTCCGAGGGACGCGACAGCGATGTTCAGCTCCCTCGAGATTCTCCGGACCCTCCGCTCAGTGGCCTCAGGATCGCCTTCTAGAAAACTCGGGTCCGAAGCCCCCCTTTCTCTCGCCTGCCTCCTGCGGATAATCCTCCTCACCTCCCGCAGAGATAGACCTTCCGAGCCTATTTCCTCGGCCATTTCTTCGGCGTCGTCGTCGGTGAGCATGGTCAGTTCTTGAGCCACGCTCGGAGCTATGCGGCGCCGCATGATTTCGTCCTGAACCCTCTGCGGAAGAGAAAGGAGCCCTATCCTCCTGCTGACGTACTCCTGGCTCTTGCCAATCCTCCGGGCGAGCTCCGTCTCACCTCCGTAGCCGAATTCCTCAACGTAGTTCCTGAAGGCCCTGGCTTCCTCGATGGGGTTCAGAGTCTCGCGCTGGATGTTCTCAAGGAGGGATACCTCGAAGGCCTCCCTGTCGTCGAGCTCCACCACGTGGGCCGGAAGTCTTCGCCAGCCCAGCTTCTTGCATGCCTCGAATCTCCTCATCCCTGCTACCACCTCGAAACCGTCCTCCGCAGGCCTCACGATTATCGGCTCGAGCAGTCCCTTGTCCCGAATCGATAGCATGAGCCCCTTGATGGGTCCGTTGTCCGTCCTCAGGACCAGCCTTGGGGGTCGTATCATCCGGACCTCCACGGACTCGAGAAAGCCTGCCAGAGGGTTCGCTTTCATATAGCGGAGCCGTCACGGAGTTGCTATATCCCATGTCCCTAACCTCTTTGGTGCTGTGATGGCTCACCAATGAAACCTTAAGAAATCAGGAGAAGACAACTTGCCATGCTTCTTCAAGGGAAGTTCCATATTCCGAGCAGCATCGACAAGGTGTGGGACTACACGTCAGATCCCGCCAAGGTGATAGAGTGCGTCCCGGGTCTACAGACCTACACCATAGGGGAGAACAAGCGGATTACTGCAGCGGTCAAAGTCTCCATAGGCTTCATCAGGGGCACCTTCCAGACCCAGACAAAAGTCGTCAAGGAGGATCGAGAAACCCACACGGCAGTACTCGAGCTGTCGGGGTCGGGAGCAGGGAGCGGATTCAGCGCACTGGTCAATATCGGCGTCGTCGGGGTCGGAGCGGAGTCGGATGTGAGTTGGGACGCCAACGTGAACATCAACGGTCCTCTAGGCAGCCTTGCCAAGCCGTTGGTCGAGGGAAACATCAAGAAGATAGTAACTCAGCTCTTTGATTGTGTAAGAGCAAGGCTCAGTTGAGTCTTCACTACCTAACCATTAAGGAATCGCCCTTAAATAACTACTCCAGCCGTTTTCCGGCCCGATGAAAGGAACGAAAAGATATGGAATCACAGCACTCGTAGGGGCACTCATCGTAATCGTCGTCATCCTCATAGGCGTAGCAGCGTACGCGTTTGCATATCCTCCTACTTCTGTCACGACATCGACAGTGACAACCACGGCCACGACCACGACCACCGTCCAAGGGACGGGAACCGGGGTATCCACCGTGACCCAGACCACGACCGCGACTACGACCGTGACCACCGCCACGGCCGCACAAGCTAGCGCACTCTCGAAGCTCAAGGTAGGACTCATCCTGCCGCTGACTCCGGCGGACGACTCTTGGAACTACAACGCGTATAATTCGGTGCAGAAGCTCGAGAACGAATACAACTTCACTCTTAGTACCTCCGAAAACATCGCTTCAGGGACCGATGCCGCCGTCCCGGCCCAGCAGTGGGCGGGCGAGGGCTACAACATAGTCATATTCATGGGTGGTCAGTACCAGCAAGAAGCAAACACCTTCGCAGGGCAGTACCCGACCGTCATGTCAGTCTGCATTGACTGCACAGTGGCAAACTACTCCAACGTATACAGGATCTGGCTGGACCTTAGCGGCGGGGGCTTTGTCCTCGGCGCCATGGCAGGGATGGTCAGCCAGACACACAAGTTCGGCTTGGTAGGCGGCGGTGACATTCCTTCTATCTGGCAGGGTCACGAAGGCTTCATCGCGGGCGTCATGTATACGAGCCCGGTCACACCCAGCATCACCAATACATTCGAGGCATTTGCCTGGGCCGACGTATCAGGGGCCGAGACTTCTGCGACCAATGACTACACTGCTGGTGCCGACGTTGTCTTCTCATCAGGGGACGGCATAGACGTTGGCGTCCTGGGAGCAGCGATGGCACAACCCACGTCGCCTCAAGTATGGGCTACCAATGTGTACACGAACCTGACAGCTATCGAACCATCCGACAACAGAATCCTGCTCGGCTCGATAGTGATAGACTACGCGACCCCGATGTTCAAGGCAATGCTGGACTATGTCACCAACAACTGGCACTGGGGCTATACCAAAGTCAATATGGCCTCGGGTCTGGAAAGAGTACAACCTGGTCCCAATGTCCCGGCAAACATTGCGGCTGCAGGCCTGGCGCTGCAGAGTGACATCGTAGAGGGTCAAATCATCATCTCCTTTGCCTCAACAGCGGGCGGATCCCCGTACTGCTTCGTCAATACAGGGAGTGCGTATGCGTCCACCTGCGGTGATACAACTCTAACAGTACCGTCCGGCGGCGGAACGCCGACCGGGAACATGGCTGCTCAGTTCAACTACCTCCCACCAGTTTCGAGTCTACCTTAGAGGGTGCTTGAGAATACGCAGGGCCTTCGATGGCTACGGGCAACGGCGTACAACGTCCTTGCCGTGGGTCTCGGCATACTCGCCGGGCTCGCGGTGGTCGCGTACGCTGGCGGCAACATCGAAGTCGCCCTGTCCTCCCTTTTTCTTGACCCGATAACGTCCTCGGGTGGCATTCAGCAAATCTTCGTTCTCTTCGTGATGTTCTATTCCATGGGTTTGGGGATAGGTCTTGCACTCAAGGCCGGACTCTGGAACATAGGTGCCCAGGGCCAGCTTCTGGCAGGTATGGTGATGGTGTTCGTCGTTTACCTTTACTTCGCGTTCCTCCCGTGGCCTGTCCTGTACGTCGCAATGATTCTGGGTGCGGCGCTCGGGGGCCTCCTCTGGATAGCGGTCCCGACCATACTTAGAGTGAAATTCGGAGCGAACGAAATCGTCGTCACAATCCTCCTGAACGTGGTTGCGACCAATTTCGGATTTTACATGCTGAGCGGCCCAATCAAGAGCCCCGGGACCGCCCTCGGCTTCCCAATTACGACGGTACTCCCAGCCAAGTTCCAGATTCCGAACATCATCGGGAGCGTTCCAATCACCTATGCCGTTCCCGCAACGATTGCGATTGGGGTCATCCTCTATTTCTTGGTCGAGCGGACACCGTTCAGGGTCAGGGCGAATACGGTCGGTGAAAGCCCCGAGACCGCTAGATACGCAGGAATAAGCATTCCCCGAGTCATGACCATCACCATGCTCGCAGCTGGAGCGCTCGCCGGACTCGCCGGCGCCACCTACCTGATGGGCTACCGATACGAGCTCGACATCGGCTCGTTCTCGACTAACTACGGTTTGGTCGCCATAATAGTTGCCCTCGTCGGAAGGAAGCATATGCTGGGGATAGGGATTTCCGCGTTCTTCTTCGCCTACATAGCATACGGCGCGGAGGCAATGGCGTTGGCTGTCAACGTGCCCACTTACGTCGTATTCGCCATGGAAGGCGTTATGATGATTGGGATACTAATGAGCTCTTATTTCGAGAGGAGGGGCGCAATCTGACCATCCCACTGTCTGACATCGCGACTGCGGTGCTGTCGACCACTCTCCAACTTTCACCGTTCTATCTGTTCGCCGGAATGGGGGAGATTGTATCGGAGAAATCCGGAGTGGCGAACATGGGCCTTGAGGGAATCATGCTCATGTCTCTTGTGATAACCTTCATTGTCGACTACGCAACAGGGAACCCCTGGGTTGCGCTGCTGGGGGCGATGGGGACTGCGGGTGTAATCGGCCTGGTTTTCGCGTTCTTCGCGTTACGGGTGCGCATGGACCAGATAGCCCTGGGGCTTGCGATCTATCTCTTTGGCCTGGGGTTCTCCTTCATAGTCTTCAACACCGCCTATCCCACAGGGCTCTTTCCCAACTACGTCGCCCTCCCCCCCATCTACTCAGCTTGGGGGACCGTTCCCTACTTCGGGACGATTTTCCTAAAGCTGGACATCATGGCCTACGTCTCCATAGCTCTAGTCGTCCTGACCGCCATATTCCTCAACCGAACCTCGTTGGGACTAAGGGTGCGAGCGGTCGGGGAGAATCCCAAAGCAGCTGACAACATGGGGGTCAACGTCAACAAGGTCAGATTGTTCGCAATCCTATTCGGCGCCGTGATGTTCGGTGTAGCGGGCTCTTACTTCGCGGGCAACTTCGTCCCCGGATTCCAGACCAACATAATAGCGGGGAGAGGCTTCATCGTGCTGGCCATGATATACTTCGCGAACTGGAAGCCTTATCCGACCATGTTCGCCGCTTTTTCGTTCAACCTGGTGTACGCACTTCAGAACGAGTACATCTCGATAGCGGGTTCTACCGTGGCATCGGTCTCCACCCTATTCAACATGCTCCCCTACGTTTTCCTCTTGGCCCTGATTCCTGTCTTTGGGAGAAAAGCTAGGGCACCCAAGTTCCTTCTGAAACCGTACCGTAAGGGATAGGCAGAGCTACGCTTTCGCGCCCGTAGTCATGAGCGTCGCGAGCTCGTTGATGTTCGCATTCTTTGCATCGACGATCTTCGTGACTCTCCCCTGATTCATCACTGCAATCCTGTCGCTCATGTCAAGTATTTCATCGAGGTCAGCGGATATCATGAGTATTGCCTTTCCTCCGGCCTTCTGCTTCATCAGGACGTTCCTGATGTATTCGGCCGACCCTACGTCCAGCCCCTTGGTGGGGTTGTTCGCAACGATGACCTTGGGCCCCCAGAAGAGCTCCCTCGCAAGGAGGAACTTCTGCCTGTTCCCTCCGCTGAGAGTCCTGAGAGGTGCGTCCTCGGAACTCGCCATGACGTTGTAGTCTCTGAGGAGGTCTTTCGTCTTGTTCCTGAGCTTCGACTCGTCTAGTAGCATCCCCCGCTTGAACTGCTCTGCGATGAAGGGCTGCAGGATCAGGTTCTCCTTCAGCGAGAAGTCGAACACGAAGCCCGTCTTGTGCTCTTCGCAGACGTGCGCGACGCCGGCTCTCCGGACCTCGTCCGGGCTCTTCCTCGTGACGTCGTTCCCTTCCAGCATGACCCCTCCGGACGTCGGCTTTCTCATCCCGGTTACCACCTCGTCCAGCTCGCGCTGGCCGTTCCCGGAAACTCCTGCTACCCCGAGTATCTCTCCCGCTTTCAGCTCTAGTGATACGTTCCTCAACGCCGGCGTTCCGAGGTCGTTCAGAGCCGATACATCCGTCAGCTGAAGGACCACCTGCCCCATCTGCACGTCCTGTTTCTGGACATTATACATCACCTCACGCCCTACTATGAGCATCGCGAGTTGATCAGGAGTCACCTCGCTTCTGAGCTTGGTTGCGACCACCTTCCCAAGCTTCATCACAGTAATCCTGTCCGCGATGGCCATCACCTCGTCGATGTGGTGGGTGACGAAGACTATGGACCTCCCTTCCGAGGCCATTTTCTTCAGGCTGACGAAAAGCTTCTCGGTCTCAATCTCTGTCAGGAAGCTCGTCGGTTCGTCGAACAGAAGTATGTCCGCCCCAATGAAAAGACACTTCAGAATCTCCACCCTCTGCCTCTCCCCGACCGAAATGTCTTCCACGAGGGCCTCTGGGTCAACCTGGAGTCCGTAGGCTTCCTCCATGGCGAGCAACTTTGCTTTGATATCTCCCAGCTCCAGGATGAGTCTGCTCACTTTGAGGTCGGTCGTGAGGCTGAAGTTCTGCAGGACGCTCATGTTGGGAATAAGCATTAGGTCCTGGTGGACCATCCCTATACCGGCCTTCATCCCCTCCTTCGGGGATCCGATCTTGACCTCCTTCTCCTTCACAAAGACCTGTCCCCCGTCTGCCCTGTAGTAGCCGTACAGGACGTTGCAGAGGGTCGACTTCCCCGCGCCGTTCTCTCCCAGTAGGGCGTGGATCTCCCCCTTCCTCAGCTCGAAGTCGACGCTGTTGACAGCTATGAGGTCCCCGAACTTCTTTGTGAGGCCCCTGGTCCGGACAACGGGCCCTTCTGCTTGCATCTTCTCCAGGCTCATTTCATGGTGGTTCTGGACGGTATAAAGCGTTCTCCCTTACGATTCCCAAATAACCCGGAGGCACTCCTTGACGGTACCCCCCCCTCCAGTACGGTCCGATAGAGCACCCCCCGCCAGGACCACCCCCAGGGTGGCGTCGATTCCGGACGTGTGCCCCCTGTGGGCGACCTCGAGTAGGTCGTCGAAGAACGCCCTCCCTTGGAGGACCCCGAGGATCAGTCTCTCGAAGGGCTCGTCTACATACCCCTTCGAAGTGTATGACAACAGGGCCGCGCTCTCTGGGACCGTCCTCCCTGCGAGTAGCCGTAGGGGGATGGAGATCTGCCGGGCCCCGGTGCATCTCGCGAAACAGTTGAACGTCGCAACGAACCCGCCCACGAAGTCGTCGCCGGCGGGAGTGAACCCTCCTCCCCTCCCAATCATCGGGAGGTACCGCATCGGCTCGTAGACGTACACCTCCCTCCCTTCTGCAAAGGGGACGAGGGTTTCCAACGCGAACGACCTCAACGCTTTATCGGAAGGGAGAGTCGGCCCCGAAGGGTACGCGTCGTACAATGATTTCAGCATCGCCGCTCCCTTGACAACGTCCCTCTCTTCGGGGAGGACGATCCTCCTTCTCCCCCTCAGACCGCTCCTGTGGACCTTTGCTTCGCTGGCGTCCACGGTCCAGGACTTGAACCCGACCCTCCCACCTCCAATAGAACACTCTTCCCCTGGCTCCAGTGGAGGCCGCCGGTCCTCCTGATACGGCATGTTGACCGCAAGCGGAGACTTCAGGTCCCCCCAGAGAAGTAGGATGTATTCTCCTCTCGTCCGGACGTAGGCCGACCTCTGGAATACCCTGGTGACCTCCCCTCTCCCACGTCTCGCGATGAACCTGGCCGCGAGCTCTCCCACCCCCGAGGCCCGTTGAATCATGTGCCGTACTTTTCTACGAACGCCGCAAAACCATCCTTGAAGACCTGCATGGGAAAACTCACTGTCCCCGCCCCCACCTGGCCGATGCCGGCCTTCCTGTGAGCGATTCCTGTGTTGATCATGGGCGTGACACCCGTCCTCAGGACCTTCCTAAGATCAATGCCCACGGGGGTCCCTTTGAAGTCGAGGAACGGGATTAGGAAGTGCTTGTGCTGGGCCTGAGTTATCTCGTACATCCTCTCGGTAACGTCCAGCGCCCCCTGGACGCTCCCGCCCACCCAGGAGACAATGGCGGGAGCCGCCGCCATCGCGAAACCCCCGAAGCCCGCAGTCTCTGTGATTGAGCTGTCCCCCAGGTCGGGGTTCGCGTCTGCTTCTGTGAAGCCCGGAAACCAGAGGCCCTTCGGGACTGGAGCCGGGGCCGTGAACCATCGGTTTCCGAGGGAACTCACCCATATGCCTGCGTCGGTTCCATTGCGCGACATCACCGTCACGATCGTGCTGTACTTCACATTGTGGCCCGCGAGCGTCATGGCCTTTCCCGCTGCCATCCCCATGTTCAGCATTGTGAAGTTGTTCGCGTCGATGAACCTGCTCACCTCGGCCAGGGTCTTGGTGTCGAACCCCGTCCTGACCATGAACGGGGCAATCTGCTTCGCGAAGAGCGAAGTCGTCGCGACGTACCTGTTGTGGCAGTCATCCCCCATCGTCAGGGCCTGCGCTATCATCGGCTTGAGGGCGAGGCCCGCGCCTGCCCTGATCATCCCCTTCGCCGTCGCCTGCAGCACAGGGGCGACGGTCTCTGACATCCAGTGCAGTCTGTCCAGAACCTCCTTGCTGAAAGCGCCGTATCTCAGCACCTTTCCTATGCCCTCGTTCATGTTGGAGTAGGTCTTGTTGCCGAATTCCTTGTCCTCGAGCTCGAAGACAGGCATGCTGGGGGAGATTATGCCCGCCATGGGTCCTGCCGCGTTGTGGTGGTGGTCGCAGTCCAGCTTGATTTCCCCCTCTTCCGCGAACCGCGCCGCTTGTTTTTCTGACTCGGCCCAGCCTTCGTAGATCGCCGCGCCAATTATCGCACCTTTCATCGGGCCGCTGGCGTCCTTCCAGAGCAGGGGAGGGCCGGCATGCAAGAGTGTCTTCCCACGGAGGCCCATCTTCTTGGAGGCGGGGCCCATGTCGACCCATACCGGCTCCGAGTCCATCATCCTCCCGACCGCTTTCTGGTTTGCCTCTTCGACTGCTTCCTTCGAGACAGTCAACGGTAATTTCGTCCCGTCTGACATGTTAAAGGTTTGTGACATGGAAATGCTTAACACGAATGGCGTCTCCCTCGGGTTCCGTTGGCGGTGGTCAACGTCGTCAAGCGCAACCTCTTTCGCGACTCCATTCAACTGATGCGTCTGTCTGAAGACGTGAAGAAACTCGACGGCGTCGATGAGGCGGTAGTCTCCATGGGAACCGACACAAACCGGAGGCTCCTGAAGGACCTCGGACTCCTCGGGACCGAGAGCAAGACAGCAGGGGACGGGGATCTCATCATCGCCGTCCGGGTCCTAGAAGGGTTCGACGTGGAGGGTGTGATGACGAGGGTAGAGCAGCTGGTGATGACCCCCCCTACTCCGTCTGGAGGGACGAGGACAAGGGTCTTCCACAGCGTGCGCTCCGCGCTCGAAGCCACCACTGGTACGAACCTCGCTGTCGTTTCCCTCCCCGGAAAGCTCGCGTTCGAACCTACCATGGAGCTTCTCCGGAGCGGTGTCAATGTCCACCTCTTCAGTGATCACGTCCCGGTGGACCAGGAGTTAGAGCTCAAGCGGTACGCGAGCTCGAAGGGGCTGCTTGTGATGGGCCCAGGGGCCGGAACAGCTCTGGTCAACGGGGTGGGGCTTGGATTCGCCAACTCGGTGAGAAGGGGGGACGTCGGAATCGTCGCTTCCGCGGGCACAGGAATCCAGGAGGTCTCCATAATGTTGGACAGGATAGGACTCGGAGTATCGGCAGCGCTTGGAGTAGGGGGGACGGACGTGAGCGAGCGGGTGGGCGGCTTGATGATGAAGGATTGTCTGCGACTCCTGGAGAATGACCGAAAGACCCGGATGATCATGATAGTCGCGAAAACTCCGAAGGCAAAGGTCATCCGCGAGGTGATGGAGCGCGTAGAAAGGGGGACTTCCAAACCTGTGGTCGCCTGCTTCCTGGGGCTCGACCCTCCCAAAACACGTGACGGAAGGGTGGTTTATGCTAAGACACTTCACTCCGCCGTCCACGCTGCGGCGCGCATCTCCGGAGGGGAGAGCGAGAAGCAGTTCGACTCCGGCATCTCGACCGGCTTCGAGCAGCTGTCAAAGGCCGCAGGTAGACTCAGGGAGGGTATTGGAGGGACGAGGAGGTTCGCGAGAGGCCTCTACAGCGGGGGCACCCTGGCGCACGAGACCCTCCTGATATTCAGGGAACTGATCGGAGAGGCCTACAGCAACACTCCTCTCTCGGACGAGTTTGGGCTCGCTGACCCAAACGTGAGCAGAGGGAACTCGGTGGTCGACCTGGGAGACGAGTCCTTCACCGCAGGAAGGGCGCACCCCATGATCGACCCAACCCTCAGGAAGCTCCGGATCGCCCAGGAGGCCAGTGACCCGAGCGTCGCCATCCTTCTGCTCGACGTCGTTCTCGGCTACGGCTCGTCCCCAGATCCGGGAGGGGCACTGGCGGGCGTTATCGAAGAAAATGTTCTGGGGTCGGGGAAGAAGGGACGGGGACCCGTTGCAATGGTCCACGTCTGCGGGACCGAGTCCGACCCCCAGTCCCTTACTGCCCAGAGCAAGAAACTGTCAAGCTCAGGGGCACTCCTGTTCTCAAGCAACGCGCTCCTCTCGGCGGAGGCGGCTCTGGTGGTCGGAGGGAGCAGCGCTTCTGCGCGCCTCAAGCAGAAGTGGGGTGAGCTCTTTGGCTAAGAAGGCTGCTCCCCAGAACCTCCTGGGCTCGGAGCTCGTGGTGCTTAACCTGGGCCTGGACATTTTCAGGCAGGCACTCGAGAGTCAGAAAGTGAAGTGCGTCCAGGTCGACCTGACCCAGGCGCCCAAGCTAGACAAGAGACTGGCCGACGCCCTGGACAGGCTGCTGTAGGCGTCGGCCGCCGAGTCTCCTAGAATTCGATTTCGATTGAAGACGTGGGCTTCAACGGCTTGGTCGCGGCGAGCACACTCTTCGGGACGGGTCTGGTTCCGAGCCAGTTCTTCTCCTTGGCGAAGGGTTTCACGTACTGCTCCCACTGCTGTCTGTTGATGTAGAAGATGCGAGCGCCCCCGAGCTCGTGCTGCATCTCAGGCCAGGGTTTGGTGACATGATTGAACCTGAAGCCAAGCCTGAACCCGAAGGGGCTCTCGAAGGTCGCCCACCATTCGTTCACGCCCACGACGTCGAAAGCGTGCTCCATCTTCGATATGTACAGCAGGACCCCGACCCTCTCGGCCCTTTTGAGAACCAGCGTGTGCAGACTGACTGCCACGTTCTTGTCCCAGAATCTGTGGTCCACGACTCCTACGAGCTCTCCGTCTTTCCTCGTCGCCACTATCACGTATGTGTCCTTGAGCCTGTTCTGCTGCCAGGCGAGGATTTCCGCGTACGTCCTTGTGCCGACCAGGTGGTAGAAGTCCTTGTCGTACTTGTTGTCGATCAGTGGCTTCAGTGATCGCAGGATGGCCGGGGCCTCACTCTTCACCGCTGGGCGGATGACGAGCTGCTCTCCACTCTTCGTCGTGTATGTCTTCGGCACGAACGGCTTCTGGAAAGCAGGGTCGTCGGGGATGCCCCCCAGGTACCCCTCTATCTCTTCAACCGAGAAGTTGAAGGAGTCGAACGAAATCGGAACGGTTGGCTTTACCATAGAATTCAGGCCGTCGGCGCGGTTTTAATCATTATCCCGAAACTTGTGAGCTCGCTATCGGTGTGCCCGGGCGAGGCTTTCCTTCGGCTGCCGGCGTGCCCTGGTCGCCGAGACCTCTGCTACCGCCTCTCGTATCTGGTTGTAGGTCCCGCATCGGCAGACCAGGCCGCTGGTGGCCTCCACTAGGTCGGCGTCGGACGGGTGGGGATTCGACATCAGCAGCTCGTGGGTGGCAAGCACCCAAGCGGGCGTGCAGAAACCGCACTGTGCGGCCCCATGGCTCACAAAGGCACTCTGGATCGGCGCAAGCCCCCCGTCTTCCGCAATCCCTTCGACGGTTTTCACCTCGCGGCCGTCCGCCTCCACGGCCAGCACGAGGCAGGACTTCACTAATTGGCCGTCCAGCAGGACGGTGCATAGGCCGCACTCTCCCCTCCAGCAGGCGGCTTTTACGCTCCTCACTTCGAGCTTCTCCCTCAGGAAGTCAAGGAGGAGCTCGTTGTCCTTTATCATCCTCTTCCTTGCCCTCCCGTTCACAGTTACCGAAATCTCCCTCACTGGCTCATCATCCTCCTCAGTACCTTCGTGGTGATTACCTTGAGCAGGTGCTTCCTGTATGCTGCTGTCGCGAGCACATCATCGACGCACTCCACCTTCTCCGATGCGAGGTCCGCTGCCTTCCTCACGCTCCCGGGCGTGATGCCGTCTCTAATCGCTTCTTCCACCTCCACAGAGCGGAAGGGGGTTGAGTTGACGGAGCCGTAGACCACCCTCGCAAGCCTGTTCTTCTCCCCATTCGACACCATCACGGCCACGCTTGCAAGCGAGAACTCTGAGCCTCCGGTGAACTTCTCGAACGCGCTATGTGCACCCTTCGCCTGAGGGATGTCGACAGCCGTTACCATCTCTGAAGGTCCCAGGTCTATGTCCACGGGCCCCCGGATGAAGCCGCTGACGGGGACTTTCCTCCTGCCGTCAGGCCCCGCGACGGCTACGGTGGCGTCAAGAGCGATCAGCGCGGGCGGACTGTCCACCCATGGTATTGCTTCGCAGAGGTTCCCCACAAGGGTCGCCCTCCGCCTTATCATGGGGTCGGCCACCCTGGCGAGGGCCTCGTGCAGGACCGTGTAGTCCTTCTTGAGCACCCCCCCTTCAAGGAGCTCAGAGAGCGTCACGGCTGAGCCGATGCTGAGCCCCTTCCCAGGTGCGTTGTCGAGCATCTTCAACTCCTTCACCTCCTTCACGTCTATGACGTGGGCGGGGGACATGAGCCGCTCTTTCATGAAAGCAATGAGCCCCACCCCACCCCCCATCAATTTGGCCTCATCTCCGTACTGCTTGAGCAGTGCGAGCGCTTCGTCGAGGCTGGTCGGCCTGTGGTATTCGAAATCGGGGAGAGTCGTGTAGGGGGAGCCGAAGCTCATGGCCTTAGCTTCACCTCGGTCTCGATTCTCCCGTAGCTTTCCATGGCCCTCGCGAGCAGCTCCGGCCTCTGTTCCGAGATTGCCTTCCAAACCTCCTCCGGACACATTGGGAGGCTGTTCAGCTTGACACCAATGCTCCGGAATATGGCGTTTGAAATGGCCGAAGCCACCGATATCATGCTCAGCTCCCCTATTCCCCTTGCGCCCAGCGGCCCGTCGAACTGCGGCGTCTCGACGAACCTTGCGACTATCTCCCTCGGGATGTCCTTCATCCTCGCCAGGTAGTAGCTCGTGAAGTTCGGGTTTGTGACCCACCCCTGCTCATCGAACTTTATCTTCTCGAACAGGGCTATGCTCATGCCCATCACGAAACCCCCGTCGAGCTGCATCTTCAGCAGCAATGGATTGATCGCCCTTCCGACGTCGAATACCTGGACCGCCTTGGACACCTCGATGGCTCCCGTCACAAGGTCCAATTCTATCTCGACCGCTGTCCCGCCGAACGTGTGAAAGATGGTGGGCACTCCCTGACCCGTCTGGGGGTCGAGGAAGCTGTTCAGGCTCGATGTGTAGTGCCCTCTCCCTATCACAGGGCCTCCGATGGTGTTCCCGTTTGGATAGACGTACCCGAAGATGAGGTCCTTTAACGGGAGTGCGACCCAAGGTCTCCCCTTCGCCCTTACTCCCCCTTCGGTCAGCTCGAGTTCAGAGGTGGGGAGCCTGAGCACCTGGCCGGCGAGGTCCAGGATCTGGGCCTTCGCGTCCTCGCAGGCCCTAATGGTGGCCACGCCGTCAGTGAAGAGCCCCCTGCTCCCCACCGTCTGCCAGGTGTAAGCGGACTTGCCCGTGTCCCTGATGGGGTCCACCCTGACCTTCTCGACGGAGATGCCGAACTGGTCTGCGACGATCTGCGAAAGCGCGGTGGCCGTCCCCTGGCCGAAGTTCCCTGTGGCTACCACGAGGTCGATGGTGGTATCCTCGTTGAACTTCACAATAGCGGAAGAGGAGGCGTTGGGTGGCTGCGACGGGCCCTTGACACAGAGCGCGAAGCCCCTCGCCCTCACCTTCCAGGGCTCCGACGCCGGCGGAATCTTTCCTTCCCAGTCAATGGTCTCGGTCAAGGTCTGCAGAACCTTCCTCGGATCCCCCGCGTCCTCCCTGACCCTCTCGCCGGTGGCGGTGTGGGATTCCCCCGGCCTGAGCAGGTTGATCCTCCTAAGCTTCGCAGAGTCCATCCCCAGCTTCTTCGCCGCCCTTTCGAAAACCTGTTCCAGCACCCAGTTACTCTCAGAGTAACCGAAGCCCCTCATAGCGGTGGTTGGGATCTTGTTCGTGTACACCGCGAGCGACTCGCAGTAGACGTTCGGGATCTCGTAGACCCCTTCAGCCGAGTATCCCATGGCTCTGGATACGTTCACCGTGTAGTCTGCGTAGGCGCCTGCATCCAAAACGAACCTCACCTTATAGGCCAGACACTTGCCTTCCTTGGTGAACCCCGCCTTGACGTTCGCCACCACCCCCTCCCTCGACGCGCCGGACGCGAAGTTCTCTTTCCTCGAGAGCACGAGTTTAACGGGCCTGCACCCTACTGCCTTTGACGCGAGGGCGATTAGCGCCTCCCAACCCAGTCCTGCCTTTCCCCCGAACCCACCCCCTACGAAAGGCACCTTTACCGTGACCTTGTTGTACGGAACGTTCAGCGCCTCCGATACTATCTGCCTGACCACAAACGGGGACTGGCAGCTCGTCCAGATTTCATAGGTCCCATCCCTGAACGCCTGGGCGACAGTGCACTGGGTCTCCATGTAAGCGTGGCTCACGTGAGATACTTTCAGTTCCTCCTCGACGAACTCCTCAGACTCCTCGAATCCCTTCTCCGTGTCTCCGTGGATGAGTCTGAACCTGTTGGCGATGTTGGTGCCCGGCACTGGATAGAAGACGGGAGCGTGCTTGTACTCCTCCATGTGTTCGTGCAATAAGGGCGCGTCGGGGCCCAGCGCCTGAACCGGGTCGAATACCGCGGGCAGGTTCTCGTACTCCACATCAACGAGCTCCGATGCCCTCTCTGCTCCCTCCAACGTCTCCGCGACAACGAGCGCGACCGGATGACCCGCCCACCTCACCTTCTCGACCGCCAGCAGATCCCTGTCGCCCGCGTACATCCCAACCCTGAATGGCATGTCTCGGCCCGTGAGGACGACTGCGACTCCAGGCACCTCCTTTGCCCTGTCGACGTTGATGCTGACTATCTTCGCGTGGGGGACGGTGCTTGTAACAAGCTTCGCGTGCAGGGTTCCGGGGAGGTCCCAATCGAACGTGTAAAGTGCCGTCCCAGTGACCTTCCTGACGGTGTCCTCAGGTGGAACGGGCCTTCCTACGAAGGTGTCGCCTGTCAAGAACTGGGAGAACCCCTCAAAAATATAAAAGGATTTTCCCGTCTCATGGGTCTCGCGTTCGGCTCAACTCCCAGTTCCTGCGCGGCTCGGCGCGACGGACGGCGACCCATGTTCGATCAGATGCTCGGAGTTGGCGCGAATCGCCTTCGTCCCAGGGCTGAGCCTGACGCTGGCCGAAGGCACGGCGTCCCTGGGCACGCTTGCGGGCTAATCAATCGGTTAAATCCCGGGCATTGGCGCCGGGAGCCCGTGGCGAAGAAGACAATTCACCACGTCGACTTCGAGACCCTGGTGAGAATCAACGCTGCAGTGGTCGCTCTGACAAAGGAGAACCACGAATACTCGTCTGCCGACGGCCGGAAACTCCGGAGTCTCGTCAGGGAGGTCGAGCAGAGGGCAGACAATGAGGAATTCGAGGATGCCGTCGCGGAAAAGGCGGCGCTGCTCGTATATGACATCGCCCGGGGGCAGTACTTCCACGCTGGGAACAAGAGAACTGCTCTGGTGGCCGGCCTTGCGTTCCTGACCAAGAACGGGCACACCGTCGACATCGAGGATGCAGATTTTGTTTCCACCGTGGACAAGGCCGGCATAGCCGCAGCGGATCTCGATGACGTCTACGCAGTGCTCAGGGGTATGATATCGAAGGGGAAGACAGAGCGGAGGCGTTGGGATGTCGTGGTCAAGGGGGCTGTGAAGAAGCATCAGGAGTTTCTGACGAAGCTCGCCTCCTAGCTCTAATGATTCTCAGCGGTAAGAAACGTCTCATCCTTTTATCTCCATTAGGAGTTGGCCGAATAATCGACCTAAATTGCGCGTCCCTGAGACGGAGGTCGATCCACTGCATGGAGGATTTGAAAGCAGTGAAACGGCGGGGCCCTTTCCATCTCACGGTTGGCGTGAAAGGCTCCGAGAGACGATAGCCGACAATAGGCACCCCGTCAATCTTGTTGGGGTGGGTAACGAGTTCAAAACGGACGACGCAGTGGGTCTGGAGATCATCGCTTCCATCTGGTCGAGGCTCGGCACGTCCCCGGCGCCAGGTGTCAAGATTCACGCACGTACCCCGATGCCGGAAAGACTGCTCTCGAAGCTGGCCTCCAGAGAAGGGCGGACAGTTGTCTTTGATGCGGTCGAGGCCTTGGAGAAACCAGGAGAAGTCGTCTTCCGCTCCATGGCCGACATTAAGTATGGTTTCTTCGGTACACACAACATACCGCTGAATCTCGTCCCCGGGCTTCAGGAGCGCCTGGGGGATTTCTTCCTCGTGGGGGTCCAGCCTGCCTCGCTGGAGGTGGGTCGCGGTCTAACCAACGAAGTACGGGAAGCAGTGAAAGACATTGTGAGTGTAGTTTCAGAGGGGGTGGCGAAGCGAGCATGACGGACTTCACAGATGTCATCTTGGGGCCGCTCATCATCATAGTCGTCGACCTGGTCGCGTTCACGCTAGTGGGCAGGCTCGGGAAGCGCACCAGAGGTCAGGGCGTCAAGTACGAGCCCTTCTCGGGAGGGGAGAAATCAGTCCCCGCACGGGGGCTCTACCAGTCGAGCCTCTTTGTCTTTGCCGCACTCTTCCTCGTTGCCGAAGCCTTCGCGCTCATGCTCGCAGGTTCGTTCGAGGCTTCGGGGTCCTTCTACCCCCTACTCTTCCTGATTGGAGGGGGGTGCGTAGGTATGATCACCATCTACTGGTTCATGTCTTCGGGAGGCGGGACCTTTTAGCTCCAGACTCACCAACTGGGCGAGGAAGAGGTCCATCTGGGTCTTCCATCTCAACGCCGCGTCCTGCAACGGTTGCGACATCGAGATACTCGACGCCCTCACCCCCCGCTTTGACGCGGAAAGGCTGGGCGTTGTGCTCGTTCCGAGCCCGAGACACGCCGACGTCATGCTTGTCACGGGGGTAACGAACCCCATGATGCGCGAGCGGCTCAGGACGGTCTACGAACAGATGCCCGAACCGAGGCACGTGGTGGCGATCGGTGCCTGCGCCCTCGGAGGGGGTGTGATGAAGGACTGCTACAGCGCCGGGGGCGGCATAGACTCTGTGATACCGGTGGATCTGTACATACCAGGGTGCCCGCCGAGGCCGGAAGCGATTCTCTACGGGATCCTGAAGCTGGTGACGGGGATTCCCGACCCCATCCCTGAAGGTGAGGCAATTGTCAAGTGAGGAACTAGCTCCGCTCGCCTCCAGGCTCGGCGGTACGGTGGCCGCCGGTCCGAAGACGACGATCCTTTCCGTGTCCCCCGACAAGGTCGTCGAAGCCTGCAAGGGGGTGTCTTCGCTCCCCGGATGGTATCATTTGACCACCATAACAGGGATGGACCTCGGGCAGGACATTGCAATACTCTACCACTTCTGGCAGGGGAAGAGGTTTGTCCAGGTAAGGACCCAGGTCCCCAAAAGCGCGCCTCGGCTGGAATCCATCACGGGCGCCCTCGCCGCGGGGATCATATACGAAGCCGAGATCCAGGACGTGCTCGGCGTCGCCTTCGAAGGGAACCCGTACTTGGGCAAGAGGCTAATCCTTCCGGACGCCTACCCGACAGACGCGCCGCCGCCTCTGCAGAAGGGCACGGATCCCCACAAGATCAAGAAGATGATGGAGCTTGAGTGACCAGGGCACAGATGCGAAGCGGACAGAAGCTGGCGCAGGGCTCATGCAATACTCCACAGAGGGGATGATGCCCTTCGGCCCTGTGCACCCGTCGCTGAAGGAGCCGGAGTACTTCAAGCTCTACCTTGAGGGGGAGAAGATAGTCCATGTCGAGCCCAGAATTGGGTATGTACACAGAGGGATAGAGCGCGCAGCGCAGGAGCGAACTTGGGTCAAGAACATCTACATGTTCGAAAGGATTTGCGGAATCTGTAGCTTCCATCACAGCCTCACCTACACCGAGGGGGTCGAGGCGCTCGCCCCGTTCGAGATTCCGAAGCGCGCAAAGTACCTAAGGGAGCTCGTCGCCGAGCTCGAAAGGATTCACTCCCACCTCCTCTGGCTCGGGCTCCTCGGACACTGGGCAGGCTTCGACACACTTTTCATGTGGATATGGAAGGACCGCGAGCACATCCTCGACCTCGAAGAGGCCATATCTGGCAACAGGGTCAACAAGTCCTACACCACGCTGGGGGGAGTTAGGAATGACCTCCCCGATGGCCTTGCCGACCGGATCCGGGCGGAGATGGCCTACGTAGAGAAGAGGGCTGCGTACTACAAGGGCCTCGTTCAGAGTGAGGAAACCTTGGTCGTCAGGACCAAGGGACGGGGCCGCATTAACCAAGAGGTCGCAAGGAAGCTCTGCCCTGTGGGCCCCCTGCTGCGCTGCACTGGGATCGCCAGGGACATAAGGGCGGAAGACCCCTACGCGGCCTACGGCGAGGTCCCTCCCCAGGTTCAGACCTCGAACGAAGGCGACATCGCGTCTCTGCTGACCCTCCGTCTAAACGAAATCACGGATTCCTGCCGGATGGTGAAGGAGACGCTCGAGAAAATGCCCGAAGGTCCATTCAGGGTAAACTTCCCGAGGAGCGTACCGGCAGGGGAAGCGTCCTTCCACGTCGAGGCACCGAGGGGGGAGCTCTTTTACTTCGTGAAGTCCGGCGGAGGATCAGTTCCAGAGCGGGTGAAGGTCCGGACCTCCACCCTGGCCAACATCCTCACGGCGACCGAGATGCTCAAGGGACATGTGCTGGCTGACGTGCCCGTGGTCCTCACGGGAATGGATCCATGCTTCGGCTGCATGGACAGGATTTCCGTCGTCGACGTTGACAGGTCGAAGGAGTGGACCGTCGGAGGGGAGGCTCTCCGCAGGTACGGCATCGAGTATTACAGGAGGAAGTGAGATTGGACCTAGTCCAGGTCGTAGAATTACTGTTCTTCCCCGGGCTCACGTTCTTTGTATGGCTGGCGTTCTTCTTCGAGTGGCTCGAACGCAAGACTGCGGCCCGGATGCAGGGGAGAAGGGGCCCTGTAGTCACGGGGCCCTTCGGCATCCTTCAGCCTGTCGCCGACTTCTTCAAGCTCGCTTCCAAGGAGGAAATAATCCCCGCAGAATCGGACTCTTTCGTGTTCAGGTGGGGGCCGGCGTTGTACTTCGCCGCGCCCGCCATCGGGATCGCTTTCATCCCCGTGCTGGGATATCAGGCCATCATCAATAATCCGATTGACCTTCTGTTCATGCTCTTTGTCCTCACTTTCTCGACGCTGATGGCGACCCTTCTGGGGTACGCGTCTGCAGGGAGGTACTCCACCATAGCCGTCGGGAGGCTCGTAATTCAGTACACCAGCTACGAGGTCCCTCTGCTGATTGCCATGGTGACCCCGGCAGTCCTCGCAGGGAGCCTTTCCATCGGGGGCATAGTCTCTGCCCAGAGCTCCGGGTGGTACATTTTTCCTGCCTTCATAGCGTTCGCAGTCTTTATCGTAGCCGCACTGGCGGAGCTAGAGAAGCCCCCCTTCGACATCCCCGAAGCCAGCACCGAAATAGTGGGGGGCTGGATGACAGAGTATTCGGGGAACGCTCTCGCGTACATCAAACTCACAAAGAACCTGACATACGTGTTCCTGTCCGCGCTCGCCGTCAGTCTGTTTCTCGGAGGGGCCGGGGGGCCGGTCCTTTTCTCTGACGCTAACCTTCAGGCCCTGGTCTACTTCGTCTACTTCCTCGTGAAGCTCTTCGCTGTCGGGTTCCTGATCTTCGCCATCAAGACCGCTCTGGCAAGGGTCCGGATAGACCAGGCAGCCAGGCTCTTCTGGACGGTCCTCACTCCTCTCAGCCTTCTGCAGTTGGCGCTGGTGGTGTTGCTTAGATGACAGACGAGCCGAGGAGGAAGGTCGCCGGCGCACTGGGCGAGATGTTCAGAACGGTCATGGAGCACCCAGTGACCGCGCAGTACCCATTCGGCAAGACCTCCCTGCCGCAGAGGTTCAGGGGGAAGCTCGACGTGGACCCGGTGAAGTGCACAGGGTGCAGCATCTGCGAAATCGTCTGCCCTGCCGGGGTAATCACCATGGTCCCGGTCGGGAAGAAGACCATAGGCTCAAGGCAGGTGGACATCAAGAGGCCACTCTTCGACCTCTACACGTGCATCTCGTGCGGCCAGTGCGTGGACGACTGCAAGTTCGGTGCCCTGAGTCTGACCCACGACTTCGAGCTGGCGGTTTTCAAGAAGAAATCACTGGTGATGGATAAGGCGCTCAAGGTTGGAAAGTGAGCTCGTCGCGCTCCTGATTTCGGGAGCGCTCTTCGTTACCGTGGGGGCGTCCCTGCTTGCGTCCAAGGTTTCCAACTCTCTCATATCGCTCTTCTATGCGTCCATCGTGCTCGGGATAGCCTTCACCGTCTATGGGGATGGTCTGCTGGGACTTCTTACGATGATCACATTTGCCGGGGCCATATCTGTCCTGCTCCTTTCCGTCGTCCTGATAACGGGGGAGTCTAAGCTCGATCTTGGAGCGCACAAGCTGGCGGTTGGGGCGATCCCACTGGCCGCCGCCATAGGAGGCATCACGCTCGTCGTCGTCTTTACAGGGCAGGCGGGAGGGATTGCATCCTCTGACTCCTCCCTGGCGGTACTCAGCTTCCTCTGGACCCTTAGGCCCTGGGACATGCTGATTCTGATTGTCGTATTCGCTGCCGCCATGGTCGCCATAGTCAGCCTGCTTGGGAAGGAGGACTAGCTTGGCCCTCGATCAGACCATCCTCATTGCCACTGGTACTGCCCTCCTGTTCACCGGAATCGCTTCGATAGCTGTCTCGAAGAACCTGCTGAAGAGCATCATGTCATTCCAGGTCGCTGTCTTCGGCGCGAATCTTTCTCTTTTCGCATCCGGTATGGCGTACGGACCACGGCTTCTCTCCGATGCCTTCGTCGTTCTCTCCGTGCTCGTGGGGGCAGCGGTGGAGGCGGTGGGGCTCGCCATCATCGTCATGGTGTACCGCAGGTACGGGACTCTGAACCCTGACGAAATCAGGAGGCTACGCAGATGATATACTGGGCCTGGCTCTCTTGGGTCATCCCACTGTTGGGAGTCCCGCTGGTCCCACTGGTTTCTAGAATCGATGGCAGGCTGCGGGGGTGGCTCGCTGTCGCCGCGTCTGGTCTGGGAATGGTGGCAGCGTTCTACGGGGCCATGACCTTCGCAACCTCCGTCACCGAGGGGTACACCCTCTGGCTCCCGCAGCTGAGCGTTACACTGCAGGTGAAGGCGGACCAGCTTTCAGCCCTGGTGGGAGCGTTCGTCTCCTTCGTCTCGTTCCTGGTGGTCGTCTACTCGCTCGGGTACATGAGGGAAGAACCGGGCCAGAGCCGCTACTACTCTCTCGTCCTCCTGTTCGTCGGCTCCATGATGGGGCTCGTGATGGCGGGGAACCTCATACAGTTCTACTTCTTCTGGGAACTGGTGGGTGTCTGCTCGGCGCTCCTCATCGCATTCTGGACTGACAGGCCCGCCGCGAGGAAGGCGGGGTGGAAGGCATTCGTGGTCACGCGCCTCGGGGATGCCTCGCTTCTCATAGCGGTGATTTTTATCGCCGTCACGTTCGGTTCGACAAGCTTCGACACCATCCTAGGCCCCAACGGGATAGCGACCCTCGCAACCGGGACCATATTCGCCCTCGGCCTGTTGATGTTCATCGGCTCCATGGGCAAGTCCGCCCAGGTCCCGCTTCAGGCCTGGCTCCCTGACGCCATGGAAGGCCCCAACACAGTCTCAGCCCTCATCCACGCCGCGACAATGGTCAACGCAGGAGTATACCTGATGCTCCGTATGTATCCTGTGATCACACTTCCGCAGCTTTCCGGGTCCCTCACGGACATCATCCTTGCGGTCGGCCTCCTCAGCGCCCTGGTCGGCGGGGTCTGCGCATTCGCGGCAGACGACCTCAAGCGAGTCCTCGCCTATTCGACCATAAGCCAGCTCGGTCTGATGTTTGCGGCCATAGGGCTGGGGAACCTCTACGCGGCGGCCTACCAGATGATCAGCCAGGGGCTCTTCAAGGCCCTCGCGTTCCTCGCCGCGGGCTCGGTCATAACGGCCCTGGGCACGAGGAACATCAACGAGATGGGGGGGCTCGCCCGGGTTCTGAAGTACACCTACGCCGGTTTTCTCGTAGCGATGCTTGGCATGAGCGGCCTCCCGCCCCTGGTCGGATTCTGGAGCAAGGATGCGATTCTGTCGTCGGCTTTCAGCGCAGGGGCACTCCAGTCCGTCCTCGTCATCTGTGTCTTCACGCTGACGGCTCTCTACAGCTTCAGGGCCCTCCTCCGTGTCTTCCACGGGAAGCCCGGTTGGACGAAGACGCCGAAGGAGTCCCCTCCGACGATGGTGGTCCCGATAATGATACTCGCTCTGTCGGTGCTCACCGCATGGGCAATCCTGCAGGCGCAGCCCCTCCTCTCGTCAGTCACCTGGGTGCCCGGTGCGGCCACTCTCGCTACGTCACTGACGGTGCTCGGCCTGTGCGCCGCCCTGGCCTACTTCGCCTTCATCCCCGACTACCAGAAGGTCCTAGGAACCGTCCAGTCGAACAGGGGGCTACTGGCGCTGAGGGGGTTCCTCCACGAGGGCCTCGGCTTTGACAGGTTCTACCAGTGGGTCTACAACGGGGTCATGCGCCCGCTCTCAGTCGCAGTTTCCCGCATCCAGTCGGGCCTCATCAGGGCCAACATGGCCCTTCTGCTCCTCGCCGCAGCGGTGTTGTTCCTGCTCTTCGCCGTTGGAGTGCTCTGACAATGTGGCCCACAACCGTGATGGAAATCCTGTTCGCAGGTGGGATGCTGTCCTTGTTTGCCGACGTCGGAGGCAAGGCCTCGGAGTCTCTCAGACGCTACGGGGCGGCGACGGTGAGCGCCCTCGCGCTCGCATCTTCGCTCCTGGTCCTCGCCTCTGGCTGGGCGGGGTCCCTCGGCCCCGTCGTGAAACTTCAACCTACGTCAGAGCCCTTCGCCAGCCTCTACGTGGCCGACAAGTTCACGACGTTCGTTGCTTTCACCGTACTCGTGGTTGGGCTCGCCGTGCTGCTGTACTCCATGAGGTACTTCGACTCTGGCAGGAACGGGCCCTTCTACGCCCTCTACACTCTCCTGATGTGCAGCCTGGTGGGGGTGATCTCCGCCGGCGACCTGCTGACCCTCTTTCTGTTCTGGGAGGGGATGGCCGTGTCCGCCTACGGGCTGGTGACCTACGGGCGTTCCCAGGTGAACATAGAGGCGGGCATCAAGTACTTCCTCATGGCTGGAATTGGGAGCTTGCTGGCGCTGTACGGAATCGGAGCCATATACTTCTCAGCAGGCTCAATCCAGCTAGCCGCCATCGGTTCGGCACTGGGGAACAGCTTCGGACAGCTCGGTCTCGTCGTCCTGGTCCTCGGGCTCGGTGTGGAGGCCGCCGTGGTCCCGCTGCACACCTGGCTCCCAGACGTGTACTCGGGGTCCTCTCTCCCGACGGCTTCGGTGGTTTCTGGGGCGGTGACGGGGGTTGGCGTCTTCGCCCTGCTCAAGGTACTGGAGCCCTTGGTACCGGGGAACGGCTACGCGCCTGTTACCGCGACCCTGAGCGGGCCTTCAAACCTGCAGCTTGTGCTCATCGGCCTCGCCCTGGTGACCATGTTACTGGGGAACCTCTCCGCCCTTACCCAGGGGAACCTCAGGCGGATCCTCTCGTTCAGTTCCATCGCCCAGACGGGATACATGCTCGCGGCGCTCTCCACCCTCAACCTCGCGGGGATCGTAGCGGTCGTCTTTACGATATGGAATCATGGTCTGCTGAAGTCCAACTTCTTCATGGTCCTGGGGAAGAAGAACGCGTCGATCGAAGATTCCCAGCTCGACAAGCTGAGAGGGGTCGGGAGGGGGAACAGGATTCTGGGATTCTTCTACGCCTCGTCGTCCATGGGCATGATGGGGGCTCCCCCCTTCGGCATGTTCTGGAGTGAGATCCTGGTGGTACAGTCCCTCCTTATCGCGGGCCAGTCGACAGGTTCAATCTTCTACTGTATGGCGGCCGCAGTGGTACTGAACATCGTGATCTCCATCGGATACTACTACAAGATCATCAACACAGTGGTCTTCGGCGAAGAGCAGGGCGAAAAGGACACCCGTCCGATTGCGGATTTGTTCCCTCCGGCCGCGCTGCTTGCCATCAGCGTCCTGACAGGTATTGCCCCCTTCCTGATCCTTGGGAACGTGTTGTAGATTGGCTCCCAACCGCGAGATTCGGCACTCGCCTTATTACGTCGCTTCGGACAGACGGAAGGCTGGGATAGCATGACACGCGCCAGACTCCTCAAGGAGATTAATTCCATAGAGGATGCGAAGAAGGTGGAAGAGACGGTGAAGACAGGCTACACGGAGACCGCGATAGAGAACCTAGAGTACTGGGCGGCCGCCGAGGAGGACCTCGCTGAGAGCTACGGGCAGATGGCAGAAGACTCAAAGAACCAGGCCAATCGAGACGTCTACATACGACTCCAGGAGGATTCAAAGCGGAACATGGTCGAGATCTCAGGACTTGTCGAGTATCTGAAGGGTCTCGACGACGCCCGGCGCAAGAGGATTGAGCTGCTGAAAGGGCTGCGCTCCTGATTAACTTCTGCCTTCTTCTGATTTCATCAGTCTGTTGGTCAACCTGATGTCGGTGTCCGTGTACCGTGCGATGTTCCTAGCCTGCCTTGGTGTCAGCACGTCGCAGGCATAGTTCCAATGGATGGACACCACGTCCCCTGCTCTGACGGTCCCAAAGGGCCTGACCTCGGGGTTGTACCGGACCCTCTTCACCGCGGGGCGGGCAAGTGAGAGCCCACCATCGTCGAAATCCACGCGCCTGACCTCCACCTGCAGCTCGTCCTTCCCGACCTTTCTCACAGTCCCCCAGGATATCCTGCAGTTGTCGACGACCTCGGCCAGCTTGCCTTTGGCCTGGTTCGTGATGTTGGGGCCGTCTGGGACGGCGGAGGTCGCGTAGGTGCTCATGACGTAGAAGGTGTGGTGTGGGGGGGCGACTCCGTCCAGCCGCCTGAACACTTCTCGAACCTTCTCCGGGTCCCTCCCCCTTGTCTCGTGGTGGGAAAAGGAGTAGAAATCGGAAACGGGGACCCGATCGAGGAGCCCGTTCCCTATCCAGTATGCCTCGGGGACTGAATAGTCGAAGACCTCCCTGCCAGAGCTCTTCGCGATTAATTTCAGGAAGGGGTAGGCGGCCTCGAACTTCTGCAGCGTCTGGACCAGCTCTTCGTCCGACCTGTTCCCCTCTAGCTCTCGTTGGATCTGTCCCTTCTCGTCGGGGCCGCAATATCCCAGGCTGTTGGGCATGAACGCATGCTTTGCATGGAACAGCACGCCGTCGGACTTCATTCCCGGACTTCCCCCACCGTCCTCACCACCTCGGCCCATGCCTGCTTACGTCTCTTGGCCTCTGCGGTGCTCAGCACGCCAAGAGCCAGGTTACCGAAGACCTCAACGAACGCCCCTTTCTTTGCGTCCACGACAGAAACGTCAACGTCATCGAGGGCACGGCCGTCGAAGAACTCAACCCTCGCCCTCCCTTGCGAGGCGGAAACGACCTTCCCCGCCCTTGTGACGCACATCGACCCGATTCGCTCCTTCGCACTATAAATCATTGCGGCCTAATTAGAATCTTTGTTTCCCTGGATTCGCGGAGGAATATGGCCGCGAGGGTCATAGCAAGGGCCGGAACGATTGCACCGAACGCGAAAGCGGATCTCACCCCGAATGAAAGCAGGGCTCCCGGGAGCAGAACCCCTACCACTGCCGCGACAGATTGGAAGGTAGTGGTCAATCCCAGGACCGTGCCTGTCCTCCCTCCTGATGAGTCTGAAGCAAGCGCCTGCATGACCGGGAAGATTGCGGAGCTGAAGAACCCCGCGGCTATTGCACTGAGGACTGCAAGACCGAGGTCAGCGGCGGCGAAGAAGATCCCGTAAAGACCGACGACGACGACGGAGAGGGAAATCAGCAGCCTGTCGCGCCGAACCCCGTCCGACAGCCTCCCAAACACCGCCTTCCCCACCATTCCGGCCAACAGGACGGCGGCCGCCGTCAGCGCCGACTCGGCGACGGACGTGTTGAACACGGAACGGTAATAGTATGGCAGGTATGCTACCTGCCATACCGACGCCCAGGTAGCCAGAAAAGCGAAAGCCATGATGGCCGAGACTCTCTTGTCTCTTAGAAGGCCGAGCGCGTCCCTCCCGATGGAGAGGGTTCCGGTCTTGGTCGCTGCCTCCGAGAACGTCTTCTTCGAGGCGAAGACCCCTGCGAGGACCGGGATGCCCATCAGCGGAGCCACGTAGAACGCCGATCTCCAGTCTGAGGTTATCGTGAATGTGATCGAACCTATGGTGTTCCCCGCGGCCCCTCCGAGGTCGAACCCGGCATAGAAGATGCCCAGAGCCAGTCCCTTGTTCCGACCGAAATAGTTGGCCACAGCCGACATGGCGGCCGGCCAGAAGATTCCCTCCCCGAAGCCGCTCACCAGCCTGTACACGAAAGCCTCCTGGAAGTCGGTGGCTGTTCCGATCAGCCAGGTGAAGGCCGTGAAGACGGCGAGGCCAACCAGAATCACTCTTCTGTGGCCGTACCTGTCCGAAAGATACCCCGAAACCAGGACGAAGGCGAGGACCCCGATGAACTGGGCCGCGGCCAGCCAGGCGGTCTCCGCTATTCCGAAGGACAGCGTACTTCCGAAACCCAGGGCTTTGGACAGGGGCTGGAGCATGGCCGAAAGGACGGTCCTGTCCGCTGTGAAGGCGAAGTACCCCAGGAACATGATAGCGAGGAACCAAACGGCAGCCTTGCCCGGCGAGGAAGCCCCCGCCTTCTCCTCCTGGACCTCCTCAGCTGTCATCCGCGGCCCTTTCTCCACAGGATTGGATAAGCCTAAGCCTGGACGCCCCTCAGCTCGGTGGCGTCTTCACCGCGGCGGGCTCTGGGACCTTCACCTGGAAGCCCTCCCTGGCTCCCGCTTCTCTCCAGTACGCGTTGATTGACTCCTGTATGACCGCTATCGCTCCCTTGTTCTCTTCCGGCTCGAAGAGATGGCTGAACCTTTCCTGTTTCTTCAGGTACTCTCCCACTGGGGTAAAAGCACGCGGAACAACGGTATGCCTGACGACGCCATCCACCGATTCCTTCAGGGGCCAAACGCCCGCTGCGACTGCCAACTTCTCCAGTTCGACCGAGTCCCTCGAGTCGAACCCCCACCCGGTGGGGCAGGCTGCCAACGCGATGTATAGCTTGGGCCCTCTGATTCCCGTCCCCTTCTCGACCTTTCTCAGGAAGTCGACCCCGTGCGAGTTGGCCAGCGTGGCGACGTACGGAGCCTTCATTGACCTCCAGACCTCGAACAAATCTTTCTTCCTTGCAGCATTGCCCACCGGATACGTGGCCGTCGCCGGAGTTGTCTTCGTCGCCGAGCCGTAGGGGGTGGATGATGACACCTGGAACCCTGTGTTGCCGTATGCTTCGTTGTCGTAGCACAGGTAGTAGAAGTCCAGGTGCCTGTCGATGGCTCCGGCGGTGGACTGGAGGCCGATATCGTAGGCTGCTCCATCCCCGGTGACGACAACCACCTTCATGTCCTCCGTCGCGGGTATCTTCCCCTTTGTGATCAGAACATCCAGGGCGTCCCTCACCCCCTGCGCCCCCGCGGGCGCGCTCGCGAAGGCGGTGTAGAGCCAGTTCGACTTCAGGGGACTGAGCGGGTACGACATCGTTACCGTCATGCACCCGGCGGCGTTCACCCAAGCCACGTTCGGGCCGAGGACTTTGTGGAAGACGCGGACCGCGAGTATTCCTCCGCACCCAGCACACAGGGTGTTCCCGGGACTGATGTAGTCCACGGTCGGCATATCCTTCAGTGTTCTGAAGCGTGTGGTCGTCGCCATCAGCTCTTCCCCTCCGCTGTCGATACCATTTTCTTGACCCGGTTCAGCTCGTCCCCCCTCATGAGGAACATTGGGGCCGGGATTTTCCCCTCCCTGTCAATTGCGATCATTTCTTCGAAGACTGCCTCCAATTCCTTGGAGGTGGTCTGCTTCCCTCCCAACGCTCCCACGACCGGGAGGATGGCGTTTGGTCTCCCTCTTACGTGATAGAGCGCTCCAGCTATCTCGGGGTACAGGATTCCCCCCGAGCCAGGGGCGAGGTTCTGATCGAAGACGCTCACCACCTTCCTTCCCCTGAGGAGAACCCCGATTTCCTCTGCGGGGAAGGGCCTCATCATGATCAGCTTCAGGAGCCCCGCCTTAACACCCCGCTCCCTCATGCGCTTCACGGCCTGCCTCCCCAGGGCGGTGAAAGAGTTTGACATGACAATGACGTAGTCCGCGTCCTCGAGCATGTACCCCTCAACAGGACCGTAGCTTCTCCCGAAGAGCCCCTCGAACTCTCTTGCCGCTTCCTGAAAGACTTCCTTGGCCTTCAGGGCTGCTCCGTGCTGGTTGTACCTGAAGTAGCTGTACAGGAAGCCCTCGAATACCGACGATCCTCTGGACACGGGCCTACTCGCCCTCATTGGTGTCACGGGTTCATAGGGGGGGAGGAAGCGATCTACCTTCTTCTGGTCCGGCAGAATGACAGGCTCCCGGGTGAACGAAAGGTAGAAGCCGTCCAGATTCACTATCGCCGGGAGCATCACACGCTTGTCCTCGGCCACCCGATAGGCGAGGAGGACCAGGTCCGTGACCTCCTGACAGGTCTCGGAGTGGAACTGGAGGAAACCGCTGTCCCTCGCGGCGAGGACGTCGTTGTGATCCGGCTCT
>Ga0187781_10000353_pt1 | contig 32605 bp, 25 predicted proteins | sample 0715_SJ02_MP02_2_FD_132447 | JGI IMG/M metagenome (GOLD analysis project Ga0187781, IMG submission 132447) | Tropical peat soil microbial communities from peatlands in Department of Meta, Colombia - 0715_SJ02_MP02_20_MG | ecosystem: Environmental > Terrestrial > Soil > Wetlands > Peat | place... | reverse complement strand
GTGTCCAAAAACATCCAACGAGACTTGTTAAGTGCAGATATGCAAAGATTCATGGACTACTTTGATAAGAGCGGAAGATGGATGAATATTTTTCACTTGCGAGTATAATGGCGATGAAATTCCGATGGCGACGTGTCTAAATGTGTAAGTGCACTGTACCGAACCAATAAAAACCATTCCATGAGGGACGAGTACGATGTCATCGTGGTTGGCAGTTTCACTGGTGATGGACTAAAACATTCCCAACAACACGCTGCTTGCGACACGGGCACGGAGAGCGAAAAAGAGTTGTCTTGTGTAACTGAGCTTTAGTGTTTTCGATTGATGATGTGCCCGATGACAGTACACGTCTCCCTAGCGTGGCATCAAACCCGTAAGTGAATAATGGTCGATCTACCACTCTCATCACTGTAGTCCATAAATCTTCGCATATCTTCGCTCAATGCGTCTCGAGGGACATTTCTAAACGTCAGAACCTAGTCTAATACAGTGATGCGGCTGTCCCATTTCGTGATTTTATCCGCATTTTTCAGCGTCGACCTCAAACCCTCGCGGGCGGACATATTAAGCCGACTATTGCCTCTCCCTTTTCCTCATCGCTGAGCTGATTCCACCACGCCTCGATATCTGCCCACTCCCTGCCTTTCGGTTTTGTCAGGGTTTTGAGCGTGGCTATGAACGATTATACTTTTGCTGCTTATCAGTTGTAAATTCTAGGCGTCATAGCCTTTGAGCCCTTTCTGTAACACGCGTTCCTCCCCCCGCCGCTCGTCTAGCGACTACGCCCTCAAGGAGGATCACTAACAGCACTGCGATTCACGACCCTAGCAACATGGCCGCCGCCCTGTCAGAATCCCTCGAAGACGTTTATGCTACGATCAGGCAAGGTCGAATCGGTCAAGGTTCATGACTTTGTTCCACACCGCCACAAAGTCGTGCAGGAATCTCTCCTGGGAGTCCTCACATCCGTAGACTTCCGCCAAGGCCCGGAGTTGGGAGTTCGAACCGAAGATTAGATCGACACAGGTGCCGGTCCACTTGAGTGCGCCTGTTGCGCGATCACGGCCCTCGAACACATCATCGTCTTCCGCGGTTGCCTTCCACATTGTGCCCATGTCGAGCAGATTCACGAAGAAGTCATTGGTGAGCGTCTCTGGCCGCTTGGTGAAGACGCCATGCTGGGACTTTCCGAAGTTGGCATCCAAGACTCGCATACCGCCAACGAGAACCGTCATCTCAGGAGCAGTCAGCGTCAGCAGTTGCGCACGATCAACCAGCAGTTCTTCCGCCGCTATTGCGTAATTGGCTTTTAGATAGTTACGGAACCCGTCTGCAGCCGGTTCGAGTACGGCGAATGTCTTCACATCGGTTTGCTCCTGCGACGCATCTGTACGTCCCGGCGTGAAGGGAACGGTCACATCTTGACCGGCATTCTTCGCAGCTTGCTCGACGCCTGCGCATCCACTCAGGACAATCAAGTCGGCGAGCGAAACCCTCTTCCCTCCTGACTGCGCGCTGTTGAATTCCTTTTGGATTTCCTCAAGGGTCTGCAGCACAGTCTTCAGTTGGGTCGGCTGGTTGACTTCCCAATCCTTTTGCGGCGCGAGACGGATGCGCCCCCCGTTCGCCCCGCCGCGTTTGTCAGAGCCGCGGAAGGTCGAGGCCGACGCCCAGGCGGTCGAGACGAGTTCCGGGATCGACAGCCCGGAAGCAAGGATTTTGGCCTTGAGCTCCGCGATGTCGGCCGCGTCGATCAGGTCGTGATCGACTGCAGGGACGGGATCCTGCCATAGCAGCTCTTCCGACGGGACCTCCGCGCCGAGATATCGCGAGCGGGGACCCATGTCGCGGTGCGTCAGCTTGAACCACGCGCGGGCGAAGGCATTCGCGAACTCTTCCGGGTTCTCGTGGAAGCGCCGTGAGATCGGCTCGTAGATTGGGTCCATCCGCATCGCCATATCTCCGGTGGACATCAGTGTCGGGACCCGTTTCGACGGATCGTGGGCGGCTGGCGCGAGGTCCTTTTCAGCCACATCCTTTGGCCTCCACTGCCAGGCGCCAGCGGGGCTCTTTGTCAGTTCCCACTCGTAGCCGAACAGCATGTCGAAATAGCCCATGTCCCACTGGATCGGGTTCGGCGTCCAGGCACCTTCCAGGCCGCTAGTTATCGTGTCATCCCCCTTGCCGCTGCCGAAGCTGCTGATCCAGCCAAGACCCTGCTCTTCGATGCTGGCGCCTTCCGGCTCGGGACCGATAAGGGCGGCATCGCCGGCACCATGGCATTTGCCGAAACTGTGCCCGCCCGCGATGAGTGCGACGGTCTCTTCGTCATTCATCGCCATACGCGCGAAGGTTTCGCGGATGTCGCGGCCCTGCGCGACCGGATCCGGCTTACCGTTCGGCCCCTCCGGGTTCACGTAAATCAGCCCCATCTGCACGGCGGCGAGGGGGTTCTCGAGTTCTCGGTTACCGGAGTAGCGCTTGTCGCCAAGCCACTCCCTCTCGGTCCCCCAGTAGACGTCTTCTTCAGGCTCCCAGACGTCTTCGCGTCCGCCGCCGAATCCGAAGGTCTTGAAGCCCATTGACTCCAGAGCGCAGTTGCCGGCGAGAATCATCAGGTCGGCCCAGGAGATTTTCTTGCCGTACTTCTGCTTGATCGGCCAAAGCAAACGGCGCGCCTTGTCGAGGTTCGCATTGTCCGGCCAGCTGTTGAGGGGCGCAAAGCGTTGGGTGCCAGACCCCGCGCCCCCGCGGCCGTCGCCGGTGCGGTAGGTGCCCGCGCTGTGCCACGCCATCCGGATGAAGAGCCCCCCGTAGTGACCGTAGTCAGCCGGCCACCAGTCCTGCGAGTCAGTCATCAGCGCATAGAGGTCCTTTTTCAGGGCATCGAGGTCGAGCTTCTTGAATTCCTCAGCGTAATTGAACGCCTCACCCATGGGATTGGACAAGGAAGAGTTCTGGTGGAGGATCTTGAGATTCAACCGGTTTGGCCACCAGTCCCGGTTCGACGTGCCTCTGCCGACCGTGTGTTTGTAAGCACTACCCGTTACCGGGCTCTTGCCATCTTCATTCATAATGTTACTCCTTTCATGGTATGAATTATTGAACCGATGCCATTATAAATAATAGTCTTTCGCTGCTTATCTAGCTAACATCTCTATCTGCTTGCCGACTTCGGGGGAGAGGTTGGCCTTGGAGTAGCGGGTGATGTCATGCGTAACCGTGAAGGCACCGATATCGCCGGAGCCCTTAGCGTGCATGCGCCGCTCCAGAATGACCTCCTGGTCGAAGTGCGCCAAAAAATTATCAACTTCGCTTTCACTATAGCCCCACTCTTTAGCAACGGGGCGGATATCCTCCACTTGTCGTTTCACGTCACCGCCTACATAGTCATATATCTTGCGGATAAAGTCATTACATCGTTCTTCCATTGTCATTCGCATCACTACTTGAGACCTCTTCTCTTATCCGAAACTCAAAAAGGTATGAGAGGTTCGGACACCATAAATATCTCCTTCGTTAAATCATTTCCAGCGCTGCTGCCGCTGCTTCCCGGACAAACTTATTATCGTCATCCAATACCCTTTCGAGGGGTCGTAGTGCTCGAGCATCCCCGATCATCCCAAGGGCAATGGCTGCCTCGTCCCGGACATTTGACGTGACGTCCTGTAAGACCTCGATAAGCGGGTCAACTGCCTTCGGGTCTCCTATCTTCCCCAGGGCGGTGACCACTTCTCTCGGCACAGCACACCGCTCTTCGCTGAGAATCTGGATGAGTGGTCCAACTGCCCGTGCGTCTCCTATCTCTCCCAAAGCATATGCAACGGCCCATTCAACGCGCCGATCAGCATCTTTCAGGGCGTGAATGAGTGGATCCACTGCTCGAGCATGCTGTATCCTTCCAAGCGCCACCGCTGCTCGCTCGCGAACGCTCCACCTCGTATCCTTTAATGCTGCAATAAGGAAATCCACAGCGGACACTCTAAGTTTTACGAGAGATTCGAGCGCCTCTTTTTGTACGAGCGGCTCTCTCTTTTTCCCGAGTGCCTCAATTAAATCGTGTATGTCCCGTTCATTTTTGCTTAACTTCACCGTTCACACCAACCTATTGTGCCGCACAGGTTGCATAGACTACTAGACGGACTTTTCCCCTCCGTATCCTATAGTTACGTACCTACGTGCGGGCGATTCACCAACATCATTTTCGTTCGGTTATTATAGCGATAAAAAGGCGCGTTCATATGTTTTGCCCGCGTATATAGGTAATAAAAGCGTCCAGTTAACGTCGAAACGCAAACGTTTAGACATAACTTTGCTATTGAGTGACCAGGAGTCGGATTAATGTGCGCCGTATGCAAATGCTATTAAGAAAGTACCTCAGAAACTACGCAGATACACGTTGTTTTAGAGACGGGTAGTAGTGGAAAGGTAACAAGTCGAACACGTATAGACAGAGGGGCTAGGCGTGGAATCACTCACTAGCTCCGTGAATACAGAAGTACCCCTTGCTCAGGCCATATTCTGCCCACACTGGACAGTTTGCGCAGATGCATCCCTTCATTTCTGGAACCTTCACACTTTTTCCCCTAGCGCAGAAGAGCCCATCGGATAAACCATTCTGAGTGAAGGTGGGGCAGCTGCCACAGATGCATTTTGCCATGTTTTCTTTCGTGTTTGGAACTTTCATTCTGTTGTCACCTCCTGTGTGTTTCTACAACGCCGACATTAAATGATACTTAGTTATAATGATAGCTTGGATTTTCTAAGAGACCTCATGCAAATTAAAAATTTGCCTCATTAAACGACATCCAGATAATTTGAGTACCGGAATGGTAAATTAAAATAGTTAGAGTGCTTACTTACTTCTCTCCTTTTACCTCTTCTCCTTTGGAGTAGTACTCCTTCTTCTTTTCCATCTTCCCCTTTACTTCCTTCCCTTCGTAGTACTCTTTTTTCTTCTCTTCTTCTGCCATGCTGAGTCCCTCCTAATTTTTTAAGTTGTGGTCGTCACTATAAATACACTTCACGCGTTTTCCGTTGTTGTAACCAGAATAGGGTATTATTCGGTCCGTAAAGCGCTACGCACTGTCAAGTTACAAGGGTGCAGTTAGTACCGGCGAGTAAATAACAAAACAAAAGAAGACGGTACAATCTGCGAACTATGTGCGCTAAGCGTGGGTTCTGTATCATGCCCTACATTTTGTGAGTGGCGTGTGCTCGCTCATCGCCCGACGTGACTCACGGGGACAAAAGAAGTGGTGCTGAAGGTGCCGCAAGGACTGCTCAAAAGTGACATGGTCTTACCGTGGTCAAAAGTAATAAAAGTCGGAGATAAGGTCGTCGTCTCTAACTAGTATTACGAAGGAGAATCTGAAGATGAGGTGCTGCTGAAGTAGTTCATATAACATTAACATGAATGAATGATTATGCTACACTTATTTCTTTTCTGCTAACTCTTGTAGTATAGATTTAAAAAAACGATTATTGCGCTAAAGAGCCACTCTACCTCGATAGATAATTTCGATATGTCACTTTAGACAAATGAATTGGGGTGTACGTCTCACTACTATAATGTGGCACGCATTGATCGCTAGTTTAATACGTCACTGAAATCAAAAAAGTATCTTACCTACATTCGCGTAGCAGCACGATGAAATGGCGCTCACACTGTCCATACAATTGAGATATACACGTTTAATTATAGGTAGAGTGATGGGGAAGCGCAATTTAAGACGTACCGTGATGCAGCGGGACAAAATGAATGCAAAATTAGAGGCGCAGTGGTTCACCACTCGCAGCAGCTCTTCACCGTTACGGGTGACGCGTGATAATCACGTGGAAGTGCTGCAAGACAATGAACGGGCCTTCGGTCGTATCACTAAATCCATATGTAGCGCAACATCGTCAATCTACCTTATGCAATACGAGTTTCATCGGGGATTCATAACCACGTTTGATCCTTGGCCTTCCGACAATAGCGGCGAGCCAAAACCTCGTGACGTGCTCGTCGATGTACTACATAACAAGGCAGAACGAGATGGCGTCCGCACATGCATTCTGCTCAACGAAAACCTGCTCGCGCCTGACACTATGGGACAGATCCGCGAGACGTTTGACGGTACAAGCGTATTGCTCCGTGGATTTCCTGAGCACGGTCTCCGTGTGATGCACGCAAAAACGCTCACAGTCGATGGTATAGAGGCGTACACCATCGGATCGATATTCCGACAGGACTTCTGGGACAGTAGCGAACATTTGGTCACGACCCGCGCCGCGGCTTGACTACTATACCGCCTAAGCACGACGTTTCTCTTTGCATTCGCGGCGGGGCAGTCAAGCACATAGAAGAGTTCTTTATTCAGCTGTGGAACTACCTTTCGGACACACAGTTTAGAGGAAATGATCGACTCGAACCGTCACCACCACCCCAACAGCCGGCAGTCACATCGTTCACATTGCGCGGTCAGTCACTCCCAAAACTCTCACAAAGCGAGGAGAGAGAAGTATGCTTGAGGGGTATCGGGCAGCCATCCGCAGAGCAAAAGACTTCCTCTACCTTGAGAACCAGTACTTCGCCAACGATGCGATCGTAGCGGAGCTTCTCCAAGCACTACGGCGCCATCGAGAGCTGCAGCTCATACTGGTCATCAATCAAACGCCCAATATCCCGTTGTATCAACAGCTCCAGAACAAGAGTATCAAACGACTCGGCCTCGACGTCACACGTCACGTTATCGATCATCCGCGCATTGGAGTGCTTACGGCTGGGCCGCAGATCACACCGCCGACAAAGGTAAACTGTAACCGTGTCACATTCACAGCAAGGTTGGCATTATGGATGACTTGTGGATGACCATTGGTAGTGCAAATTTGGATGATGCATCAGAAGCGGCCAAGAAAAAATTATACCGATTTTTTATTCCCGAGAACAGCTTAGCATGGAGCTTAACGCAATGCTGCTCGATCCCAATTCTTCACGTAGTGAAATTGGACGGTTTCGTCAGGCGCTGTGGAGCGAGCACTTTGGAAATGTCCAGTTGGACAGCCCGGCACATGGTTGGCTTGAGCAATGGAAACGAACTGCTGAAGCGAATGCGAACGCCATCAATACACAAAATAACCAAGCAATTCAAGGGCGCATTTTTCCTTATTCCCCGTATATCTGCGTGCAGGATGTACACCGTGAACTCCTGGCTTCGTTCAGTGTACGGCTCGGACTCCGCGGCTCCACTTCAAAATAAGGAACCATAACGCTAAGGTTATTAAAAGCGACGATAAAATGGAACAGAAACACGACACATCGTCTTCTCGCTACCCCCTGCTACTTCTTCTCTTTTCAACAAGAGGGCTATGAAAGACATCAAAGCCTATTGTGAGAAAAGAAAAAGATTGAATGATAACACTCTTAAACTGCTTTTCAAGTGCATTTCCACGAAAAATGTCCCTAAAGATTGCCATATTTTTTGCATCAAACGGTGCCAGGTTTCCACCATCGTGAGGAAGTATGGTAAAATGATCGGCGTGGAAATACACCCGCACACCTTCAGGCACAGCTTTGCCATTCATTTGGTGAGAAATGGGATGGATCTCAGAACGGTAAAATTGCTGCTCGGGCATAGTAGCCTCAATATCACTCAGGTACAACTGTAGTTCTAAGACGAGGACTTGCGAGGTGTATAACAAAGTTGAGTTTTAAAACGTTATAAATATAAAATAAGAAACTGAAATATAAAATAAGAAACTGCAACTGTCCGCACTATCTATTCCTCAGTGAAATGACATACAAAAGAGCTTATGGGTCGGATTATAATCGTTACAACGTCGGCCTCGACCAAATGAAACGAGATAGAGCAATTCCATGAAATCACTTATAATCATGTTTTCGCAATATTCGCGCTAAGGGAGTGTCAGTACAGAGGCTAAAAACAAATGGTGAACAATCCTTGAAAGAAGAATCCTTGAAAGAAAAGCAGGCGAATTTGAAGGTAGCAACCCTTGCAGGCGGCTGTTTCTGGTGTATAGCATCCGATTTCGAAAAGGTATTCGGCGTTGCAAAGGTCATATCGGGATATACCGGTGGTCACAAGGAAAACCCGACTTACGAGGAGGTCTCAACAGGGAAGACGGGGCACTATGAAGCGGTACAGGTTTACTACAATCCTTCAAAAGTGAGTTATGAGCAGATCCTTGATATCTTCTGGCGTCATATAGATCCGACGGATCCGAGCGGGCAGTTTGCCGACAGGGGCTCTCAGTACCGTACGGCGATTTTTTACCACGATGAGGAACAGGAGCGCATCGCCGAAAGATCGAAGGAGGATCTTGAAAAATCCGGGCGGTTCACGAAGCCTGTTGTCACCCAGATTTTGAAATTCTCAAGGTTCTACGAGGCCGAGTTCTACCACCAGGACTACCACAAAAAGAGCCCCATCAGGTATAAGCTCTACCGGCAAGGCTCCGGCCGGGATCAGTTCATCGATGAGACCTGGGGAAAGGAGCAGAAGAAGGGCACCAACCCCGGCGGTAATCCGGAGGGAAAGAAGACCTATTTCAAGCCCGATGATGCTACCCTGAAAAATAGGCTCACACCGCTTCAATACGACGTAACGCAACGCGAAGGCACGGAGCCGCCCTTCCAAAATGAATACAACGACAACAAGCGGGAGGGGATTTATGTTGACATCGTATCCGGAGAGCCTCTCTTTAGCTCGCTCGATAAGTACGACTCCGGGACGGGATGGCCAAGCTTCACGAGACCCCTGGAGCCTGAGAACATCACGACGAGAGAGGATCGGAAGCTCTTCCAAGTGAGGATCGAAGTGAGGAGCAAGGACGGTGATTCCCACCTGGGTCACGTTTTTCCCGACGGGCCCGCGCCGACGGGGCAGCGTTACTGCATGAACTCGGCAGCGCTTCGGTTCATCCCGAAAGAGGACTTAGAGAAGGAGGGCTACGGGGAGTATCTGAAGCTCTTTGCGAAAAAGAGCGAATAATCTGTCCAAAATTTAAATCAATTTTTTTTCTGACGGAAATTTTTGTTTTTTTGTCTCTATTGAACTTGGGTGTTTCAACTCGCTTTTATATTAATAGTAGATAAAAACAGTTGCATTATTCTAAGCCATAGACTTCTGAAACTCAACTGTATCAAAATATATAGCGAGTGAATCAAGTCTGTCGTCTAATACAACGTAAAAGCTTCGATTCTATTCCATGTGCGAGAGAGATATAACAAGATATAATTTTATGATGGAACAAAAGGCAAAACTTTTCCTTAGATATGGCAACGTTTTCAAATGGTGATGAATATGACTCAAATCCCATTAAGCTATGCAATTGAACCAACGACACGGGCTTTTTTGGAGGAGTTCAATCGTGCTCCACCACTTTACACTCTCTCTGTCGAAGAAGCCCGCGAGGCGTTTTTTGATTTACACGTCGTTGATGTAGTGAAGCTGCCCGCTGACGTTGACGATTATCAAATTCCTGGAGGTCCACAGGGCCAAGTTTCAATCAGAATCATTCGACCGAAAGGAACCACCGAAGCCCTACCGGTGATAATGTTCTTCCACGGTGGTGGCTGGGTGTTCGGCAATAAAGATACATTTGATCGGCTTGTCCGGGAGATCGCAAACGGCTCGAATGCGGCAGTCGTTTTTGTTGATTACACACTCTCCCCCGAGGCTAAGTATCCCACCGCGATAGAAGAAGCCTATGCTGCGACGAAGTATGTGGCGGAACATGGCACAACTTTCAATCTCGACTCGTCACGGCTAGCGGTTGTGGGAGACAGCGTTGGAGGAAACATGGCAATCGCTGTTACCCTCCTGGCAAAAGAGCGGGGAGGGCCCCACATCGGCTTTCAAGTGCTATTTTATCCAGTGACTGATGCCAATTTCAATACGCCCTCATATCGTGAATTTGCAACGGGACATTTCCTCACCCGAGAGGTGATGAAGCTGTTCTGGAACTACTATTTGCCCGATAAAGAACAGCGGAAGCACCCTACAGCGTCTCCGCTCCGAACTTCCGTTGACCAGCTTAAAGGTATACCACCGGCGCTGGTCATAAACAGTGAGTTCGATGTAATTCGCGACGAGGGTGAGGCGTATGCTCGCAAGCTGAATGAAGCTGGTGTCCGAGTTACGGCAGTTCGCTTTTTGGGAACAATTCACGGCTTCTTGCTGCTCAATAAAATTGCGGACACTCCTGCCTCGAGGAGCGCAATCGCTCTCGCCAACGACAACCTTAAGAAAGAGCTTGCTAGATGAGGGGTAATTCAACGAAACGAACATGAGGTTCTCAGTCACGTCATCTTCATCGCGCCACATTTCCTTAAACAACCTCTCATCTCCTTCTTGTTGTTTATTCAACATCTCTAAAGTTCTTTTAGTGTTTCATTATCTTCATCTTCACGCCACATTTATTTCAGCATCATTTTCTCTTCTACGCGTCCTAACTGCTATATGATGTGTGATGAGTCTACGCTCCAATCATCATCTAGTATGCTTATAGCGTCGCTGTCGCTGTCAACTTTATCGTCTTGCCGAGTTGTTCTTTTTATTGTCATCTCATAAACTAACATAAAAAAGGAATAAATGGGGGATACTTCTGTTTCCGGAAAGAAGTAAAACGGTTATATTTGCGTTCATTTTTATCGAGTGTTGAAAAATCATATTCAATCTGTTCAACGAGTTCAACAGTTTTCTTATCTTTAAGGAGTGAGGAGTATTCTTGACTAAGTTTTGCCCGTCACCATAGAGGAATGAGTAATGTCTCTTCCGCGTCACCTAGATTGATCTTCATCGTGTTTGTCTCCGACGACTAATGTCACACATCATCACAAGAGCAGGGTAGTTAAAATGTTGGTAATAGCACATTGGGTGCACAAAAAAGGATCGTGTGCAACCGCAAGTCCAGACATTTTTGATTTATATTTACGTGACCTAAGAGCCCCATATTTCATCTTTGACGCCACACATGGCTCCAAACGACAAGTTTGACGATAACAATCGGGTCAACTTTATTATTTATGCGCTATCTAGTGATAAAATCAATGTTCAAAAACTACACATTTTTATTTGATAGAAAATATATTTTTAATGTGTCTAATGTCTAATTTCTGATACTATTTTAAATTGAGATACTATTTATTGAAAACTAGTATATGCAAACAACACAAAACGGATATTACTATACTTTAGATATATAGATTAGCGCATTGATCACAATAAGTTTGGAGGTGCTAAGCGTACAAACTCGTACAAATAATTTACACTAAAGTTACGAATTCGTACGAACTGACTGACAAACCATGCTATAGTTATGCAACACGTCGTAAAATTACACTAATACGAAATGGCGTGGATCTCGAAGGCTGCAACAGCTATTAGGCCATTCAAATATTCAGACTACGACGGTCTATTTACAGTTTCGAGATTAAGATGTGCGAGACGTATATAACAAGACCGAATTTTATAGCGACAGTTATGATTGAAAAATATCTCTAGAAATAAAAGCGCCGTTTGCAAATAGTCTAAAACAAAAAATGCAATAAAGAAAAAATGTAATGTAAATTAAATCGCGAGATTATACTCATACATAAAAATCAGAGAAAATACATTAAATGGTGGTGGTAAACTGGAAGAAAAAGACCTATATTCTACCATATTCCAAAGGAAGTCCATTAGAAAGTACAATTTAGACCCCCTGGATGAAGATACATTAAAGGAGATCAGAGATCATCTTCAAACTTTAAAACCGTTGCATAAGGACATTAAAATTGAATTTAAGATTTTATCTCCCGATGTTGTTCAAAGAAGGATGATGAGAAAAGCACCACACTACATAGCTGTTTTTTCAGAGGTAAAAGAGGGTTATCTAAGCAATGTAGGGTTCATGCTACAGCAGACGGATCTATTTTTTTCTGCTAATGGATTGGGTAGTTGCTGGCAGGGTATCCCTACTCTCAAAAAGGAAGGTTTAGCAAGTTCACGTCTGAAATTTATCATTTTAATGGCCTTTGGAAAGCCCCAGGAAACATTACACCGAACAAAAACTTCCCAATTCCGGAGAAAATCACTCCAGGAAATAAGTGACATTAAAGGTGCAGATGATTTACTGGAAACAGCTCGTCTTGCTCCTTCTGCACGTAATGCACAGGAGTGGTTTTTTACAGGTGATGAACATTTAATTCATGCATATTACCGTAAACCAAGCTTCATCCAGGGATTTTTAATCAAAAAATACCCCCCCATGGATGTGGGAATTAGTCTTTATCACTTGAAACTGGGTGCAGAACATTTTGGTAAAGAAACTGAAATTATATTTGATAACCCTGAGGACAATAATCTCAATGAATATGATTTTGTTGCCAGTTTGCGCTTAAAATGAGTCAAACTCAGTAACTTGAATTGGTGTCTATCTCATACATTTTCATGACAAAACTCATCATTATTCTGGAATGTCCGAAACTATTTAGACATTATCCGGGATCAAAAAAGACCGCTAAAAAGCTAGTTCCGTAATCCAAGAGCTTATATCCGTTATTGAGACATGCGCAACATGACCACTGTCCCCCTATTTTTCCCATATCAGTCTAATTTAATTCAATTTACAATGAATATTTTGAGCAGCATCTGTCTTTGTTCCGTAAGTGGCTCTTGCTGAAAAAGTCTAAAATTTTCGAATACACGACGTAGTTAAATGTTCCTTTAACATGCATCCTTTATTTGACAAATTTGGAATGTTAATCTTAATATGATATTGTATAGGGGCTAGGAGTCTGAGAATTGATTAGAGAATGAGGATCTTTTCACCTTTTTACGTATCTAATTAGTGGCAGTTTAAAGACAATTGAACAGGGACGTTGTTATATATTATTCTATAATCTGGACTCGCTGCAAAATAAATAATGACAAGCAGGTAGGGTATTAAAATCAGCAAAAGATCAAAATCTAAAAATCAGATGCGGCTTTGGGAATAGATGGAATCGCTCGTAAGAAGATCTTTTGTGGATAAGCAAGCTGTTCGAAAAATATCTACCTTTGATCGGACTTTATTTTCTTTGAGGTAAAAAAAATCAAATCACTACTACTGTAAAAAGTTAATGAAGTCTATTACATTTTGAAAAGAAAAGTATGGGGTACTGTAACATATAAACACGGCTGTCTAATTATACAAAGATTGATTAGCGATATGTTTGTATAAATTTGATTCCGTCTTATTTCGAACTGCAAAGCCAAATGCAACATTATTTTTCTGTTATTGCTTTTTTTATAATAACAGAGCCGAATTTTTTTATATAACTTTTTATTGAAATGTATAATTTGTTGCATAGCTAGGCTAGAAAAATGAGTGTTACCATACATGATAGAAAAGCGATTGAAGTCCTTGTAATTGAAGATAATCCTTTGGACGTCCTAATGATAAAACAAGGATTCATTGATGTGCCAGTCGCCCATAACCTTAGTGTGATCACTGATGGAGAGAGAGCTATAGACTTTCTTTATCATAAAAACGAACTTATTAATGCCCGACGACCTGATCTTATCCTTCTCGATTTGAATTTGCCGAAAAAAGATGGCCTTGAAGTGCTTGCAATAATAAGGTCAGACGAGTCGCTAAGAACGATTCCGGTCATTGTACTGACCACTTCCGATCTTGATACGAGCCTTTTCAACGCTTACAGCTCCTGGGCAAACTGCTATTTAATAAAACCAATCGAATTTGATGAATTTGTGGGGATGGTAAAGACAATTGCGACATTCTGGTTAAGCGTAGTGAGTTTACCGTCTTAGTGCTAGATGGAGAGTTTGAGTATCTGCATTATACCAAAAAGTGTATAAACGGCTCATTAGGTTAGAATACGTTATGTGTTGTGTAGCATATGTCTATAACATAAAAGGCTGCACAGACTACTTAATCTACGAGGCGCATTCGGGATGTCCATATAAGACAGAATTGTTCCTTTTTTCTATCAGAAATGCACAATGTTTCCTTCTAAGCCATTTGATGGTCTTCTTGTAATTACTTGAGATTAGCACTGTTTATTGTGGTCGCAAAATAATTTTCACTTAGTCCGATATTCTTCTACTCGATCGAGCCATTCATCGACCATGCAGTTGAACACCACTTCCTGTTCGACTTCGAGACCATGTCCGGCTCTATCAAGGATCACGAATGTTCCGCGGGAGTAATTCTCAAAGATTTTTAATAAATCAGCATACCCGACGGAAGCATCTTGGCGTCCCGCAAGGATTAATGATGGCTTGTCAAATGGATGCTCAAGTTTATCTACATCAAAAGAAAAGCTATATCCTTCTTTTTTAAACCGATTAGTGAAAGAAACATCTTTGGTTTTCATCCCTGGAAGTATATCGAGCTGGAACCTCTCCCAACGTCTTTTATCTTGCACCACAAGCATGCGCTCAAACATTTTTCTTTCGCTAGGTTCAATGCCCGCCAAAAGCTGAGCATCTCTAATGAATACCCGACGTTGGGGCAAATCGCGCTTCTCCCGATCCGTTATGATAACAGGGCAAATAAGAAGAACTCCATCTAAGTGCTCAGGCATTTGGTGTACAAGACCACGGGTAAGGTACCCACCATAGGATTCACCTGCCACTGAAAAACTACGGTCTGGTATAATTTCTTTGCAGAATCGGATTACCGCTCGCAGCATGTCGTCTGAATTTTTTAACCAGTCATTAGCCTTTGTAAGACCCATGCCAGGTAGATCAACATAAAAACGTTTCCAGTTTTGCCGCTGTCTGAATATTGGCTCCAAACAGCCCGTCATGACGTTATGGTCTATGCCGTAACCATGTATCATTAGTACAGGTATTCCATCGCCATACATTTCGTAATAAATCTTTAAATCGTCGATCTCACAAATCATTTTTTGCTATACATACACGCTATTGGATTAAAATATAGCACCACCACCTTTTCCTCTATTAAAGTAACCATAATAAATGTTGGTCCACCAGAGCGTACGGAATTTAGATTCTACAAACTGAAAAAAAGCAAAATTATGAGTCAAAAACCAATAATGCGATGTTGGACGCCACATCAAACCGTGCAGCGGGGGTTCGAAATTCGGTTATTGAATTTTTTTGACAAAATCACGGTCTACATATAACAGCTTAACACCTGTTGCTGCTATATTCATAAAAAAGAATTAAATTGAATCGTTGGTTTGTTGAAATTCTGTCAGTTGGAATCCAATATACTACTTGTGTTTAATAGGAATGTGATAAAAATTCTCTCTCGAGATAGCATTCGGTAGAGTTTCTACAAGAAGATGGCATCTTAGTGTTTATAGAACCAATCTATCTCCGCACACTGATCAACAATAGCACCTCAAACTTATTAATTTCAGCCTTTGAAGTGGCGAACTTATATGTACTATCCAGTTTATATAAATTGCGATGTGTAATGGACGTTGAAGAAGAGTTTACAGGACGCCTCATCAAATTCGGTCTTAGCGAGAAGGAAGCACGGCTTTACCTTCATCTTCTTAAATATGGGCCAAAGCCCCCTACGCTGCTCGCAAAATCACTAAAGACGTACCGTGAAGACGTCCACCGCATGCTTGTAAATCTAGTTGAAAAAGGCATGGTCAACCCATCACTCGACTCACCGACTGTCTATGCCGCGGTGGAGCTCGACATTGCTCTCGACGCTACATTAAAAAAGCATGAAAGCGAACTTCGTGAAATGGCAATGATTAAGCGGGAGCTTGAGGAGATTTCAAAGCAGCAGCGTTTTAGACCATCTGACGAAGTTTGCACATTTAAAATAATAAAAAGCATTAAAGAACTCATAGCCATCGGAACATCGCTCGTGGCGTCACTCGAGAGGGAATTAATGTACGTTATTCCGGGTGAAATGCTAATCTTTGCTACATTATACGGATTAACAGGCACTAAAAAACTTATAAAAAATGGTGGGCAGGTAAGAGTTATCACTAATATCTCGCATTCAACGATTGAATCGGCACAGCAACTATCGGACATTGGTGAAGACGTTCGCCATTACAACAAATATCGAGGAGTATACTTCGGAGTGTGGGATAGAAAGATTTGTCTTAACGCGATTAATGTTGGTGTCAGGCGAATTTCGCTTGATGAGCCTGTCGCAGTGCTTTGGACAGATGATGCTGCTTATGCAGAGTATCTCATATCTACCTTCGAACTGTTGTGGAAGCAGTCGATCCCCGCAGCACAACGCATAAAAGAGTTATTAAAAGAAGATCCGCTGCACGTTTAATAAAATCAGCTATTGCTTGGATATCTCATATAGCCTCCTTTTAAACTTAGACCTCACTGGATTATAAGTTTATATAAATAAGATACAATAGAAATTTTTCCTCGTTTTTGCCGCTGCAGTTTAAGTCTTTTTTAATAACAATAGACTCTGTTGATCAGATGAATCTTCAAAACAGGCGGAAAGCCTTTTGGGTCTAAGAATGCAACTTGGAGTTGTTGTTTGTTCAGGAATCAACGCAATAATTTTTGTCACAATTGTCCACGACTAAAATATAATCGGTTCTTATTTCAACATCCTTTTATCGGACTCTTACCAACTGTATGAGACAGATCCGTTAAACAGTTGGTGCTTCTGCCAAAATCTCGTGCATCCGTTCTTCTGTACTAACAGACTGCGCCCATAAGATCTCAAAAGTTGCTTTAAGTCGCTCGGCAAAATCAGTATTATCACTCCACAACCATACAGTATGTGGATCGTTTTCAGATTGCAAAGCATCTCTCTCAAGCTCGGTGAAACTTTCCCTCATATCGACTTCTAAAAAACATATCCCGTTGTAACCGCTATAATGACGCGTCTTTAAGTAGTTTCTTGCATCGAGAACCGTATCTAGATTCCTTTCTGAAATATTGGTGATACATCGTACACTAACGCCACGTTTTGTTGCATTTCTGTAATTAGAAAGAGATCCATATAAGATAGTCATATCGGCGTTATGAGGAGCCGTTATAAAAAGAATTTCGTTTTGTGCTGCTTTCACTATCTGTGATGCGATGGTTTGTGCGCGCGTCGCGCTTCTAACCAGCCTGAACTTTGAAACTTCCGTGGTTGGCTCGAAATGCATGTGCTCAACGACCTGTATCAATTCTCTAGTCATTTGTTGCATCTTTCGAAACTCATTCTTGCGCGCCTCAAGCGCAGAATTGACTGCTTCTCGTACAGGCACCGCAACATACATCGGCGGAGCATCCAATAAAGCCTCGACCAAGCCTTTGTCGATGAGAGATTGGAGCGTTCTGTGTACATCGACGCGATAAGTACCCAAATTTCTTGTCAGTTTAGCTACAGTACTGGCTCCACGCTTAAGCAAACACACGTATAGCCTTGCTTCTCTTTCATTGAGTCCGAACTCTGTTAATCGCTTCAGAAGTTCATCCATTCTACGCATATTGTTCTAACATGGCTAATCGCTCTCTGTAGATATTCCTTGTTCACGCAAGTATCAAAAAATGGATTACAAAGACGTAATATCCGCGACATAAATTCAGAAAAACGTTTTTTCTGTGTTTGTATTCGATAAGATTGCTTTGCCGCGTTGATTTTGTTGCTTTATTTGCATATCTTTGTTTGAACTAAATCCATTCAACTAAATTTTAATGATTTTATACCACTTTCTGTAAAGCATTTTGATCCAGTATGCTAGTTTTCTATCATGTTTATTTGACTCAAATTAGAATAACTCGCGCCTCACTTTTACAAAAGAACTAAGCTAAAAAGTGCGGTTAGATCTACTTACATCAAATGACATAACGACTAAGAGAGCGATAAAACTATAATCTAGTGCAAATTTCTTCTTTTTTTTATGACGATAACAGCTTAAGATTAATACATAGGATAAGACTTGGGCTGAAAAGTTGGTATGAAATGGGTCACAAATAAAGAAAAAGATAGACAATAACAAGAGGGTTTATTCGCTGTATAATTCTCCAAGATCTTTGAATGTCTAATGCACCTGTTTCATTTTAGTTTAGTTGTATACAAGATTATATCTATCGAAATTCATTGAGATAACAAAGCTGATAAGACCGAGCGGATATTCAGTTCTCATTGAAATATCAAACAGCACGCTTTCAATTTTTATTGCAATCTAGGAAAACGGTGGGAAAAACAACATACTGGTATCTGCGAAATGCCTTTTCTTATTGAAAAAGGCAGCTGTATTATTATCTGATATAGTAGTTTACCACTTAAGCTACTTTAATAATGTTCTACTATCTTTCTGAAGTTATAAATTGCTGCTTTATTATCAGTTGAATTTGCTGTCAGTCTCTTTGCGTGCAGGCATTTAGCCCAAGGTGGGAGCAGAAGATATTGAGCTCTTTGAAATTTTTAAGGTTATTATATGATACGAGTAATTAACGCTAAATAAGGCTACGAGACCAACCATTTAAGTAATTCTTTTAGTTTTAACATCGAAGCTGTAACACTAATCACAACTACACCTCCCATGTTATGCAACACTATTTTTTGTATATATGTTTGTTGAAATCATTCTCTTTGTGTACCTACCATTCTTAAATTAATCAACAACGTAGTATAGATCGATAAGCTAATTTTTAGGTCCCTTTTAGAGACTATTGCAACAATCATGTTTTTAATATATCAGGAGACTATGATACAGGAATGTTTATTTGTTAAATCCTCCTAACACAGATTCTTTGAAGGAAAGCTGGGGAACTTGAACATCGACATCGGATTACAAGCTCGTATAGTCACAGAATTGATCCAAAAAACTCACTTTATAATCACTATATCAGCAACTGATTGAATAATGCATTATTTTCTGCTATCGACAAGCTTTCATCGAATATCTCATTTTTCATTTATCGATATAACAGGTGTTTAACGCGTGGTATTATAATGTTGTCTTTTTACGAAAAACATATTAATATGCTTAAATAAAAATATTGTTTCTAAGACTTTTGTTGAATATTCAGTTCTACAACACTTAATGGCTTAAAGGTTAACAAGTATCAATTATATGCGTAATATCGGCAAGAGAGTTGGTTTATATAATTCTGATATCGCAATTGGGAAAAACAAACAAACCTACATGAAATCGACAACATTTACTTGTTTAATGCGTTACAATGAGTATAATGAAGTTGCAACCCACATTAGTATTGGTGACATTGTGCCTCTAAAAAGTGCGAATTGTTCCTGCAGAAAAATCAACTTTAAGTATGTAAGTAGTTAAAACAGAAATCATGGTAGAAATGAACAAACGAGTTAGCATAGTTGTCATAATTGTAGTACTACTAGTGGTGCTCGGACTTGGGTGCATTACATCAAACATAAAAAATAACCCCCCACAAAACAATACCACACGAACTGGCACTTCTACAAAAAGTGTTTCTGGAGCTGCTGAATCCACAGTATATCCCCCTGATAGCTCTACCCCCTATTCATATGGAAATGTTTATTTTAGTGACTATTATGGAACCCGCAATAAAGTTGTGGAGATGTTTGGCGTGTCCCAATATCCAACGTGCCACCTTTGTAAATATAAGAGCGCTGAAATAACGTTGTACCAATCTTCCGACTCTCCTGATGTCTGGATAGCCCCATACCTGATATATTATGCAAAAACGACTACACCCCCCTTCTACGAGCGAGTTGGTGAGGATACAGCAGCATACTCCGTTTTCGGTGACAACCCAATACAACTTAATAATTTGGGATGGGTGCATATGCCTAAGGGTGATGTGAAATATGTGTATACAGAGAATTTTATACCGAACAATGTTCATTGGATTGCCTATGGAGCTCAAGTATACTATAACAATCATATCCAAGAGTTGTATTCAGAAATGCAATATGTAATTTGGTACTAAAAAGGTAGCATGACATCAGATTATCCAAGAATGTTAATTGACAGATTGATCTTAAAATTAGTAGGTAAAAACTCCTACTATTCCGGGTCGATTCAAAAAATGTACGTGTTCTACACTTACTTCCAATGCTTTTCATAATAAGTGTTTTAGCCGAACAGCTCTAATCTACTATTTGCTCACAGATTAAAGAACTGCATTCGCGATTAACACTATAGGGTAGACGGCAGCAGATATGGTGAACATTCTAGTTCGTTTATCTACATTTTGAGCACTAGAATTCTTTAACGGCGACAATGCCAAATAGACTGCGATACACCCCCAACAGTAAAAGGAATTAAGTAGACTATTCCCATGAAACCCAAGAGATACGGGGCCAAAATCTAGACTGACTAGAGAAGAAAAAGCGCGTGAACTACTGCTGCAAAGCATACATCTCTTTTTACGGCAATGTAGGATACTCTGTCATTAAATCTCAGTCCACGGTCTGAACATCCTTTAACACGTTCAAGCCAATCGCACCCGTTGCAATGATGGCTACGAACAAGATCGAAACTACACCAATCGTTTGAAATACAGATGCTTCAGCAAAAGAGGTATAGTTGCTCCTAAGGAGCCCATAACGAGGTTACTCAGGAAACCTAAATATCTTTTAAAAATGCGAGGATAAATTATGAAGAGAGCAGTAACCAGTGCGGTAATTCGTCAAGCGAGCTAACAGGTTAATTACAAAAAACTAATAATCCGGCAACAAACACCTATGCGGAAAATTTAAAGGGTTTACAAGGGATATTTGATGTAATGGGTCTGTCTGGATGGATCACTGCCCCTGACTTACGGTCGAAATAATCATCAATGGCTGCATCTCTGACACCTACGAATGCTGCAGTAAGAACTGTTAACCCAATAAAACTGGTTTATAAAACCTTCAGTAAAACGTTAGTATAAATAATACACGTAAGAGCCCTCAATGAGCCAATAAGGAAGTCTATCTAGTCTCATAACCGCTTGCAATTGTTCGTTGTCAATATCAATGCCGATTATGAAGACGTGGTATAATAGTATGCTCATTTGGTGTAATTAGATGTAATTACCCTCAAGAAACACTTCTTGGCAAAATCATTTGTATGCACACTCAATCAATAATTCGCTGAATCTGCTCTTTAATCATCTTGAGTCGGACGACTATCCGCATCAAAAAGGTATTAAAAATATTAACCTAAAATTTTATAATATTCTATAGATCGTTACTAATTTAGGTGCTATGTAGACTCTAAATAGGAACAGACGTAAAATAGCATCAATTCCTTTCCTATTATCAGGAGTTCGATGACACCTTTTTACCGTTTAGCTCTTCTAAGACGTTCATTATCTTTTGTTCTGTACAAGTTTATTCTTAAATCTCACACTAGCATAATGGTAAACATATCCAAATGCTTCTTTCGACGATATCAAAATAATAGACTCAAGTACCTAGAACTTATTTACGAACCAATAGTGAAATAGTCGTTTACCTATCTTCATGGCATTAAATCTTGGCACGTTAAAAATCGTTGGAACAAAATATTGAAACCAGTCAGTAGCGATAACAGATAAACATTGATATTACTTTGAACATTCTGCACTTCTTGTCTGGCATCAGGAGAGAGAAGCAACACCAAATAATGTGTCGATGATAGATTTTAAGCTTAGATTTGGGATGAAATAAGGTGAGAATAAAACGTTCAAAGCTCCTACGAAAGCACTAACAAAATCCACTTTGTTCGCCGTCCCTAGTACTTCAGTTACTGACATAGTATATAAGAATGTTGATATTTATTATTTCTATTTTTAAAATGGGCTTCTTTGTAATGCCAACGCAACTCTTGGATCAAGCGGATTTCGTTCTTTTTTTATTTTGGATTTTTTTAGATAATAGTTGGAAGATTGCTATTAGAGAAAGGGCGTTAGCGTTCAGACGTACAATAATTCGAACAACAACTGTATGATCATTGCAGCCCGCCTTCAACACATGGTTTATATTGAATATCTACGTTCTAAATGTTCAATGTCAGTCACAGTAGCGTGTGATTGAATGCCAATCGCGGTAACTACTAAAGAGAATGAGATAGCTTAACTAACAAACTTTGCTACCGTGAGGCGACGTACTTTACTTTAAAACTATCACAAGAGAGCGTACTTGGTGCTGCTAACGTTCTTCCAACGGGCGGCGACAATCCGAAACTTGTCATGGTAAGTGAAGTGCTTGTCAATTTGTTAAGTCCGACGTGATTTGCAGTACATTGATTAAACGTTATTGTTCCGAAGTTAGCAAGCCTCGGTGGCACTAAAATATTAAAAAGATTATAAGGCCTTTCAACGACGAACTCTGCCGTACACGTGGTTGCATCTGTTGAAGCAAAATAAACATCTTTGTTAAGGGTTCTGGTTGCTCCAGTTGGTTGTGTTATAGTCATTGCAATACGCCACAATGTGAGTCTATCGTAAACTTTGGAAATAGTCACTTTTACCGTATCACCAGGAGAAACATTACTCATAAAGAAGTATGGAGCCGGAATAATTTCGAACCAAGCGAAATATTGAAGTCCTGTAGTAGTATCAAACTGGCCTGTCCCAGCTTGTATCATATTAGCAGGGACAGGAAAACCTCCTATTCCTACCCAGGTGGCTGAATATGCTGGCGTCCGGGTTGACGTTACCGGTAGAACGGTCCAAGAGGCACTTACTTCGGTAAATGGTTTTAGCCCAGACGCCGTATCAGTAGCAACATATCCGCACCAATTTAAGGAATAAACTTTGTTAACAGGTGTCTCAGCGGCTGAAGCACTTGGTATAGCTATGAGGGAGATTACGATTAGTACGGATAGCGAAATGATAGGTACTAAATGTCGTCTTTCCCACATTTTTTTCGACCAATCAACTTTTTATCACGTTACTAGTCGTTTATACGTTTGTTTGATAAATTTCAACTCGATATATGAAAACTTTAACTCCAAACGCAAAAATATTTATTTTGCTCTTAAAAGATTCTGATGTCTTTGCAAACTGGATGGTCTTCCAAACAGAAACTTGCTATTTTATTCTATTACAACATACAAAAACTTAAGGGTTTATTCTAACGACATATAAAATCTTGAATATTAAAATGTAAAACGGCCCGTCATTTTTTAAGAGGATTTGATAACCCCATAAACACAGTTTGAAGTTCATTTTTTTTGATTATGGGGGGTTAGTTTGGTAGTTCAGTGCTACAATCAAAAGAAAGCAGTTCAACTAACAAAATTTTAGCTATTGTATCACAATAATTTTCTACTAAGGTAAACTTTTTTTACTGAAGCTGAAAAATGTTGTTACTGTTCTCCTATCTTCTCCTCATTTGCGCTGTCCGCTGCATATGGAGATTTATTTAGTAACTCTCTGATCTTCTTGTGAACCAGCAACCATAGGAAAGGAATAAATATCAGCATTCCTACGGCTCCAATTAATAAACCAGTTAATAAAAAGTTATAAAGCGAGTGTAAGACCATTGCAGTAATTAAACCACCTAAAATGATGAGTCTTTTACTTTTTACGCGATATTTTGCTATCCCTAGTGCGTATCCCCACATACTTGAGAAAAGAGCGTGTGCAGGCACAGATAACAAAGCCCGAACAATAAAGAAAGCAGTGAAAGCTATAATTCCCTCGTTAAAAAATGAGAAAAGATAAAACGTATTCTCAATAGATGCAAATCCGAGAGCAGCAGTGCAAGCATATATAATGCCATCAATGGGTTCGTTGAATTCTTTGTTTTTATATACAGAGAACCGTACAGCAACAAACTTGAATAATTCTTCAATAATTGGGGCAGCCACAACTGCTAATAACAACTCGGAAAAAAGAAATGGAGTCTCTAGGAATAGTACTGGTAGGGCTATAATAGTTCCGTACAGAAACATTTTAGCAATCAATTTCTTTGGTTCTGGTTCCCATGTATCTTCCCGGTAAAAATACCAAACCCAAATAATACCAGGAGCAAAACCCAAAACGATGACAAATAAAGGTGATATTGACATTGCTTTCCTTTTATATTGAAAGTTCTAACAGAAATTATAAATTTAGTGCATTGCCAATATAACTTCTGAAAATGACATAAAATTTTTTAAAAACTATATACCCCTTACATTTTTTTCATTTAAGAGTGAAATCGAAATCTTAAAATCACTTAAAAATGCTTGACTCGGTTATTCCTAAAAACGCCATGAATATCACAAGATACATTATATTAGTTTGGTACTAAAAGACATACGCTTTGCATGATGAGCTTTGATTTTGTTAAATACGAGACTACACTAATAACGCCTCTACAGAGACATAAATTAGCATAATTCAGATAGGTATTTCTTTCATTTATCATTCACACCTTAATTGCGTTTAACAAAAAATTTGCCGAAATTTTTGTGACATATCAACTTTATTTCTGCTGGCAGCTCATTCGTTATATATTAATAAGCGAGTAATTGGCGCTCCCTAGCCCTGTCTTCTCTCCATATGTGAGCTGCAGATTCCCATCGGTGTCTTTCCAGACGCCTTTAAATTTATCTTCTCCTGGCAGCAAATTACTGATTAACCGCGTGCTTTCTACGCCTTGTTGTTGGTTGACTAAGTCTAAACTCGCAGCATCAATTGCTACAGGATCTGTTGAAGCAAGGATTCCGATGTCAGGTACTATTGATGAATCACTCCACGGAACGCAGTCGCAATCTGGTGTAATCTGTAGCAGGAAGTTGAGATAGCCGACACTTGTTTGTTTTTCCAGAACGGCGCCGTAAGCGTGTTCTGCCAGCATCTCCATGAAAAGTGGTAGGTCATTCTTCCAATCAAATGCCATAGAGGAGGTTGAGCAACTTGCAACACATTCTCCGCATCCAATACAGAATTCATAGTTGATTGATGGTCCAGTTTCATCGCGTGTTATAGCTGAGCGAGGGCATACTTCAACGCACACACCACACTTAGAACAAGCTTCTGTATTAATTATAGGTTGTAGACTTCGATGTTGATTCATCTTTCCAGATCGAGGGACACATCCCATAGCTAAGTTCTTAATAGCCCCACCAAATCCTGCAACTGCATGCCCTTTGAAATGAGACATAACAATCATACTTTGCGCAGCTGCTACATCGCCTGCAACGTTGACTGTCTTGAAGTGTTTTTTATTGATTTTTACCTCATGATAATGGTCACTGATAAGACCATCTGCAACGATAAGAGGGGCGCCTACTACTGCATATTCAAATCCATGATCAATCGCCGTAATTATATGATCGATCGAATTATACCTACTACCAGCGTAAAGTGTGTTAGTATCAGTAATAAACGGCTTCCCTCCATTTGCCCTAATTTTATCGACAACCTGTCGGACATAAACTGGGTTGATATAAGAATTATTTCCACGTTCACCAAAATGAAGTTTTATTGCAGTCAGATCTCCTTCATGGATGAAATTTCCAAATTGTGCAATATCAAATAGGTGTTGAACTTTGTCGATGATGTTTTCACCATTGTGGTCAACTTCCACATGAGCAAAATAAACTGCACTTGTCATTTGCTATTCCTCCGGTTTTGAATAATACTTTATCATTACCAAAGTCAAAAATAATACTTACTTGAAAATGTAAAAATATTTTCTTTACGATGTTGCGAACATTCAATTAATAAGACATCCTATAATTGGGAGTTAAAAAAGAAACTTACTCTTATCGTGGGTTAACTTTTTGTCTGTGAAATTGTCTGTTGTTTGTAGTTTAGTTGTCGACCTTTTAAGACGTGAGCACTGTGAGCATACAAATTTAAAGGCTTATCCCTCTTTTTTAGGGGCATCAATGGACCTTTTATCTAATATCCAGAGGTTATTGCCTGTATAAGGTAATGATGAATTGTGTGGTGATTCGTGGGTTGAACTGTTGATAAACGCATGTTGCTTTGCTGTTAAGCTTAATTTAACGACAAAAAACATCTATTGCAATTATTTCTGTAAAAGCAGTTTCACCAAGACTTAGTTAAAGTGCACCGATAAAAATTTTAACTAGCGATTGTTTCATAAAATTATCAATTTGCGTGAAAATTTTTTGTATTGCTTAAAACAAGTTCAAATTTTCCTTTCTATCTCAGATTGCGAAAAGATTCTAATTTACAAAAAAATACGTACTGGCGCTGATTTGGATAAGGCTATAGAAGTGCGTCATCAGTGATGACAGATTTAACTCTCATAAATTACTAAATTATTTTTTCATAGTGAAATAATGAAATGGTGCTTCTCACCCTAAAGGTTTTTTTAAATATTTCAAATTATTTAAAGTTACGATAAAACGGAAGTATGTAAAATGTTGTACAAGTTTCATGTATACTGCAGCGATTGACTTTGCAAACTAATTACATTCATTTCAAGTAGAAATTCTCGTTAGTCGTCGGTGTATCGCAATATTTTGAATTATAAATTTCACAACGTTACAGCATTAAGAGTCGAGGATTGACACGAGTAAAAATTGAGTGCTTTAACATTATATTGTCGTTAGACTACATTATTAATAATGCATAAGGATTTTAGTGCTTTGTTAGAAAATGCTCAAAATGTACCAGATATCTTTGAGATTGTGAAAGATGCGGTATGGTTAATTGAAAGGAAAAGTTGTGGTGGCCTCATGTTAGGGACGGCAAATTTAGGCAATCATCCTCATGTATTTTTTGGAGCGTTCTACCCCATAGGATCCAACATTATTGTCATAAATGAGATACCCCTTCAGCGAATAAGAGAGATCAATCCAGCTCTTTATAAGCCGTATATCTTTCATGTTCAACTCCACGAGTACTTGCATACTTTAGGATACTTCAGTGAAAACGCTGTTAGAACAAAAGTTATTGAGATAACTGAAGCTACTTTTGGGGTGGAGCACCTTGCGACACGTATAGCTAAGAATTCTAAACGTTTCTTCTCGAATCTAATATACCTCAGTTCTTATTGGCAGCCGAAAGAATTAAAGATTAAATTGATTGAAGGATTTGACAGGTCAAGTGCCACTTACTTTTCATAAATTATTTTCGGTAAAAGTTCTACAAGCTAAGTAGTCACTCCGCTTCCTATCCTTTTTTATAATCCGGGCGTTTATTGCATTGTGCACTTCTACCACGTAATTGAATGTATAGGAGCTCGCTGCCTCGCATCCCGGATCGCCTCGCATTTTAGTATAGAAGTAGCCCAAAATACCTTGAGCCGTGAGGCTGTCAGCATCATCTCTACCGTCTAAAGCTCAAGATATATGTTCGACTTTCGCTTCATTTGCTAATAATGACTTGACTGGACGAAGTCGTAAGAGTTCCATACATTACAAATTCATCTGTTTGAAAGATCACCTTGCCTGATCCCGGAAGTACTGAAATGACTGATGCGAATGAGCTCTCGATCGTTGGCTTGTGCCCCATGGTTTTAGTGTAAATGTTAGTGACATCTACATTCCATGCTTTTAAATAGCCCGGAATATAACCTTGGTTGATGCTATCTACGTATTTTGTAGCATCGTCCGACGTTTTAAACTGCTTGATTATTAAATCGTAGTAATTTAAATACTTGGAATTATTAGCTGGTCGGTAAAAATGCACTCTCACTGTGTTTTTGTCGATGTGATGCTCGTTCCACGAGACAGTATTTTCCACGGTTTTATGCATCAGATCTGCAAATTTATTTACTTTGGGTGGATTGATTACGTCAGTAATATCTGAAATACATCCAGAAGCTAACACGATTATAATCGAAATAAGGATAGCGAGCAGTGTCGTCGCCCTCATTTTTACCCTTCTTTATTCAGTTTTGTGCTTTAATTAAACGTTGTGTTGCGAAAGCGCCGTTTGGATCATCCGACAGTTTAGTTTGGATCATCCGACAGTTTAGATCGAGGCTAAGATAAAAATTATTGTATGCTGATGGAGGGTATTTGTGTGACCGCCGGTGCTACAGTTGGAATACTGTTGGCAGGAGTGTACGTAGGAGTATAAGAAGGTGTATATATGGGAGTTGCGGTTGCAATTGTTTTTGACGGGTTAGTGGCCATTGGGCTAATGGCGGGTGTGGGACTTGGACTCGGCTTTGTCGTGGAACTGCATCCAGCGACAAATACTGATAAAAGCATACTGCTAGCCACAATTAATATCAGAATATATTTCTTCATTATATCACACACAAATAGGCACATACTAATGGACTTCATTTAGATAAAAGTAACCCAAAAATCAAAAAAAGATAGCAATATGGTACCAAAGATAGTAATATAGTACCTTTTTTCACATTCAGTGGATAAAGTGGTTCTTACTTTGACAATTGGTTAACCTAGGAAAATCTACTTAAAATGAAATCTAAAGTTCAGCGCACTGAGCACTTGTTTTTAATCTAAATACGGTTCAAAAGTTTCAACACCGATCGTCTAGGTAATCCTTATAACCAAAAGTATTCTTTCAAAGAGTTTGATAGCTAGTGTAAGAGTTTTTTTTATCTTTGGCCAGTTTTTTTTGCCGTATTAATACCTCTCATAAGCACAATCGTAAAAAGATGATTTCTTACTGCAACGACTGCAATTTTGATGCATTTGACAAAATATTACATCTTCATAAGCTAATGATGATCAAGTGCGAAGTTTGTTAGTTCCTCTGAATTAGTCCTTCTCACTAGCAAAGAATTTTTTAAGGTTATCATTGGCGAGCGCTATTGCGCTCCTCGGAGCGGGAGTATTTGTAATTGTATTGAGCATTACGAAATCGTAAATCGTCCCTAAAAATCGTACTGCTGTAACGCGGACACCAGCTTCATTTAACTTGTGGGCGAATGCTTCGCCTTCGTCGCGAAGAACGTCGAATTCGCCGTTTATGACAAGTGCTGGTGGTAGAGCTTTAAGCTGGTTTATTGAAGCTCGGAGTGGGGATGCTGTGGGATGCTTACGTTGTTCTTCGTCAGGTAGGTAATAATCCCAGAATCATTTCATCGCCTCTCGGGTGAGGAAATGCCCGGTTGCAAATTCACGATACGAGGGTGTATCAAAATTGGCATCAGTCACTGGATAAAAGAGTACCTGAAAGCCAATGTTAGGACCTCGCCGGTCTTTTGCCAAAAGGGTGACAGCGATTGCCATGTTTCCTCCAACACTATCCCCTGCGACCGCTAGTAATGATGGATCAAGATTGAAGTTTTTACCGTGTTCCGCTACATACTTTGTCGCGGCATAGGCCTCCGCTATTGCTGTAGGGTATTGAGCCTCGGGAGAGTGTGTGTAATCAACAAAAACGACTACCGCATTCGAGCCGTTTGCAATCTCTCGGACAAGCCGATCAAATGCATCTTTATCCCCAAGCACCCAACCAGCACCATGGAATTACATGATCACTGGTAGAGATTTGGTGATTCCTTTCGGTCGAATGATCCTAATTAAAACTTGGCCATTTCGACCTCCCGGTATTTGATGGTCTTCAATATCGGCTGGCAGCTTTGCTACGTCAAGTGCTTGTAAATCAGAAACACTTTGCGCGCTTCTTCGACAGAGAGCGTGTAGAGCGGCGGAGAACGATTGATCCCCTCCAGAAAAGCCCGTGTCGTTGGTTCAATCGCATGGCTTAGTAGGATGTTAGTCATTCATCAGCACCATTTGAGAGAGTTGCTGTATCTAAAGAAAAGAGTTGCCCGTTTTTTAACGCAAAGTTGAAAGAAGCAGGTGGTTAATATCAAACATGTTGCTCGTATACAACGTCTGTTGGTGTTATTGGGTTGTACCTTCTGGCAGTCCTTTTAAACGTCGAAAATGCTTGACATTAACTACTACAACGTGTATTGTGAATGTTTCACAGAATGATCTTTATCAATAAGAAAAATAAACTGCTGTAGAAAATAATCAACTGACATTAAGCCATGTAGAAATAGACTTCGTCATGATTGATTACTTGCACCAAAATTCCATATATGATTAGTTACAGCTCTGGCGAATGTGTAGTAAGATTGAGTTTAATGACAATAATAATAAAGAGCTGCTCTACTTTGCATAATGCCTTAGTGTATTTTCGCATCTAAAACGCGTACAACGAAATGACAGCTATGAGACTATATAATAAAGATAATTTAAGTGATGTATCAGAAAACTCTTGCTTTTTGGTTAGCCGGCATAAATTTAAGTCAAAAATTAATTAGTTTTTATATCATAAGAAGTTATCGTGCACTGTTTTTACGAGGGTGAAGAGCGTTAGATATTATCTAATCTGAGAGTGTTTTGTTAACAAATAAGTTTACATATAACAATTAGATAAATTATACAGGTCAAAGATTTAAGAAGCAAATCTCGATGTATATCAAGGACTCAGAAAATAACTTAGTAGTCTAGAAAGTAAGACAATAAATCTACCGAAGTTTTGTTGCTGTAAGTGAAACCTTCGGTCTAATCCTTTGTTCTGAGAGGAGCTGCATTCACAAATAAATTTTTTCGTTCCACAGGCAGAAAACCGCCCATAAGAAGAGAACCGGTCAAATTAAAGTAGTATCGGGACTATTTTGTATTGTATATCCATACGATATAGCGCATAAATAGATAGCACCAAACGTAGTCATGTGTTTGTGTTGCGTTTCTAGTATGTTTAGAACCACACATTGAATGTCGTGCGCTAGGGTTATCGTCACTGCGTTAATATCTGTGCTTGCCCCCTGTAGTCCCCCCGGATAAACGTTCATTCTATAGGGGAATAGCGAAAAGCCGTTCGGAGCTGCCAAGCGTGACGGCTATTTTGAAGCGTTCCGAGCGGCGAACTATTTTTCTTTGCATCTATTATTACTTTAGTAAGTTAATTTTTTTCTCGTATTCGTTCAATGAATGTTTCTAATAGTGACACGGTACTTTGTGGTTAGTTACCGGATGCGACTTACATCTTGCACCTAGGAAGGATGACGGCAACATCTACGCTGTCAACGCGAGAACTTTGAGGAAAAATATAGAACTATATGACCGGAGCATAGTAATTTTCTTGACATGAATAGTCTGTTCCACAGGCAGAAAACCGCCCATAAGAAGAGAACCGGTCAAATTAAAGTAGTATCGGGACTATTTTTTATTGTACACAACAGGACATGGCACATAGATTCTCCGACGACAAAGCAGCGCGTACATGTTAAAAATGACGCATTGAAAGAGGAGGTGAGAGAAATGGCTGTTATGTTTCTGCAGTTGTTAACGGTGGCTGTCCAGTCCATAAGCTTGGCATTGGAAGCAGCTCACCCGCTACTATCGCCAGTGATCAGTTTACTTACTATGGTGTAACCCCGTTATCTATGCTCGTTCTATCGGGGAATAGCAAAAATGCCGTTCGGAGCTACCAAGCGAGACGACTATTGTAAAGCGTTCCGAGCGGCCAAATATTTTATTATACAAAATTTAGCGTTTTTATTATATGTGTTCCCCCCCAGCGAATATTTTGATGGCAAGGATGACAAGTTGTTTTTTGGGCTTTATTACATTTTTTAAAGATGTTTATGAGAACATTAAAACAAATCTAAAAGTTTTATAGTTGCTCATCTCGCCATTTTTTTGTTTAAGTACTCGCTTGTATTTTTAGTACTATCTATAGCAGCAAAACCACAATACTTAAGAGGATAAGACTCACAAGAGACAAAAGAGGTGATAAGTGATGGTGATACTATTTCCAATTCCATTTCCAATTCCATTTCCGCTTTAAATTTAACTCTTTTCAGCTTCTTGACGCAACATTTAGAGTTATGATGAACCGAATATAGTGCTAATTTTTGTCATACGACCGCTTGTATAAGTCGATTTTATTCGCTTTTTTTGATTAAATGACAGTGGTGTGATATTATTATTTTAACAAGCAAATGAGAGGAGCCCTTTTTTAAGGTGAGTTTGCTGATATTAATAATTTTTTACAGAGTAATGATTAAAATTGACTTGTTTATACTTAATGCAAACAAGTGTGAATGAATTGTAATCACATTTGTATTCAGCAATAATACGAAGACTATGCAATCTTGGAAACAGACACCAGCGACGCAGTTTTTCACATCTTCAAGGTAATGCTAACTAGATTCAGGCAATCATTACCAGCACGATCTTCGATCGTCCTACAAATGATAGAGTCATTACACTTTTCAAATGATCTTTGTAAGTATTGCGGCAAAAGCGCCCACGCAGATACGCTTAGAGCAATTAAAGGCTGGTATGGTTGGCTGACATCATCACTGTAAAAAATCAACAAGAATGAACGTATCTACAATCTAAAACTGATTTCAAAAAGTTTCAACGATTTTTTAAATTACGATATTGATCATTTATTTTCAGGATACGTATAGAGGTTTTTATTTAGAATTAAAGATATTTCACTGACTCTTGGCCTGATTACGTGCAAATGGCATTATTTTAGTCCAGCTCTAATGGAAAAAAACCTTCCACTGGCAGAAAAAAGCCTACAGGAAGAGAACTGGTTAAATTAAAGTAGCAACGTAACCATTTACATAGTAATGGACATCGTACAGCAGTGTGCGATGCTCTAACTCACACATTAAAAAGGGGGGTGAGAAATTATGTTGAATTTCGCTTTGGGAGCAATTAACCAAATTTTGTCCCTTGGCCTAGGATTGAACGCGTTGTTCCCAGCCCTATCGCCATTATTAAGCATAATTGCCTTAATGTAACAACAGACAAACACTAGATTCC
>Ga0187781_10000351_pt1 | contig 32711 bp, 24 predicted proteins | sample 0715_SJ02_MP02_2_FD_132447 | JGI IMG/M metagenome (GOLD analysis project Ga0187781, IMG submission 132447) | Tropical peat soil microbial communities from peatlands in Department of Meta, Colombia - 0715_SJ02_MP02_20_MG | ecosystem: Environmental > Terrestrial > Soil > Wetlands > Peat | place... | reverse complement strand
TGGGTCATGGAAGCCCAATAAGCGCCCTCCGTGGCCAGGACGAGCGCGGTGGCGGCCGTCAAGCTCAGCGCGGCCAGCCAGGCGCTGCGGGTGCGTGCGCCCAGCAGCAGGAAACCCGCAGCCAGCGCCAGGGCGGGCAGGGGCAGGCTCCTGCGGCCCCAGGTCGAGCCCCAGCGATGAACGGCCCAGTCCGAGGCTACGCCTCCGAGCGGGATGACGAGGAGACTGGCGATCCAGGGAAGCGTGGTGAGCCAGGCGGCGCGGAAGAATTCGAAATGGCGCACCTGGACGAGGTACAAAAAAAACCAGAATACGAAGACGTACCCCACGTAGCCCTGAAGCGTGTAGCTCGCCGTCAGAAACCAGAAGCTGCGGAGGCGCAGAGGCGACTGGCCGGCCGCCGCAGCCGCCTCTCGCGATTCCGCGCCGGCTGCGCTTGAAACCGCCGGGCGCGGCGCCAACCTCCACCAGAGCAGCGCCACCAGCAACGCGAGCAGAGCCACCAACCCAAGCGCCGGGCGCCATCCCCAGCGCAATGTGATGAACCCGAGCAGGGGCGGCGCCAGCGCGGAGCCAATTCCAATGCTCCCCAGCACCATGCCGTTGGCGCTGCCCTGCCGCTGGGGAGGGAGCGCCCGCGAGATGGCCCGGCCGGCGGCGGGGTAAGTGGGCGAGGCCAGGATGCCCAGCAGAAAACGCAAGCCCAGCAGCCCCCACAGCGCCTCGAGCGTCCCGCCCCAGCCTGGCTTGCCGAGCCAGCCGTGCGCGGCGGTGACGGCAGCCCAGGCGAGCGCCAGGGCGCCGAAAAGGCGCCGCGTAGGGGCCCGGCCGACGAGCCAGCCGGAGGGGACCTGGAAGAGCGTGTAGCCCAGGAGGAAAGCGCTGAAGACCTTACCCATTTGGGTCTGGGTGAGGTGCAGTTCCGCCATCAGGCGCGGGGCCACGACCGTGACATCAATCCTACACAAGTAGCCGACTGAGGCGGTGAGGGTGAGCAGGAGCACCAGGCCCCCGCCGGATGCTCGGGCCGGTGCCGGCGCCGGGCGCGGACCGGCGAGCGCCGAATCGTTCATCCCAGCCTCTTCCAGAGCAGCAGTTCGGAGTGGCCCTCGATGACGTAGTCCGGCAACTCACCCACGCGCTGGTAGCCGAGGCGGCGGTAGAGTTCCTGCGCGCGCCGGTTAAACGAGGAGACGCAGAGAAAAATGAATCGCCTCGACGCCATGCGGCGTTCGGCAAAGGCGACCAGTTGAGAGCCGATGCCTCGGCCGCGCAGCCCCTCGGCCACGGCGACGCTCGCAATGTAAGGCGAGCCGGCGCATCCGTAAGGGTGCATCAGGATGAATCCCGCCGGGCGTCCGCTGCGGCGCGCCACAAACAGTTCGCTGCCGGGGCGGCGCAGCGCCGCGCGGCACCCGTCGAGATCGCGGCGCAAGGTGATCCAGGGCTCGCTCCCCGCCATCAGCCGCACGCACCAGTCGAAATCATTCTCGTCCGCGGGCGCGATGGTCAGCGGTTCTGGTGCGGTCATGGTCGGCAATCTCGAACCCGTAAGAATATGCGCCTCCGCGAATTCTCTCAATACATTTCATGCGCGCCGCGCCCCTAATCCAGTGTGGCGTAGGGGCAGGGCTTGCCCTACCCCCGCGCCAGCGGCCCGGAAGAAGGGGACGGCAAGCCGTCCCCCTACATCGCCTGCCGTTGTCGACGGATTAGGGGTGGCCGGCGCAGACTCCCGAGTTTTGGAGCCTGCGATGTCCCGCAGGGACACGTTTGCTCCGCGACGCGGATGAGAGTAGACGCTCCTGCGGCGACGCGGGGACGAACGGCGGACCTGAAGAGCAGGCAAGCGCTACTGGTTGGCAGGTTTTGTTTGAGGATCGCCGGCGCGCGGACGTGCCTCCTCGACAGCGTAATCCGCGGGCACTTGGAAGAGATCGGGGGGTGGCTCCTCGAGGCGAATGTTAGTCATTCGGCTTACCGTTTGTCCTGAGAATGGATCATCGTGTTTCCTCAGGAGAGTAATATGCAGCTCCGTTGAAACCCACTGTTCGGTGACAATCTTGAGGGGTTCTTCATTACCCTCTATCCCGGCTGGAATTACTTCTGTGATACGAACGCCTTCCGTGTTGAAGCCTTCTATCTCCTGAGACCCAAGCGGTTCGCTCCGATATTCCCTTCCATCAGCCCCTCGCGAGGCCTCCGGCTGCTGTCGGGTTGAGATGCGGTGTGAGGAAAAGTCGATGGCACGCTCTCTTGGCACTTTGTGCGCCGTGCGGGTTTGAGGATTCAGCGAGCAAAAGACGCCCGCCCGAGGGTCGTCGATATATATGATCACTGGCTGGTCTTCGAGCACTCCCTGCGCATTGATCCGATGCTCCTCGCGCCGCATCCGCCCTTCACTATCGCGGCACACTTTCACCAGAATTCTGTGCACTACTCGATTGCCATCGAGGAAGATTCGGGTAATCTCCGTAGTCTCCTCCGCCATAAAGGGCGTTATCACCACCTCTTTTGGGCCCTCATCGGTAAGAATCACAGCCGTTTTGCCCTGGCCAAAGGCAAGGGTCGGCAGTGCATTGATCGTAAGCGCGGAGATTGCCGCACCAAGAAGCAGCGTTGATGCCCACGGTCTCTTCTTCATGTGCCACCTCCCCTGCGTCAATGCTGGTACGCAGTTCCCATCGTAGTTTCCGGGCTAGTTGACAATGTACCGCCAAGCTGCCGGAACTGCAAGCCCGGCCCGGTGGGTGGTGGACATGCATCGAGAGGCAATGGTAATCTGATTTCGTCTTGGTTCACAGGCAGGGCTACACAAACATCTGGCCGGATGGAAGGCCCGGCCGGCCTCGCAGGGTGACTTCTGATGGCGGTCAATCCAACCGGCGGTCCACAACTTGCGGGCGGGGGGCGCGGCGTTGCGCAAGCGGTCGTCGCTCCGCTGACCCGCGCGGCCATATTTCTGGTGGTAACGCTGAAGGCGGACTCGGGCACTCGAAGCATCATCAGGTCCTTCTGCGCCGATCTCGCCGCCCTATTTCGCGCCGTGGAATTTCGCGACATTGAAGCCGGACTTTCCTGCGTCGTGGGGATCGGGTCCGAGGCCTGGGACCGGCTTTTTGGGCCGCCGCGTCCGGCGGAACTGCATCCCTTTCGCGAGATTCGCGCCGGGTCGCGCCATGCCGTGTCAACGTCGGGCGACTTGCTGTTCCACATCCGCGCCAAGCGTATGGATCTGTGTTTTGAGATGGCGACGCAGATCATGGCGCGCATCGGTGAGGCGGTCTCGCCCGCCGACGAGGTGCACGGATTCCGGTACTTCGACGAGCGCGATCTCCTGGGGTTTGTGGACGGCACGGAGAATCCCAGGGGCGATGAAGTGGCCGAAGCGGCGCTCATCGGCGACGAGGACGCCACCTTCGCCGGCGGAAGCTACGTGATCGTGCAGAAGTACCTGCACGACCTGGCTGGCTGGAATGCCTTGCCCACCGAAGCGCAGGAAAAAATCATCGGGCGTACCAAGCTCTCCGACATCGAATTGGACGATGCGGTGAAGCCCACTTCAGCCCACAACGCCCTGACGCAGATCTTCGAGAATGGAAAGCAGATCCAAATTCTGCGCGATAACATGCCGTTCGGGCAGCCCGGTTCGGGCGATTTCGGAACCTATTTCATTGGTTACAGCCGTTCACCCCGCACCATCGAGCAGATGCTCGAGAACATGTTTGTGGGGAGGCCGCCGGGCAACTATGACCGGCTGCTCGACTTCAGCCGCGCCGTTACGGGGAATCTCTTCTTCGTGCCGACGGCGACATTTCTCGAAAACGTAACCGAAGAGGGATCTGACGCTCCTTCTGCCGCTTCGCCGGCGGCGAAGCCTGCCCCGGCCATCCAGCCTGAGAGTAATGGTTCGTTGCATATCGGATCGCTAAAAGGAGACGTCGAACATGAATAATCTGCATCGCGAGCTTGCTCCGATTTCCGATGCCGCCTGGGCCCAGATCGAAGAGGAAGTGACCCGCACCTTCAAGCGCCACCTGGCGGGCCGGAGGGTGGTGGATGTGCATGCGCCGGCGGGTACGGGGCTCTCCGCCGTGGGCACCGGCCACCTGCGGGAAATTGCCACGCCGGGGGATGGCGTCCACGGCCGCCAGCGGGAGGTGAAGGCGCTGGTCGAACTGCGGGTCCCATTCGAACTGGAGCGCCAGGAGATCGACGACGTGGAGCGCGGCGCCAACGATTCCGACTGGGAAGCGGCGAAGATCGCGGCGCGCCGGCTGGCCTTTGCCGAGGACGGCGCCATATTTACCGGCTACAACGCTGCCGGGATCGTCGGAATCTGCGAGGGAACCAGCAACCCGAAGAAAACGCTGCCCGGCGATGTGCGGGAGTACCCGCAGGTTATTGCCGAGGCACTGAACCAGTTACGGATGGTCGGCGTGAATGGGCCGTACACGGCGCTGCTGGGTGCCGACGCTTATACGGCCTTGGCCGAGACCAGCGATTACGGGTATCCGGTCTTGGACCACGTCAAGCGGCTGGTCGACGACCAGATCATTTGGGCGCCGGGCGTCCCTGGGGCCGTGGTGCTCACGACTCGTGGCGGCGACTTCGATCTGCACATTGGCCGCGACACTTCTATCGGCTATCTCAGCCACACCGATACCGCCGTCCGCCTCTATCTGGAGGAGACCTTCACCTTCCTGCTGCTCACCACCGAGGCCGCCGTCGCCCTGGCCCCGCCCGCCGCGAAGAAGAGCTGAGGCGCAGCGTCACTGCAATGCCTGCTCCGGGCGGGCTGGCGCAGAGCGCAGCTCTGCGTTCCGCAGAATCGCAGTCCACGGAACCCGCGGGGCCCTGCTCTGCGCCAGCCACGGCAAACAAAGCCTGAGTGAGTTGAAGGGGTTGTGGAACTACCCGGAGCATCTTTATGCCGAATCCCAAGGCTCAGAAGTCATCCCAGCGTACCGGGACCAAGTATTGGTCAGGCGAAGTAACCAGGCACAGTAACGCCCTCGATCTGGAACCGGGTGTGTTTACCTGGAGCGACCCGAAGCGCATCGCTGCGTCGCTCAGGAAGTCGGCGGAGAGCAGCTCGCGCCGAAAAGGGTCGCCGCTGCAATCCGCGATGTCGATGCTCAACTTCTACCTGAACCGGGCAGGGAAAAACTTGAGCGACCCGCAAAGGAAAACCCTGATGCAAGCGAAACAGGAGCTGCAAACGCTCTTCGAAAGACAGTAGGCTAGATTGAGATGTCGCTGCTGGCACGGGAACGAGGAGTCACCGAGCGATTTGCGGCTTGGGGGGCGGATTGGCTTCCCGGCGAGCGCCTGAGCCGGCACACTTCTTTGGCCGTGGGCGGTCCGGGGGACATCGTCCGGGTGCACGACGCGCGCCGCCTGCCGGAGCTTCTGACCTATCTGGAGTCGTTTGATCTGCCTTGGCGGATCTTGGGCGGCGGGTCGAACCTGCTGGTGACGGATGAGGGCGTGCCGGACGTCGTGCTGCAACTGGCGCGCGGTGAGCCCATCGAGGTTGCAGATAACCTCGTCACCGTCCCGGCGGCGACCAACCTGGGCACCGCGGTTCTTGCCTGCGCTAAACGGAATCTCGGCGGGATGGAAGGCCTGGCTGGAGTGCCGGGGACCCTGGGCGGAGCCGTGCGAATGAACGCGGGCGCCTACGGCACAGAGATGGCCGACGTGGTGCACGCCGTCACGCTACTCAGCGGCGAAACGCGGCAGATTGAGAGCGTGAAAGCGGACCGTGTGGGGTTCAAGTACCGCCACACCAATCTCTCTTCGCACGATCTCGTAGTTTCCGTCACACTCGAGTTGCGGGGCCGCCCGCAGTCTGAGATCCTGGAGCGAGTCAAAGAGTACAACCGCCAACGCCGCGCCGCACAGCCCCTTCAGGAAGAAAGCGCGGGCTGCATGTTCAAGAATCCCCCCGGACAATCCGCGGGCAAGATGATTGACTCGCTCGGCTTGAAAGGAACCCGCTTGGGCGGAGCGGTGGTCTCGGAACGGCACGCGAATTTCATCGTCAATCGCTATGAGGCCACGGCGGCGGATGTTCGGAAGTTGATGGATCTCGTCCGCGAGCGAGTCCTTAAGGACTGTGGGCTGGAACTCGAAGAGGAAGTCGTCGTCTGGAAAGCTGGTAGTGACGCAGTTTGATGTTGTAGCGGCGAGTTTAGCTCGCCAAATGGCGGCGTAAAGCCGCCTCTACCTCAAGCAGTCTCGCTGCCGGAAAGAATGAGTCATGGCGCTGATTACACCCATCCCGGAAACGATTTCAAACAGTATGCGGCCGGCGCGGTATGTAATCCGAGGCAGAAAGGTTCTCGGTGGGACGATCGTCGTGCAAGGCGCCAAGAATGCCGTTCTGCCGATGATCGCTGCCGCGCTGCTGGTCAAGAAGGGCCAGACCATCTTGCACAACGTGCCGCCCCTGAATGACGTTTACATTCAACTTGCGCTGGCGGAGTCGGTGGGGGCCAAGGTAACCTACGAGAGGGCGGAGCGCGTTTTAGTGGTGGATGCCTCTTCGGTATCAAACCACGTACTCGATCCGCATCTGACGACGCGGTCCCGCGCCTCTGTGCTATTCCTCCCTGTCCTGCTCCACAGACTCGGAAAGGTCGAGCTGCATGGCGTCGGGGGATGTGCCTTGGGCATTCGCAGGCTGGATTTTCACTACAACGGTTTTAAGCGATTGGGGGCTACCGTGGAGGGAACCCATGATCAATTGACGATCGCAGCGGAGAGCTTAACGGGCAATACCACCTACCTCGACATGCCCAGTCAAACCAGTACCGAGAACCTCGTCATGGCCGGCTGCCTGGCCTCGGGTGAAACCATAATCGAAAACGCGGGTTGTGAACCGGAGATCGCCGACTTTGGAAATTTCCTCGTGCAAACGGGCGCCAAGCTCCACGGGATAGGGACCGGCACGATTATGATCGAAGGCATTCGAGAACTGCGCGCCGTCGAATACACCGTGATGGCCGATCGCCTGGATGCCGGGCCCATGATGATGGCCGCCGGCATTACCGGAGGGGATGTCGAGCTGGTCGGAGCCCACTTGGACGAAATGAAAATCCTGGTGGCCAAGCTGCAGCAGATGGGTGTGCGCGTCATGGCAGAGGGACCGCTGGTACGCGTCCGCGGCCCGGAAAGGTTGAAGCCGGTGAATGTGGTGAGTTGGCCGTATCCTGGTTTCTCCACTGACTTCCTGCCGGGCGTCATGGCGCTCGCTGCGGTTGCCGATGGCACCAGCCCCATCCGTGAGAGCGTCTTCGAGGACAGGTTCACTCAGATTGACGGACTCGTCTCGCTGGGAGCGCGCATCACGCGCAAAGCCAGGAACCTCGCCGACGTCAACGGCGTCGAAACCCTGCACGGGGCGCGAGTCGTAGCTCCGGATCTTCGCGCGGGCATGGCCTTCGTGCTGGCCGGGCTTTGCGCTGAAGGTGAGACGATGGTTGAAAACGTCTATGCGATTGAACGCGGCCACAGCGATGTGGAAAGCAGGCTGCGGCGCCTGGGGGCAGAGATCACCCGCGAGACGCTCGAGAGTTAGAGTTCGCTGTGCCGAAGGCACCTTGGAGTGCGGCGGCTTGACGCCGCCTGGGGATGACCGCAGGGCTGGCGCGGACATCCGGTTGTTGATGTCGGCGAGGTTCGCGGCAGCGAACCTTAGTTGTGCAATGGCGGTCTCGACCAAAAGAATTTCGCTGCGCGAAATCGCAGACTTCAGAGGGCGAAGTCTGCGCCAACCAGCTATGCTGGGGCGATAGTGGAGAGCCCTTGCCAGCCATGGTAAGCTAGCGGCAGCATACTGCCATGAATGATCTCGCCGTTGAGACCAACGGACTCTGCCGCCGCTTCGGAGAGCTGGAAGCGGTGCGCAACGTCAACCTGCGCGTCGAGGCGGGGCAATTCTTCGGGTTCCTGGGCCCCAACGGGGCGGGGAAGTCCACGACCATCAAAATGCTCACGGGCCTGCTGGAGCCCACGTCAGGGCGGATCAAGATTCTCGGCCTCGACCTCGCCCAGGATCCCGTGGGCGTTAAAAGCCAGATCGGCGTCGTGCCGGAAGGGCTGGCCCTCTTCGATCGCTTGACCGGACCGGAATACCTCATCTTCGCCGGACGCATGTACGGCCTCGATCGCCTCACCGCCGCCGAGCGCGCACAGGAACTGCTCGAGTTTACGGGCCTGGCCGATCGCACCAAATCGCTGGTGGTGGATTACTCGCACGGCATGAAGAAAAAACTGGCGATGGCCGCGGCGGTCATTCACGGGCCCAAGGTGCTCTTTCTGGACGAGCCCTTCGAGGGTGTGGACGCCATTGCCGCCGGCACCCTGAAAGCCATGCTCAGTCGCATGATCGCGCGCGGCGCCACCATCTTCCTCACCTCCCACGTACTCGAGATCGTCGAGCGCTTGTGCAGCCACGTGGCCATTATTCATCGCGGCGAACTGGTGGCCCAAGGGTCCATTGACGAGCTGCGCTCCGGCGTGGCGGCCCGGCACGCGGACGGGCAGACGCTCAGTTTGGAACAGATCTTTCTCGATATTGTGGGCGGCGAACGCGCCGCCGTGCCGGAGCTCTCGTGGCTGGAGTAACCTTGGCGCCGGGCAGGCTCGAACAGTTGTGCCTCGTCGGCTGGCTGCGCTGGCGTCTGTTTGTCAACGGCCTGCGCACTGTGACCGGCAAGCTGAACCTGGCTCTACAATTCGTTATGGGGGCCGGCCTCGCTTGCGGGGCGCTGGGGATCGGGACGCTCCTGGGTGTCGGCAGTTGGAATGCGATCAGTAAGGGCCACCCCTTTTTGCTTTTGACTGAGTTGTGGGTGGTATTCGCCTTTTGGCTGATCGCTCCACTGATCATCACGGGCTTTGGCGCGGAAGCCGATCCCAGCTCGCTGCTGCGCTTTCCGCTCCGCTACGGGACGTTTGTTCTTCTGGCCCTCGCCCACGGCGTGTTTGACCCCGTGGCCGCCGCCGCGCTCTATTGGCTTACCGCCATGCTCCTCGGCATCGCCGTGGCGTCGCTCGGCGCTCTTGCCTGGGCGCTTCCGGCATTCGCGGCGATCTCACTCTTCAACCTGCTGCTCAACCGGACGATTTACGCGTGGCTTAGCCGCTGGGTGGCGCAGCGGCGCACGCGGGAAATTCTGGGCGCGGTGGGCATCCTCCTGGCGCTGAGCGCCCAGTTGATCAGGCCGCTCGCTGAGCACTTCGGGAAAAGGGCGCTGCCGTGGCTGTCGCGCCTCGCCGCCGCTGCCCGCTTGCTTCCTCCCGGCATGGCGGCCGCGACCATCACGCTGGGCGCCGCCGGCCATGCCGGCAAGGCGTGCGCCGAACTCGCGGGCCTGCTGGCTTACACTGGAGTGCTGGCGTGGCTGCTGGCTATTCGCCTGCGAGCGGAGTATCGCGGCGAAAACCTGAGCGAGACGCAACGGCCGTCCGTCGAGGCGCCCTCGCAAGTGCGCGCGGGCTGGGACGTGAGAGGCGTTTCCCCCACCGTGGCGGCGCTGTTCGAGAAGGATCTGCGCTATCTCCTGCGCAACACTGCGGTCTATATTAGCCTGCTGGCGCCGGTGTTTATCATCCTCGTGTTAAGTATGGGCCGCCACGGCAATGCGCACGGCAGGGTAACGGGCTTCACGTTGGGCAGTTCGACGTATTTTCCCCTGGGTGCTGCCTACGTCTTGCTCACTGTCGTAGGTCTCGCCTACAACAATATGGCTTACGACGGGGCCGGGTTGCCCATGCTGATCGCCGCGCCGATTCGTTTCCGCGATGTGATGGCGGCCAAGAATCTGCTCCACACATTGATCCTGGGCGCTGAGATCATCGCGGTTTTTGTAACGGTCCAGTTTGTTGCCGGACCCACCCCGCCGCGCGTGGTGGGACTGACCCTGGCCGGAGCGCTTTGGGCTCTCCTCATGAACTTGACGGCCGGCAACCTGGTCTCGCTTTATTTCCCCCGCAAGCTGAAGCTCGGACAGATGCGCCGTCAGGGGGCCTCGGGCTTTGCCCTGCTGGCCAACCTGGGAGTTCAAGTGGTAGTGGCGGGCCTGGCAGCCGTCTTGTACTTTCTCTCCCGCTGGGCGGGGAATACGGTCTGGTGCGGGGTGGGGTTCCTGGCACTGGCGGGCATCACCGCTTTGGCCTATGTACGTGTGCTTAAACTCGTCAGCGGCATCGCCTGGAAGCGGCGCGAGGCTTTGATGGCTGAGTTGTCGCGACCGGACTGAGAAGGGAAAATGCGCGAAGCGCCTTGGAGTGCGGCGGCTTGACGCCGCCTTGGGATAGCCACGGCACGCCGAGTGGGTACGGGCGCCAAGGCGGCGTCAAGCCGCCGCACTCCAAGGCGCCTTCGGCGCAAGCTCAAGTCTCCGCATGGTTTCCCAGACGGTGCGTTCGTAGCCGGTTATACAGGGTTCTTTCCGCGGTGCGGAGTTTCTTGGCAATCTCCCGGCGAGTTCGCCCGCCGGAGAGCAGGGCAGTCTTAAGGACCTTTCTCTCCAGCTTCCGAAGCGCCTGGGCATAGGACAGGCCGCTGCGGGAGATTGAGTGCCATAGATTCTGCGCGGCCTCGTCAATGAAATCGCGTTCGTCCTCGATCTTTTCGTCGCCGGCCTGTGCAAACCAATCTTCCAGCCGCAGGGCCGTGCCGTGGTTCTTGGCGAAGAGCATGCGCACCACAGCGTACTCGAGTTCCCTGACATTCCCCATGAACGACTGCCCTCTCAGGAGACTCAGCAACTCCGGCTCGACCGTCAAGATGGGCTCATAAACGCTCTTGTAGCGGCGAGCGAATTCCGCCACCAGAGCCGCGAGATCATCCGGACGATCTCTGAGAAGGGGTAGCTGAAGCCTCACCACATTGAGGCGATAGTAGAGGTCTGCCCGGAAACGGCCCTCGAGCAGCAGCGGCTGCAGCGGCTGGTTCGAGGCGGCGATGATTCGGGTGTTAACTGGAATTTCCCGATCGGAGCCCAAAGGGCGAACGCTATTGCGCTGGATCACATCCAGAAGTTTTGGCTGGACACCCAGCGGGAGGTCGTTGATTTCGTCCAAGAATAGAGTGCCCCGATCGGCAGCTTGAAACAATCCCAGTCGCGAGGCGACGGCGCCGGTGAACGCACCCCGGCGGTGCCCGAATAATTCGCTGCCGGCCAGCGTCTCGTTGATCGTGCCACAGTGGGCGGTGACGAAAGGATATTGCGCGCGCTTCGGATCCAGTTGATGGATCGCCCGCGCCAGCACCTGCTTGCCGGTGCCGGTCTGTCCCTCCAGTAGAATTGTTATGTCGCTGGCCGATGCGGCCTTAAGGGCTTTGCGAAGGAACGGAGCCATGGCATCGGAAGCGGTCACAAACCCGCATTGCGCAAAAAGCACGCGAAGCTGGTCGTTCGACGTGTCGTTGCGAAGCGACTCGGCCACCGGCTTGAAACTCCATTGAAGGGTAGAGTCCTGAGCGCATCTATACTAGACGGCTATTAATCAGTTGTCAAGCCGACCTTTTTTCGGCCTTTTACCGGCTGATCGTCACCTCCCCGGCATCGCCATCTACCGTAAGGCGCTGGCCGCTGCGAATGCGGTCTGTGGCTGCGCCGGTTCCCAGCACCGCGGGGATGTGGTATTCACGCGCCACAATCGATCCGTGGCTGAGCGGGCCCCCCACGTCCGTCACCACGCCGGAGGCGAGCGCGAAGAGGGCGGTCCACGCCGGCGTGGTAATCCTGGCCACGAGGATCTCACCCGGTTGCATCGCGCCGAACTCCTCCGGCCCGTGAATCACGCGCGCCACGCCTGAGACGCGGCCGGGACTTGCGCCCACGCCTTTGAGGGTGTTGCCGGCGGCCTGTGGGGCGCGGGCCGGCATCCAGTGGGTGATGTCAAGTCCCAGAAAACGGGTGCGCTCCTTGACGGGCAAGGTGACGGGCGGCGCGGCCTGGCTCTCGAGTTGGTGCGCGGCGCGACGCTCGGCGACCGAGCTCAGATGATTTTCGAGGGTCTGGCCGGCGTCGAGCGCGCGCGCCGCCGCTTGGGCCTCCTCCCACGTCAAGTAAAAGACGTCATCGGGCTGCGCGATCGCGCCGGCTGTCACCATCCGCCGGCCCACCTCACGCAGCAGGCGGCGCAGCAGGGGCCAGCCCAACCCGACGTCCGCCAGCGCATCCTCGCGCAGCGGCGCGTAGCGCTGGGCCGCGTGTACGAGAAACCGGGCAATTCGCAATCGCAGGCCTTTGAGCCGCGCCAGCAGCGTTTGCGTAGCTCGCTCCCGCGCCGCCGCGGCGGCCGATTGCCGCTCGTACGGACTGCGCCCCCGCCCAGAGAGGAAATACTTCAGCGTTTCCACCAACGGTCGTGAGTCGTCCGCCGGGACGCTGGCGACAAAATCCAGATCGTAAATGGCGTGGCCGAAGTGTGCAAGGTGCCGGGCGAACAGGGCCGCGAACTCGCGCCAGTACGTTTCACGGGGAATGGGCGAACGCCCGGAGGCGAGGGCCTCGACTAGATCCAAGCTCGAGGCGCGCGCCAGGTATTCGGCAAGCTCCGGTTGGGTGCGCGCCCAGGCGGCCAAATCGTAGAGGGATTTCTCCGCCTGAATGGGGGAGCTGTCGAATCCGAGCACGAAGGTCAAGGCGGGCGGATCGCCCGAGCGCTGGAGGAAGCGATTGTAGATGGCCGTAAAGGCAGGCTCGGTCATAAAGGCAAGGGGGAGGATACCGGTTTGCACAGTGCAGTAATAGCTTGCCGCCGCCCTCACGATTCGGCGCGCGCCGGCGAGCAGCTCCTGAGCGGGAACCGCCCTTAAATCGCGTCCGGCCCATGCGCCCACCACATTCGCATAGTGCGGTCGCGCATCGTCAGCCCAGCGAGCGCGCCCTGACCGCAACAACGGGATGACCCGGGGGACCAGCGCCGGGCAGGAAAACAGCAGCCGGACCGAATCACCGAAGCTCAAGTCGAATTGCGCATAGGCATAATCGTTGATGGTCAGCATGCGAAATTTGCCGGCCAGGCGGCGGTCAAATCCGAGCGACTCGACCACGGGCAACAGCGTTTCATTCCACACGGGCAGAGCGAGCGTGGCGAAGAGCGGCGAGAGCGGATTGGGTAGAAGCTCGATGACACTGCTGCGCGCATACTGCCCTCGGGCGCTCGGTAACTTCCATTCCAGCGTCACGCGCGGTGCAGGCAAGGCGGTGATGGGCCGCGCCTGGAGAATGAAGATTCGCCCGTCGCGGATCGCCCATTCGATGTCCAAGGGGTGTCCGTAGAGCTGCTCGATGGCGGCCCCGTAGCGCGCTAGTTCCGCAGCTTGCGCCGGTTGCAAAGCGGGCTGCCGGCGTTTTGGCTCGGGCACTGGCTCTTCACGCGTGCCTCCCGGCACACGCACGGTCATCACCGCTTTACTGGCGATCTCTTGCGAAGCGATGGCGCCCGTTTGCCGGGAAACGATGATCGTGTCCGGCGTGACTTGCCCTCCCACGATTGCCTCGCCTAATCCCCATGCGGCATTAATCATCATCTCGTCGCGCGCGCCGGTGACAGGGTTGGCCGTGAAGAGGATTCCGGCGACGTCGGCCGCCACCAGTTGCTGCACCACGACGGCAATGCTGATGTCTTCGGTGGGCACGCCGTGCTGGGCGCGATAGCCAAGCGCGCGCGCCGTCCAGAGCGAGCCCCAGCAACGCTGTACGGCGGCCAGAACTTCCCCGGCGCCGCGCACATTGAGATAGGTTTCCATCTGGCCGGCGAAGGACATCTCCGGCAGATCTTCCGCCGTGGCCGATGAGCGCACCGCCACGGGTGGATCGTCTTGGGCCAGCGCGAGGTAAGACTGCTCGATGAGCGCGGCCACCTCCGCCGGCATGGCGCCTTGGGTGAAAAGCGCTTGGATTTGCGCGGCGGCGCGGTCGAAGGCGGCAGGATCGTCCGCGCCGGCTTGACCTCCCGCGGCAACGATCGCGTCCGCGAGATGGTTCTCGCCTACGAAGCGGCGATAGGCGTGGGTCGTAATGTGGAAGCTGGCCGGCACCGGCAGGCCCGCCGCCGACAAACGCGCCAGCGACGCGCCCTTGCCGCCCACCAGTTCAACGCTGGCGTCCGGACTGGCAAGTGGAAGAATCAAGGGACCGGCTTGAGATGAACTCATGGGGTCACGTGTAGAGGCGGCGCTGGTTGCCGCTTATGGAGTGCGGCAGCGAAGCTGCCGCCTTGGAACGCCACAACCAACCGGCCGGGCGATTCGTGAACTGTCCAAACTAAGGCGGCAGCTTCGCTGCCGCAGTCCAAGGCGGGCGGCACCGCACGCACAAAGGTTCAATGTTAAACTATTGTCACATTTTGCGTTTCGATATTTAAGTGACCGTAGAATGCTTCGCAACGAGGCCGCTCGCTGCCGGGCGCGCCTCTCGCACGAAGGGACGGAGCAGAGGAGGGTTAAATCGTGAGCTCGCTCGAAGTTGCCGTGGGACCGAAAACCGTCTTCAACCAAGCCCCGCCCCTGGTGGGATATAACCTCTATCTCTCCGACTCTCATCTCGTCGACGCCGTGCATCGAGAAAGCGCCGCATGGGCTGAGGGGCAACTGCGCGAGCTGGGAGAAATTCTGGGGAGTGAGGAGGCCCAGCGCTGGGGGTTTGAAGCCAATGAGAATGCGCCGGTGCTTCACACCCACGACCGTTTCGGCAATCGCCGGGACGAAGTGCTATTCCACCCTTCCTGGCATCAACTGATGCGGACTTCGGCGGAGCATAGGATCCACAGCCTTCCCTGGACTGAGCCTCGGCAAGGGGCCCACGTGGCGCGCGCCGCTCTGTTGATGATGACGGCCCAGAACGAACTGGGCCACACCTGCCCCATCTCCATGACCTTCGCGGCGGTCGCCGCCCTGCGCGCTGACCCGGAACTTGCCCGGCAGTGGGAGCCGCGAATTGTGGCCGCGAGCTACGATCCGAGATTCCGGCCGGCGCCGGAAAAAAGCGGCCTCCTGGTGGGCATGGGGATGACGGAAAAACAAGGCGGATCTGACGTCCGGTCGAACACCAGCCGCGCCGAGCGCCTGGGCGATACCAGGGAGTATCTGATCACGGGGCACAAATGGTTTTGCTCGGCGCCGATGTCGGATGCCTTCCTGATTCTGGCGCAGGCGCCGCGCGGACTGTCCTGCTTCTGGCTGCCGCGCTGGACAGCCATTGGGGAGCGCAACCGGTTCCACCTCCAGCGGCTGAAGCCCAAGATGGGAAACCGCTCGAATGCCTCCGCCGAGGTGGAATTCGATGGCGCCTGGTCTTGCCTGGTGGGCGAGGAGGGGCGCGGCATCCAGAACATCATCGACATGGTGCAATGCACCCGCCTGGATTGCGCCATCGCCGCCGCGGCGCTGATGCGCCAGGCCGTCGTGCAGGCCGTCCACCATGCGAGACATCGCCGCGCCTTTGGGAAACGGCTGATCGAACATCCGCTGATGCTGAATGTTCTGGCGGACCTGGCGCTGGAATCCCACGCCGCCACCCTGTTGATGGCTCGGCTGGCAAGGGCTTTTGATTCACGTGCCGGCGATGAACAGGAGCGCGGCTTTGCCCGCATCGCCACAGCCATCTCCAAATACTGGCTGTGCAAACGCGCTCCCGTCGTGGTGGGAGAGGCTCTCGAGTGCCTGGGCGGCAACGGATACGTCGAGGAATCCGTCATGCCCAGACTCTATCGCGAGGCGCCTCTCTATTCGATCTGGGAGGGGTCCGGCAATGTGATCTGCCTGGACATCCTGCGCGCCATAGCTAAAGAGCCGAACTCCGCGGACGCCATCATTCACGAAATCAGGCAGGGAGGTGGCGCTGACCGGCGCCTGGACGAGTACGTCGCGAACCTGGAATCGGATTTAACCGGCCTGACTCAGCAGCGGAGCGCCTACGGCATCGCGGGTTCCGAAGCGCAGGCGCGACGGCTGGCCGAAAAGCTGGCCTTGGCCCTCGAAGCATCTCTCATCGTCCGGCATGGCTCTTCCGCGGAAGCCGGCGCCTTTGTTTCTTCCCGCATTGCCGGAGATTGCGGCTGTACCTTCGGAACGCTCTCCGCTGAACTGGATTCGCAATCCATCGTGGCGGCAGTCGCTGACGGTTTGGAAGCGAAGGGGTTGGCCAGCCGTCCCCCGACGGACCTGTAGGGGTAGGGCTTGCCCTACCCAGGGGGTGAGAGCGTGTGAACAATTTGAAACCCTGTCATCCGGAGAGGCTGTGACTTTCTTGTTCCCGCGGAGGCTACGCAGTGTCATCCTGAGCGAAGCGAAGGATCTCTGCTTTTGCCGGTAAGTCCTTGAAGTGAGAACAACTGCGGAGATCCTTCGCTACGCTCAGGATGACAGGTACCTGGCCGCTTTGCTCAGGACGAGGTCTTGCACTTCCTTGTAGTCGCGGTAGCGCAGGCGATATTGATAGCTGCCGGAAGCGTACTTCGCGGTGTTCCATGCGGCCATGTGATACCCGGCCTCACAGATGGAGTTGGAAATCACTTCCAGATTGTTTCCCTTTTGATCCAGGATTTCAACCAGCACCCATCCTTTCTGCGGCACGCTGAACTCGATCGCGAGTTGCGGATTGCCGGCGTTGGGACAGTGGTGGTTGAGGACGCGAGTGGTGGGCCGGGAGGGAATGCTGAGTTTCTTCTCGCTCACTTTGGAGTAGTCGAAGGGTTCGTCGACCAGATGCCAGAGCGGCTCTTTGGTGCGCTGGTGGAGGTAGAATGATCTCAAAGGCGTGCGCGTGAAAGCGCTGAGAGGACGCCGGACTGCGACGCCATCCTGCCACTCATACACTGGAATATTCATGGGATTGATGACGTCGAGTTTGCCGCGCTCCATGGCAATGTGGAATAAGCCGAAATTCCCTGGCTCATGGCCGGCCAGCCAGTGGCCCACGATATCGACCAGGTAAGTAGTCTTTCCGAAGATAACGACGTTCGTCAAGTAGTCCCAGGCCCTGCCGTCGTAATTGTTCTCGTTGCCCAAGGGATTGGGCCCCTGGTTGAAGTCGCCGTCGCGGCCATAGATGCCCTCGATGATGTGCAGTCCCATCGGGGATGCGGCATGATTGTCGATGGTGCGGTGCGCCCACAATTCCATACAGAGGGTGTTGTACCAATACGCGTCAGTGTAGTCGGGAGAGTTCTGCGGCACGTCCGGGGTGTCCCAGCGGGGAAGCGAGGCCTGGTGACGCTTAAATGCCGCCCCGACCACATCGTGAACCTTCGGGTTAATACATTCTTTATTGATTTGATCTTCGAGCTTTTGCAGCTTGTCAACGGCCGGCCACCGGCCACAGTATTCCTGAAAGGGCGCGCCGTTGGTGCCCTGCCAGTTCTTGGCGGTGAGGGTCATGCCCATTTCGTGAGCCTTAAACTTCGCCACATTCAGGTTCCATGAGTCCCGCGCGTTGAACGGCCAGAGGTAAGGAATCTGCTGATAGACAACTCCGCCCGGCACTTCTTTCCAGACAAACGCCCTTTCATCATTCGCGTCATCCTCGCTTTGGATGGTGTTTTTTGCGGTGCGGACCGTAGCGCCCACGCGCCGGCCCATAGCGAGGTAGCCGCGCGCGTCGAGGACGCCGCCGCCATTCACGTCCCGCGTGTGCATGCTGCTGCCTGCCACGCCCAGTTCCTTCAAGGACTCGAATAGACCCTCGACGAAGAACGCGTCGGTGGTGATGCCCATCGTGTCCTCGAGCGTGAATCCTCTCTTCTCGTCCACCGGCGCATGAGCGGTCAGGTTGGGCTTGGTGGCGATGTGGTGGGTTACCGGGATACCGGCATCGTCCATGGGGACAAAAATCGACCGCCCGAGGTCGAGCCCGACCTGCTTGCAGGCGGCAGAATTCGTCTTGCGGTCCACATGCGTGCGCAGGATGAAGACCGCTTCCGGGTGCTGGTCCACGAACGGATGAACACCAAAATGGCCGGGGGGAGTCGATTTCGCGGCAAATACGGCCGACCGACCGAGTGAGCCTACGGCGCCCACCAGCAATGACGAAGATTTTAGAAAGTCCCTGCGATCAATCATGTCAACCCCCGAGGGTGTCGGACGCGCCCCGTACGTCGTAGGGGCACCCCTTGTGGGTACCCAAGGGCGGCGGTCAGCGACAAACTGTCAGAGCCGTCCCTCGGCCCTTCCTCCGTTGCGCCCTTCGACGCATGCCGCCGTGCGAATTGGCCCTTCCAGGCGTCCCAAGTCCGAATATTCGGCAGGTGGATTGCCAAAGTCGCACGGCACCTTGCCGGGCCGAAGGCCGGTCTTGGAGTGCGGCGGCTTGACGCCGCCTTTCCGGCGCTCTTAGATACTCGGGGAACAGATGCCAAGGCGGCGTCAAGCCGCCGCACTTTAAGGCGCCTGCGGCGCAAGCATTTTGCTCAACCGCACTCCAGTGCGCAGTAGACGGGGAGCGGAGGAAGTCTGAAATCCGTTCCCGGGGCGGCGTCGACGCCCGAGATGCTTTGAGAGCCCTTCGTTTCAGGCATCCAGAGTCGCGCCGACTTGAGTTGGTTATTCACCCACAGGGTGACGCCATCGGCGGGCTTCAGCGAGTAGTTCAGGACATGAACCAGGCGGGTTTTGCGGGAGGGATCGATGCTGGAATGGCAATTCACCGTGGCTCGGTTGTAAAGGCGGACGATGTCGTTGCGACGGCTCAAGAGCAGGTGGGTATCCGCTGCCACCTGGTCGGGCGCCTGGAAGCCCTCTTCCGCCACGGCAATCTGCCCGGCGCCGAGGTTGTAAAGATCGTAGTGAAGCGAGGCATCTGCTTTCGCCGGCTTCAGGCCGGCAGGTCCGCAGTAATCTGCCGCAATCAGCAATCCGCCTTGCCGCACAAAGGCTAGCAATTGCGGAAGCTGCTCCGAGCTGGGCGGGTCTCTATCGAGCCACAGCACGGCCTTCAGTTCCTGGTCGGCGGGAAGCGACTTCGACCGCTCGACGATCTGGAACTGGACTTGGCGGCGGTTGAGCAGATTCAAAGTCTCCTCGCTCAGGAAGGCATTGTCGCCGCGAAAATCCGAAACGACGGCCAGAATACCTTCCGATTGGAAGGCCGCCCATTCCTTGTGAGCCTCGAAGAACCCGAGCAGATCGCAGAGCTTCTCCCAAATAGCCTTGGCTTGGGGATCGCCTTTGGGGAGAGCGGCGCGGAGCTTGTCATCGAGAGAGGTGATCCATCGGCTGCCGTAAGCACGGCTGTCGGCGACGGCCAGAGCATAGTTGGCGGGGTGAAGGGGGCTGGAGGTATCCGGAGGATCGAATTCCAGCCATAGGGTTTTTCCCGGCTCGAGCGCGGCCGCGAGCAGCGAGATCCACGCATTCGAGTTCACCCAGGGATTCGAGGTTGCGCCGGCCCGGGCATTGTCCCCTTCCAGGGTTTCGAGATTCACGCCAGGGAAAACGTTATAGCCCGTGCTGAAGATGGGAGTAAGTGGTGCTTCGACAGCCTTTTCGCGTGAAGTTTGGAGAATGACCGGAAGCTCCAGGGACGTTGCCGGCGCGTTGCGGAGGAGCACAGCCGAAACGCCGGCAGCGCGCGCGGCGGCCACCGCGGCCTCCGTGCCTTCCTTCAGCGTGACCCTGCCCACGAAGCTGATTCCGAGCCTGTGGCCCGCCTCGAGAAGCGGTCTTAAAGCCTGCTGGTGAGCGGAATCTTCAGGCTTTCCGGCGGCCCAGTCAACCAGCAGGCAGTTCACCGGGCTTCCCTTAAGCAACTCGAGAGCCGACGGCTGGGTCCAGACCTCGAGCGTGTCCTTGAGGTCAGCGTCGAGACTCTTTGACCTGCTGCGGCGCACGATTTCGAGCGGCCCGCACGGCCACTTCATCGGTACCCAGTTCGTGTCCAGACCCATGTAACCTTCCCTATAGATTGCGTGAGGCCACGCCATGTCCCCGTATAATTGTCGTCGCTTAACCGCCCATATCTTATCATCAGATTGGGTGGTGATAAGCGTGGCGCTTCTCTTCATGCACCGGCCCAAAACCACCACAGGGCGGTTGATTTTGGCCAGGGGTGCTCAGCCGGCAGTCCTTAATTATCAACACTTTAGGCCTTTTGGGATTGGCACGGCGATTGCCATGGCAAAGTGATAGGGGGTGGAGATGAAAAGGTTAATCTTAGCGTTGATTATCGGGCTGGCGCTAGCCACTACCGGTTTCGCGCAGCGAGGCGGTGGCGGCGGGCACGGCGGAGGTTCCGGCGGGCATGGCGGCGGAGGATTTAGCGCCGGTTCATACGGGCATGGCAGCTACGGCGGAGGTTACCGGGGCGGGTACGGCGGCTACGGTGGTTATGGCGGATACGGCCGCTATGGCTATGGTGGCTATCGCGGCTGGGGCTACGGTGGCTATCGCGGCTGGGGCTACGGTGGCTGGGGTGGCTGGGGCTGGGGTTTCGGCTTCGGCTATCCGTACTGGGGCGGCTATTACGGCTACTACCCGTATTACGGCTACCCGTATGCTTATTACCCCTATGGGTACAACCCGTCATATTATCCGTATGGTGCGTCTTATTATCCCTACGGGAATTACGGGTATTACGGCTATTATCCGAACGTGTCGATTGGTTTCTTTGGCGGGCGGCGGTAAATAGGCAAGCAGTCGCTCGTGCCCGTCGGCTGACGGGCACCCGGAAACCATGAAGATGCGCGAAGCGCCTTGGAGTGCGGCGGCTTGACGCCGCCTTGGGATCGCCACAGACCGCCGCGTACGTGCAGGCGGCCGAAGGGCGGCGTCAAACCGCCGCACTCCAAGGGGCCTGCGGCGCAAGCGTTTTCAGAGCGGTGACAAGGGCACACGAACTTTCTTCTGTTCACACCAGCAGCGTTCCTCTATTGACCCACCATTAGGTCGCGGCACTCTACCAAATGGCGGCGGGCTCAAAACAGTCGAGCCTGCGCGACCTCTGTTGATCGAAATGGGTTCACACGGCTAGAATTGACCTCTTTGGGACCGCCGGCGGCTGAAAGCTGACGGCTGACCGCTATCATGAACAGCGCGCTCTCGATTCACGTTCGCGGTGTCGTACAGGGTGTGGGCTTCAGGCCGTTCGTTTACCGTTTGGCCTGCGAGCATGCGCTGAGCGGCTGGGTGGTGAACGCCGAGGCGGGCGTGGAGATTCACGTCGAGGGAGCGAGCGAGGCGCTCGAGGCTTTCGTTCGCGAACTCGAGAGCAAGCATCCTCCCGCCGCGCAGATTAGCGCCCTCGAAGCGCGGCCGGTAAATTCCACGGGCTTGAAGGATTTCATCATCCGGGAGAGCCTGCGGCGCGATCGTCCCACGGTTCGCATCTCGCCTGATTTGCCGGTATGCGAATCCTGCCTCGCGGAACTCTTCGATCCGAGCGATCGCCGCTATCACTATCCCTACATCAACTGCACCAACTGTGGGCCGCGCTACACGGTGATTCTCGGCTTGCCTTATGACCGCCCCCGCACCACGATGCAGCGCTGGCCGCTGGATGATTACTGCGCCGCGGAATATCACGATCCCGGCAACCGGCGGTTTCACGCCCAACCCGTGGCCTGCCCCGCCTGCGGGCCTCACTATGAGTTGCGGGCGGGCGCCGAAACCGTGGGCGCCGATGAGGCCAGCGTGCGGCGTACAGCTGAGTTGCTGCGGGCGGGAAAGATCGTGGCCATCAAAGGATTGGGGGGCTACCACCTGGGCTGCGACGCCCGAAATGCCGGCGCGGTGCTGGCGCTGCGGGAGCGAAAATACCGCAAGGAAAAGCCCTTTGCGCTGATGGTCAAGGGCCTCAAGGTGGCGCAGGAACTGGTTGAGCTTTCACCGGAAGCCGAACAGCTTCTCACTTCCGTGGCGCGGCCGATTGTGCTGGCTCCCGCGCGCGTGGAATTGGCCGGCGTGGCCCCCGAGAGCGACGAACTCGGCGTGATGCTCCCCTACACGCCGCTTCATTACTTGCTCTTCGCTGCCGGCGCGCCCGAGGCGCTGGTGATGACCAGCGCCAATCGTTCCAGCGAGCCCATCTGCTATGAAGACGACGACGCGCTCGAGCGCCTGGCGGGGTTGGCGGACGGCTTTCTGATCGGCGAGCGGCCCATTGCGCGGCGCGTGGATGATTCCGTGGCACGCGCGGGCATCTTCGGACCTGTGATTCTCCGCCGCGCGCGCGGCTATGCTCCCGGCGCGGTTGCCAGCCTGCCCGGCGAGAATCCGGTGCTGGCGGTGGGCGCGGACCTTAAGAATTCGATCACCCTGGTCGTCGCCGGCCAGGCCTTCGTCAGCCAGCACATCGGCGACCTCGACCATTACGAATCGTTCCGGGCCTTCGAGGAAACCATCCAAGACTTGGTCTCGATGTACGGCGTCGGCTGGGACAAACTTGTGGTGGCCTACGACCCGCACCCGCAGTACGCCTCCAGCCAGCATGGGTTGGGACTGCCGGCGCGCGCCAAGATCGCCGTGCAGCATCACCGCGCGCATGTGGCCTCGGTACTGGCGGAGTACGGCCAGTTCGAGAAGCCCGCGCTGGGCGTAAGCTTCGACGGCACGGGCTACGGCGACGACGGCGCCATCTGGGGCGGAGAGATTTTTGCCGGCAGTGTGGCGGAAGGTTTTGAACGCGTGGCGCACCTGCGTCCCGCCGCGCTGGCGGGCGGCGACGCGGCGGGGCAGTTTCCCGTGCAGGCGGCAGCCGGTTTCCTCGATCAGGTCGACGCGGCCTTTGGCTTGCCCGATCTTGCCGCAGCGCCCTTTGAGTTCCCGGCCCGCTATCGCCGCGCCGCCGAACTGGTGCGGAAACGGGTCCGCACCTTTACGACGACTTCGGTGGGACGGCTGTTTGACGCGGCGGCGGCGCTGCTGGGCTTCACGCGCGGCGTCACCTTCGAAGGCCAGGCCGCCATGTGGCTCGAGCACACGGCGCGCTCGGCTCCGGCCTCTGCGCCCTACCCGTTTCCCTTCCTGGACGGCGAACTGGATTTCCGTCCCCTGTTGTTCGCTGTGGCCTCTGATCGCGCGCGAGGACGCGACCCGCGCGAAATAGCCCGCGCTTTCCAATTGGGCGTGGCGCAGGGTATTGTCGAAGCAGTGCGGAGCCTCAGCCAAGCCAGGGATATCCGCCGGGTGGCGTTTTCCGGCGGGGTTTTTCAAAATGCGCTTTTGCTGCGCGATCTCGAGGCGTTGCTGGCCGGCACAGGCCTCGAGGTATTGACCAATCATGCCGTGCCGCCCAACGACGGAGGCATCAGCCTCGGTCAGGCAGCGCTGGCTGTGTTTCAGGACGCCAGCGCGAACGGCCGTCAGACGGCGTCGGTTGCTGCACCCGCAGTACCTGACGAAGAGCCTCGCTAGATGCGTTATAATCGCTGGGGAGAGTGCTAGCATGGTTCGCACCCAAGTTAGTCTCGACGAGCGGGATTATAAATTGGCGAGGAAAGAGGCAGCAGCGATGGGGATCTCCCTGGCCGAATTCGTTCGGCAGGCCGTTCGCAACGCCCTTCCCATCCCATCGCCGCGGACGCCACCGGGTTGGATGCGTTACGCCGGGATGGTCGAGTCGGGGAACCCACGATCCAGCGAGTCAATTGATGAGATTGTCCATGGTGACGAAGGCTGTTATAGTTAGCTTCGAGAGGTTGAAATGCCATTCGCGCCTGATATCGTAGTTACGACGCAGGACACGCCGCGGCTCTTGTTGATAGTTGAGGCGAAACTTGCGTCGCGAATTCGCTCGCAAGACGAGTCGCAATTGAAGTCGTACATGCTGCAGATGCGGTGTCCCATCGGATTGCTCGTTACACCAGACGAAATTGTGGTCTATCGGGATACTTACACAGCGCACTCCGAGGAATCTGTCCGTCGCGTTGGTACTTTTCCCTCCCCGAAGAGTTGGGAGGTTTTCAAAGCTCCTCATCACGGAACGCCAGGATCGAACACGGACCTGGAGGCTCGCTTCGAGCAAAGAGTAAGGTCATGGTTAGAGCATCTTCGCAGTTCACCTGCCGAGGACGCGGGAGATGTTCCGGAGGAAGCTAGAGAAGCTCTGGTAGACTACGTCCTGCCGGCCGTGTCTCAGGGAACTGTGCGAGCCGGCGGACCTCGTGAACTGAGAGTTCCATCCCACTAAATGCGGCACGTATTCGTCGAAACCAATTGGGTTGTAGCTTATGCTGCTCCTGCCCACCACCGAATTCCGGCAGCCTTGAAACTATTTTATCGTGCCGCGAAACGCGAACTTAGACTGTATTTGCCGGTCATCTGTATTGCAGAAGCGAGACGGCCGATTTCCGCTTTTCAGTCCAGGAACCAGGCGGATCGAGTGCGCCAGTTTCTGTTGTGGGCGCGGGATGAATGTGTTGTTAATGCCGGGGAAGACGAAACCACCCGGCGGGTGCTCGATCTGATGGAAGGACGTGAAAAGGCTGATCTGGGACGACTCGATGACGCCTTCCAAACCTTAAAGGCCGCTGAGGGAATAGAGATTTTCAACTTGAGTCAACAGATGCTGGAACGATGCGCTGACCTGTCGTATCTCAAGCTAGGTCTGCAACCGTTTGATCAAGCCATTTTGGCCGCGATACTCGTTCGAGGAGAACAGCTGCTCTCCGAGGGTGCAGACGATATCGCCTTTTGTGAGGTAGATTCCGACCTCCAACCCTGGGACAAGGATCAAAACCGAATGGAACGATTGGCCGAACTCTACGACAAAGTCCGCATCTGGGTTTACGGAGATTTTCTCCTGCAGGCGCCCGCGAAACCCCGAGAATGGTGAGGCGCGCACATCCGACCTACTCCCCTTCGATTCGTGACGGAATGGCTTAGTGTTATTTCTTCATGCGGCCGACGGTGTTCGTGCCTTCTGCGGACTCTTGCCTTTAGCCAACGAGTGAGGCCCGTGGATTGCGCTCGTCACTTGTCACCCGTCACTCGTCACTGCTATTTTAGATCGCTGGTGTCGAGGAGCAGACGTGGCAATCAGTTGGGTGGACCTCCTGGTGGTGATCGCCTACCTTGCCGCCATTACCATCTTCGGCGCCCGTTTTCGCAAAGGCCAGCAGACCCTGCGCGATTATTTTCTGGGCGGACGCCGCCTGCCCTGGTGGGCGATCTCGTTTGCCGTAGTCTCCGCCGAAACCAGTATTCTCACCATTATCAGCACGCCCGGCATCGCGTACCGATCCAATCTTAATTTCCTGCAACTGGTCTTTGGATACCTGGTGGGCCGCGTGGTGGTGAGCTTCGCTCTGATTCCGCGCTACTTCGCCGGAGAGATCTTTACCGCCTATCAGCTCATTGAGCAGCGATTCGGGCGGGTTCTGAAGGTTTTCACCAGCGCCTTATTCCTTACTACACGCGCCTTGGCGGAGGGCGTGCGCGTCTTCGCCATCGCCATAGTCATCGGGGTTATTTTCAAGAGCGGAGTGTTCGCCTCGCTCCTCATCGTCACCGCTCTCACTCTCTTCTACACGTTCGAGGGCGGGCTGACGGCGGTGATCTGGACCGAGGTCATCCAGTTGCTCATCTATCTCGCCGGAACCGTCGTGGCGCTGGCACTGGCCGTACACGCCATCCCTGGCGGATGGTCGGAAGTCAGCCGCTTGGCGCAAGCGGAGGGACACAAGCTGGCGGTCTTCAGTTTCCATTTCAACTGGCATGAACCGTATCTGTTCTGGTCTGGGCTGGTGGGCGGAGCCTTCCTGAATACGGCCAGTCACGGCACCGATCAGCTCATCGTGCAACTCCTGCTGGCGGCTCGCAAGAAGCGTGAAAGCCAGGCAGCCCTGCTGGCGAGCGGATTGGTCATCCTCATTCAATTCACCCTATTCCTGCTGGTCGGCGTGGCGCTCTTCGCTTTCTACCGGCACTATCCGCCGGCGACTTCCTTTTCGCGCGCCGACCAGATCTACCCCACTTTTGTGGTGACGCAACTCCCTCGCGGGTTGGCCGGCTTGCTGATCGCGGCGATTATCTCCGCCGGCATGGCCAATCTCAGCGCCGCCTTTAATTCCCTGGCGTCGAGTTCGGTGATGGACTTTTATAAACCGTTTATTCGACCCAACGCCGGCGAGCAGCATTACCTCGCTGTCTCGCGAGGCGTGATCCTGGCGTGGGGGGCGGTGCTGGTGCTGATTGCCTGGGTCGCGCAACTGCTCCACCGCAGCGCCCTCGAATTGGCCTTGACCATCGCCAGCGTTCCCTACGGCAGTATGTTGGGCATCTTCTTGCTCGGCGTGCTGACCAAACGCGCCAACGGTCGCGGCGCTTTGACCGGCGCGCTCGTCGCACTTGCGGTAATGTTCTTTGTCGTCGCTTATTCGCCCCTCGCCTGGACGTGGTACGTGGCCGTTGGAACCGTGGTGACGTTTACGGTGGGATGGATGGTGAGCGGGGTGGGCAAGAGGGAAGCGATGATGTAGGGTCGGCCCTTGTGGCCGCCCGGTGGGGAAGGGGGCAGATCGCAGCCGCACCCCCTCACCCGTCCCGCGCCGGCTGGTGAATGCGCCCTCGCGGTCCACCCTCTGCCCCAAGGGGGAGAGGGTCTCAAGTCTCTACATTCCTGGGAGCGCGGGCTTCCAGCCCGCATCTCGCATATGTCGAGCGGGCTGGAAGCCCGCGCTCCCAGGAATGAGCTTTGGCGTGAGGTCAATGGAAGAACCGCGACAACTGATCAAGGGACTGAGCGTTTACGGCGCTACGTCCGTGGTGGCGGGGACGATGATCGGCGGGGGGATTTTCGTGGTGCCGAGCATCATGCTCCGCCAACTCGGCGCCCCCATGCTGGTACTCGCCGTGTACGTCGTGGCCGGCATGCTGAGCCTTCTCGGCGCCTTGGGTTACGCGGAGCTGGGGGCGGCGCTGCCGGAAGCGGGGGGCGAATACGTTTACATGCACCGCGCTTACGGTCCGATGATGGGCTTCCTCTACGGCTGGACTCAGTTCGTGGTGGCGAAGAGCGGATCGATCGCCGCCATCGCTGCCGGTTTCATTTTATACCTCGGATACTTCTTCCCGGGTCTGAAGGGGGTACTTTGGGAAGCGTCCGTCCCTATGGGCGGCCACGCGATGCGGCTGCAATTGAGCGGCGGGCAGGTGGGGGCGGCGGTGCTGGTGCTGCTCCTCTCCGGCTTGAACATTCTGGGCGTGCGCCGCAGCGGGCGGACCCAAACGCTTTTTACGGCCGCCAAACTACTCGTGCTGTTCGTTATCATCGTGCTAGGCCTGGCGCTGGGCCATGGATCGTTCGACCACTTCCGGAATCATGTCCAGACAGCGACGCCGGGCAGCCTTCTCGCCGCCTTCGGTGTGGCCACGGTTGCAGCCCTTTGGGCTTACGATGGGTGGAACAACCTGAGCATGGTGGCGGGCGAGGTCGAGAATCCGCAGCGCAACATGCCGATCGCTCTCATCCTGGGCACGCTGCTGGTGATGGCCGTTTACGCTCTGGTGAACATCGCTTACTTCTACGTTTTGACTCCCGCCCACATCGCTTCCACCAACACTGTCGCGGCTGACACCGCGCGTCAGTTTATGGGCAGAGCTGGCGGGGCGTTCATCGCGGTGGGCGTGTTGATCTCGAGCTTTGCGGCGCTCAATGGTTCCATCCTCTCGGGATCGCGCGTTCCATACGCGCAGGCGCGCGACGGCCTCTTCCCGCAATTCCTGGCTCAAGTACATCCGCGCTTTCACACACCTTCGGCCGCCATCGCCGCACAGGCCGTCATCGCCGGACTTTTGGCCTTGACCGGACAATACGAAGGCCTGTTCACCAAAGTGATCTTCGCCGAGTACCTCTTCTACGCGCTGGTGACCGCCGGCATTTTTGTCCTGCGGCGGAGAATGCCCCAGCTCGAGCGGCCCTACCGCACCTGGGGGTATCCGATCGTCCCCGCGATTTTCGTCCTTCTAGCCGCGGTGGTGCTCGTGAACACCTTGCGGGAGCAATGGTCGGATGCGGTGTGGGGAGTGGCGTTTGTCGGAAGCGGCATTCCCGCCTACCTTCTTTGGCGCATCTGGAAACGCCGGTAGGCGCGGCCGTTGTCGCTGCCCGCTCCCACGAGAACCCCGAGAGATAAGCCCAGATTGTGGTAAAATCCTTCTGGTCGCGGGGGTTGCCGAAGTAAGCTGGGCCGACACCGATGGTAGGCTTCTAACGAGGAATTCTGAAATATGCGGTTGTTCTCATTTCGTCTTTCCTTACTAACAGTGTTAATGGCCGCGATATTGCCATGTGGAGCAGCAACTGATACGGCACGTACACCCGCGAAACCTGCCGCCAAGCCGGTCGCCACGGCCAACCCGGCCTTGACCAAAGCGCGTTGGCACGTCCTGGGCGCTCATCCGCTGGCCATGTATTATTACGCTGCAGGTTCGAAGGCGATCGAGACGCTCGAGCAGCACATTGAGCAGATGAGCGTGCTGGCCCCCCAATCGTTTTCGGTAGATGAGGAAGGCTCCGTGGAGGGTGAAGTTCCTGCCGCCGTGCTCGAGACGGCGCGGCGGGCCAAGGTTGCAGTCATGCCTTTGCTCGTCAATACGGGTTTTGACCGGGAGGTGGCCGGTGCCCTGCTGCGCAGCCGCCGGGCGCAGCTCCGCGCCGTAGCGTCCCTGGCGCAACTTGCCGAGCGTTACGGTTTCGTCGGCTGGCAGCTCGACCTCGAGTACATTGCTCCCGCGGATAAGGCTTTCTACACGCAGTTCGTGCAGCGAGCGGCGGCGCGCCTGCACCGGGAGGGGAGGCTGCTCAGTATCGCTGTGGTGCCGCGTTTTTCCGACGTTTATCCTGATGTCAGTCCCTCACACGAATTTCACAGCGGTGAGTGGGGCGCGCCGTACGATTTCCGCGCCCTTGGGCGCGCGGTCGATTTCCTGACCCTGATGACCTACGATCATCACAGCTCCGCCACGCCGCCCGGGCCGGTGGCCGGCTATGAGTGGGTCAAGGCGGCGCTCGATTACGCCAGCAGGCGAGTCCCCAGCCAGAAGATCCTGCTCGGCATCCCGTTCTACGGCAGGGAGTGGATACAAAACGGCGGGGAGACTTCTGCCCATAGTCTCTCTTTTGCGGATGCACAGGACCGCATCGAGCAGTCGAGCGTTCCAGGCCTCTGGGATGAGCGCTGGCGCACACCCTGGTTTCAATACAGTGACGTCGACGGCATGCACACGGGGTGGTATGAAAACAGCCGAAGCCTGGAGGCGAAATTGGAGCTGATGCAGAGTTTTCACTTGCGCGGGTTTGCAGCCTGGCGGCTGGGAGTTGAGGACCCTGCCTTCTGGACGATGATCTCCGAAAGGACGCGAGCCGAAACGCCTCACCGGAAGCACGTCCGACGTCAGCCAGGAGCTCGCGCCGCCCTAAAGAAGGATTGACGATTGTCGATTGACGATTGTCGATTGAAAACAGTCGGTGGGTGACTGGGACCGCAGTGATTCTTCGCTCCGCTCAGAATGACAAACAAGAGGGGGACGATCGACCGATGATTGGCGATTGACGATTGTCGATTGGTGACTTGAACTGCGGAGATTCTTCGCTCCGCTCAGAATGACAGGCAAATGGTCGCCGATGACCAATGGGCAATCGTCAATCGTCAATCGACAATCGACAATGCCTCAATCGACCATCGGCAATGGATTTGCCCGGTTGGCGAACGAGGCCCACTGCTCGCCGATTCGCTTCGAAACTGTGAAGATGTCTCCGATCTGCACCAACCCCGCCAACTTGTAGTTGGCGAAAGAGGCGAGCCCCGCCGAGGCCACACAGCCGCACTCCGCGCAAACCGGCCGGCCCCCGAACTGGCAAGGGGAGATGCGAGTGGTGAGGTCGGCGGAGATGCACGTGGTGCTCTGGGCAAAGAGGCACTGTTGCGGCGACGCCGGCGGGTGCACGAATCCCGCCAGCACGCGATCCGGCAAGTCCATGAGCGGAAAGCAGAGACGCAACTGGGTCAGTTCCTCGAGCACCCGCGCCCGGTCCTCAGGCGTTAACCGCTCTTGGCTCACTTCGCCTTCCTGCGGTGTGTACAGGCTGAACCAAAGCCTGCGCAACTCCAGCCGCTTGCACCAGAACTCCGCAAACTCGCGCAAATAGTTCGGGCGCTGCAGCAACTGCCTTGTAATGGTGCAGTGGACAAAGATCCGGTGCCCGGCGATGTGCTTCAGGATGCGATCGTAGGTTGCGGGCGCGCGGCGCCGGTCGTGTTCGGGCTGCAACCCGTCGATGGAGACCGCAAGATACAGATTGGGCAGATCGTTCCAGGCGGCGGGAATGGGCCGCACGGCGCTGGTCACGAGCAGAACTTCCACTCCCATGTCGGATAACTTCGGGAGGATCACGTCCAACTCGCGGTAGCGAACCAATGGCTCGCCGCCCACGATGGAAACGTGAAGCGGCCGGAAGCGCCGAACCAGCGATAAGACGCCGCGCACCAGCCGCTCCCCACTGAAATCGCTCAACTGGCGCAGAGGACCGGCGTTGCCCAGATGCCCAGCTTCATACGCGTAACAACCGGGACAACGCAGAGGGCACTCCCGTGTGATCTCGATTGACAAGAAGGGCTTGTACCCGCGCAGCACACGCCCCCACGCCGGAATAAGGTGCACTGGCCTCATCAGCGGCCTCTTTTCTATTGAAAACGCTTGGCAGCCCTGCCTGCCCTTGTGACATCGCCCGTCGCGCGCGGAAGTCTGCGGCGCCTCGGGCGCTAAGTTACTTAGATTGACGATTGCGTGCCAAGGTTGCAGAGGATCGGTCGCCGTCTGTTGGTTGACGACTGGAACTTTGCCTCCACCAGGTCATCCAATAGACTGCCAACGGCCGATTGGCGATTGTGGACTACTGGACCGTCGGCAAAGGGCGATCGACCTTCGGCTGGGGGCAGGCAATGGACAACGGACAATCGGCAATCCGCCGGGAGCAATTGAGAATCGGCCCTCGGCGACTCATCTGGCTCTTCATCGGCATGCTCGTTCTGGGCATTTTCGGGTCCGCGGATGCGGGCGCCAAAGATACGCCGGTACCCGCCTTTGCGGGAAGCGCTCCGGCGGCAACCTCAAATGGTCCGCAGACGGCAGTTCTGGCGGGCGGGTGTTTCTGGGGTGTCGATGCGGTGTTCAAACACGTGAAGGGTGTTGCGAGCGTGGTTTCCGGCTATGCGGGCGGCAGCGCGGCAACCGCGCACTACGAAGTGGTCGGCAGCGGCAGCACCGGTCATGCGGAGTCCGTGAAGATCACCTACGATCCGGCGCAGATCTCGTACAGCGAATTGCTGAGGATATTCTTTTCGGTGGCGCACGATCCCACCGAACTGAACAGGCAAGGGCCCGACTTCGGAACGCAATATCGCTCCGTGATCTTTTACGCCAAGGAGGACCAGAAGCAGATCGCGCAGGCATATATCGATCAGCTCAATAAGGCCCAGTTTTTCCGCAAGCCGATCGTGACCCAGGTGGCGCCGCTGGAGGGGTTCTACCCGGCCGAGTCGTATCACCAGAATTTCCTCGCGCTACATCCCAATAACCCTTACATTGTCTACAACGATCTGCCGAAGCTCGACAAGCTGCGCAAAGAGTTCCCCGACCTGTACAGGAAGTAGAAAACGCCGCCGGCCTCCACTTCGAAGATTCAGGAATCCCTCGGCTCACCGACTCTCATCAAAGCGATGGCCCTCCTTGCGGGGGGAATTGGGACAGGGCGGCGAACTGCGGAGATCCTTCGCTCTCTCGAAGGCCCCTGCGGAAGGGCGGGGCTTCAGCCCCGCCGCCTTTGGACCAAGTAAAGTCGGGGGCCTTTAGGCCCTGAAGCCGTCTGCCTTCAGGGGCTAAAGCCCTTTCCTCATAGGGCGGGTCGGGCGGCGGGGCTGAAGCCCCGCCCTTCCGTCTGACTTTCATCTCGATGGGTGGGCCGCAGGCCCATGGGCACTCGGACGAAAGGGTTTAACCTTTGCTTGGCTCGCGATAACAGGGCGCCGTGCAACCTGATTCGGTGTTCGTACGTCTCTGTTTACTGTTAGGGCTAAATTGGAGGAGGAATATGAACAAACGTCTGCTTACGATGGCAGGAAGTGGTTTGCTCGTCTTGGGCGTAGCGATCGGTGGCGCTCGCGCCACGGCGCAAGAGCCTTCCGGGGGCGGCGGCGAGCACATGGGTCAGCAACATCGGATGATGAGCCCCGATGAAGAACTGAAGCGGCTGGATAGCCGGTTGAAGCTCACCGACGATCAGAAGAGCCAGATCAAGCCGATTCTGGAAGACCGGCAAAAGAAGATGGCGGATCTCCACTCCGATACATCCGTCTCACCCGAAGATCGAAGGACCAAGATGCGGAGCATTATGGAGGACAGCAACGGCAAGATTCGCGACGTGCTCAACGACGACCAGAAGAAGCAGTTTGACGATATGCAACAGCACATGCACGGGCGCACGCGCGGTCCGGGCGGCGGAGCTCCACCTGCACCCCCGCAGCCGTAGACTTGGTCGTCTTTACACTTTCAGTGAACAGACTGCGACGCGCTTGCGCTCGGCTAACCGTGTGATTCACCAGCCCTCTCCCTTGGGGAGAGGGATAGTGAATCGCGCGGGAGCGGTTGGTGAATCCTGCGGGAAATGTCGGATGTCGACTCACGCCGCCGCGGGCTTCTCCTCGTACCGCCTGGCCATCTCTTCGAGTGGCAGGGGCGCGTAATCGCCGGC
>Ga0187781_10000350_pt1 | contig 32738 bp, 19 predicted proteins | sample 0715_SJ02_MP02_2_FD_132447 | JGI IMG/M metagenome (GOLD analysis project Ga0187781, IMG submission 132447) | Tropical peat soil microbial communities from peatlands in Department of Meta, Colombia - 0715_SJ02_MP02_20_MG | ecosystem: Environmental > Terrestrial > Soil > Wetlands > Peat | place... | reverse complement strand
TCAGATCGAACAGGACCGGCTGTCAGTGAGCGCCGCCTCGGTCAAAGCTCAGCTCGAAGCGCAAAAGGCCAAGGTCGAGCAACTGCGGGCCCTCTACGATCTCAAAGAGGCGGAACTGGATCGCCTGAAGGTGCGGCCAGGAGTTGACGGGGTGCTTCAGGAGGTGCCTGTGGAAGTCGGCCAGCAGGTCACGACGGGGACTATTCTGGCCAAAGTGGCCCAGCCGAATAAGCTGAAGGCGGAGCTGAAGATTCCTGAAACCCAAGCTAAAGACGTACTGCTTGGGCAACTCGCCTCCGTTGACACTCGCAACGGAATAGTCGAGGGCCACGTAGAGCGAATCGACCCAGCAGTGATAAACGGAACGGTGACCGTGGACGTCAAACTGGAGGGTGAGTTGCCGAAAGGCGCGCGCCCCGACTTGAGCGTGGAAGGCACCATCGAAATCGAGGACCTGAAAGACGTGGTGTACATGGGCCGTCCGGCATTTGGCCAGCCCAACAGCAAGATCGGGATTTTCAAGCTGGATGAGGATGGCAATGGTGCGACGCGAGTGCAGGTGGAGCTGGGTCGAAGCTCAGTCAACACTGTCGAGGTTGTGGAAGGACTCAAACCCGGCGATCGCGTGGTGCTTTCCGACATGTCTACTTGGGATGCTTTCAATCGCATCCGGCTGAATTAGAGCCGTGGCTAGTGCCTGGTGGCGAGTGGCTAGCGGCAACCAACTGCCGCGCCTGCTGGCTTGCCAGGACGTACCAGGGACTAGCCACTTTCCACTAAGCACTAGCCACTTGCTTCATACGGGAAACCCAATGAGCACTCTACTCCACGACCTTCGCTTCGGTCTTCGCCAGCTTGGCCGCAATCCTGGCTTCGCCGTCATTGCCGTACTCACCCTGGCGCTCGCGATCGGCGCCAATACCGCCATCTTCACGGTCGCGAACGACTTCCTTTTCCGCCCGCTGCCTTTTCGCAACTCCAGCCGCGTGGTCATGGTGAACTGTTACCAGCGCAAGATCATGCAATCAGGGATGGCTTTCGCGGGAGGCTGGGCAGACCAGCCCAGCTTCAAGTACTGGCGCGACCATAACCAGGTTTTTCAGGATATGGCGGCGTGGGCTGGCGAAGGTGCGCAGGAACAAAACTATTTGACCGGCCCGGAAGGCCCGGAGCGTGTCCACGCCAAGGAAGTGACGGAAGGATTCTTCCGCGTGCTGGGCGTGGCGCCGATTCTAGGCCGTTCTTTCTCCGCCACGGAAGACCAGCCTGGCGGCAACCGTGTGGCGGTTATCAGTCACGCGCTGTGGCAGACCCGCTACGGCAGGGATCCGAACATTCTCGGAAAGAAACTCATACTGAACGGCAAACCTTTTGAAGTGATTGGAGTCCTTCCCGGTAGTTTTCGCTTCTCCATCGCGCCCGAGGACGTCTGGTTACCTCTTAAGGCCAATCTCGACGAGGGTGAAGGCGGCTACTACTTGCATGCCCTCGGCGTCTTAAGTCCGGGAGTCACGCTTCCGCAGGCGCAGGCCAACCTCGATGCACTCGACGCGCAACTTGCCAAGCTCTACCCGAAGGAATGGAATTCTGACCAGTTCGCTAAGGTGGAAAGCCTGCGCGAGCGATATGCAAAACAGCTTCATCCAGCCCTCGTGGTGCTGCTGGGGTTCGCCGGTCTCGTTTTGCTGATCGCCTGCGCCAATCTCGCCAATCTGCTGCTGGCCCGCGCGGCGGGGCGGCAGCAGGAGATCGCCATTCGGCGCGCCTTAGGCGCTGGGCGCTCGCGGATTGTCCGCCAGATGCTGATCGAAAGCGGGTTACTGGGCCTCGCGGGCGGCGCCGTGGGTGTGCTGATGGCAGCCGACGGTGTGAGCTTCCTGTACGTGCTGCTTCCCAGCGGCTGGAATCCGCTGGTCCGAGGAGGAATTGACGCCCCCGTGCTTTCGTTCTCGCTGGCGATTTCTTTCCTCACTGTCCTGCTTTTTGGTATGGCGCCCGCCCTGCGCGCCGCGGGTTTCGACTTGAATGAGACGCTTAAGCAGGGGCTACGCGGCGCGCGCGCGGCAACTGGAATGCACTCCTATCGAGGCGTGCTGGTTGCCGGCGAGGTGGCGCTGGCGGCAATACTCCTGACGGGCGCCGGCTTGCTCGCCAAAAGTTTTGTTCGACTTTCCAGCGTCGACTTAGGCATTCACCCTGAATCCGTCCTGACGGTTGGGCTGCACCGCCCGGGACAACACATGAGGGAACGGTTTTACGAGCCCCTCTTACAGCGGATCACCGCCCTGCCGCAAGTGCGGGCGGCGGGCATCATCAACTACGCGCCGCTGACGGGCGGTGGTTGGGGTCAGGACATTGTGATCGAGGGCCAGCCTCCCCGCGCACGCGGCGATTCGATTTGGGCCGCGCATCGCGAGGCAACCGCCGGCTACTTCCGCGCCATGGGAATTCCCTTGCTCCGCGGGAGGTCGTTTGAGGAGGGCGACTGGTGGGGCCCGAACGCCATTATCAGCGCCAGCATGGCCAAGCAGTATTGGCCAGGCGAAGACCCTATCGGAAAACGCTTCGGCGTCAACTGCGGCGACTCTCCTTGTCGTGATTGGAACACGGTGGTGGGAGTGGTTGGCGACGTGAAGGAGCTTGGACCCGGCGCCGAGCCTGCGATTGCCATGTACTTCCTGGACAACATGAATGACATGACGCTGGTGGTTCGCGCCACGCAGGATCCTCTGAGGCTCGTCACAGAGCTCCGCCAGATCGTTCACAGCATCGATCCCAATCAGCCCCTCGGGGATGTACGCACCATGGAGAGTCTGGCCTCAGAATCGGTTGCGCCGCAACGCCTCACGGTAATCGTTGCCATGCTGTTTGCGGCGCTTGCTTTGGTGCTCGCGATGATCGGGCTCTATGGAGTGGTCTCGTATTCCGTCGCGCAACGAACCCGCGAATTCGGCGTTCGCGTCGCATTGGGCGCGGCTCGAGCAGACATTTTGAAGCTTGTGCTGGGACACGGGTCAGGTGTGATTTTGGCGGGGGTGGGAATGGGAATAGTGGGCTCGCTGGCTATGACGCGATTTGTATCGAGCCTGCTCTTTGGCGTGAAGCCCACCGACCCTCTGACCTTCTTTGGAGTAACTCTCCTGGTAATCACCGTCGCCCTGCTCGCCAGCTTCATCCCCGCGCGCCGGGCGACCAAAGTCGACCCGCTGGTGGCGTTGAGGTATGAGTAGGTGTCAGGTATCAGTTGTCAGATTGGGCAAGAGGTGACAAGGAACAGGTGACAGGGAACAGGCAACAAAACGTGCTAACTGGCGCTCGGGTCCAAGACGGAGAGGCGCTTGAAGTACGACCGATAGAAGCCGCGGTCCCTACTCAGGAGCCGATCGGCTTGGCAAAGGGCATGCGCCCCAATCAGGAAGTCCGCCACAACTCGCGTTCTCGCGCCACCCTTTTCCCGGTAGGCTCTCCAGGCGATTCCAGCCTCGAGAGCAGCGTCCACAGTGAGGGCGCTGAACTCGAGCTCAAAGCGCCGGAGTGCAGCCTCCCCCGCCTCGGCATTGGTGAACCACGCCGCAACCTCTGCCCACACCACCTCACAAACAACCAACCGGCCCTGCTGGGTCGCCATGCGGAGGGCTTTAGCGGAAGCTGGACCAAAGGTGGGATTGGCGCCCAAGATGTCGAGCAAAATATTGCTATCTACGGCCGTGATCACTTAGGCCTTTCACTGCCTCGCATTTCATCTATGATCTCGTCCGTTGAACGGTCGAGCTTCAGAATTCCGTACAACTCATCGATTGCGTCGCGGCTTTTCCGTTTGGACATCACTAAGCGCCCCTGCTCTTCCTGGACATCAAGGACTTGCCCGGCGCGAATACCGAGCCGAACACGCAGGGCCTTTGGGATGGTGATCTGGCCCTTTTCGGAAACGACGGTTTTCATACCACCATTGTATGAATTCCTACCTTGGGTGTCAAGCGGCGGACCGTCAGGGATGGGCCATCCGCAAGCAGCAACCAAAGGATCGAAGGCCGATGACTGAAAGCTGACGGCCGGCAGCTTGCGAGGTGGTGAGGTAAACGATGAGGACACTGTCGCAGGACGTTCGCTACGGCATGCGCATGCTGGCGAAGAATCCCGGGTTCACCGCGGTGGCGGTATTGACGCTAGCGCTGGGGATCGGTGCCAACACGGCGATCTTCAGCGTGATGAATGCCGCCTTGGTCCGCCGCTTGCCGGTGTCCAACCCGGAAGAGTTGGTTCGCTTGCACACCTCTTACCAGCCTGAAAACACGTCACAAACGGGTTACAACGACACTTCCTTGACCGAGCCCGTCTTCGAACAACTGCGGCAGCAGCACCGCGTATTCTCGGACCTGGTGGCCTACGTTCCGCTGAGCATCCGGACCGTGGCGGTGCGCATTGGCGATGAACCTGAAGAGGCCAGTGCGGACATGGTGAGCGGGAACTTCTTTTCAGGGCTGGGAGTGCGCATCACGCGTGGCCGGGGATTCGCCTTGGAAGATGAGACTCAGCACAGCCAAACAGCCGTCCTCAGTTATGCCTACTGGACACGGCGCTTCGGCGGCAATCCGTCAGTGCTTGGCCAGACAATCTACATCAAGGGTGTGCCGTTCACTATGGTCGGCGTCGCGCCCAGCGAATTCGCGGGCGTGGGGGAAGGCGCGCCGACGGATATCTGGGTTCCCTTCCAAACCCGCGCTGACTTGAAACCGTGGGGGCGTTCGCCGGACAGCAGCGATGGTCTCTATCAGAACCCTACGTGGCTGTTCCTGTTGATGATCGGACGGCTTCAGCCCGGAGTGAGTCTACAGCATGCCCTGGCGCAATTAAATCCCGTTTACCAGCGCACCTTGTCTGCGACGGGCGCCAGGACGAACCCGAAAGCCCCGCCGGTGAAGCTTTTCTTCACGCCGGTGCGCGGCATCGAGAAAGTTCGAGAGAATTACGAGAAGCCGCTGCTGGTGCTGATGACCATGGTGGGCGTGGTCTTGGTGATTGCCTGCGGCAACGTGGCCATGCTGCTGGTGGCGCGGAACTCCGCGCGGCGGCTGGAATTCAGGCTTCGCCTGGCTTTGGGCGCCACTCGATTCCAACTCTTTCGCCAGTTGCTCACCGAGAGCCTGGTGCTCGTGGGGGCAGGAACGGCGCTGGGCTGGCTGATTGCGACCTGGGCCACGGAGGCGATGGCGGTGTGGGCTGGGCTGGACTTCAACGTCTCGCCCGACCAACAGGTGCTGGCCTTCACGCTGGCGTTGTCGGCGCTGGCAGCGTTGCTGTTTGGGCTTGCTCCTTTGCGCAACGCCATGCGCACCTCCCCCAGCTTTACGACGAAAACCACCGCTCCCAGCGCGGTTCGCGACAAGGTACGGAGCCGCCGGGGGCAAGCGGTGGTGGCGTTTCAGATCGCGCTCTGTCTGGCTCTGCTGGTGGGCGCCGGCTTGCTGGTGCGGACGCTGCGGAACCTGGAGACGCTGAACCTGGGTCTGCGCGCGGAAGGGCTGCTGGTTTTCGGCATCACGCCCCCGCAGTCTTTGCGGACAGACGCAGAGGTGGTGCATTTCTTTCGGACTCTGCTGGACCGCCTGCGTGCGCTACCCGGCGTCGAGGCCGCCACTCTGATGGATAACCGCATCGGTTCGGGATGGAGCAGCAACACTGACGCGTACGTGGACGGCGCGCCGCCGCGCGAGGGTGTTTCCTCTTCCATGCGCTGCAACAACGTGGGAGCGGATTTCTTCCACGTCCTCGGCGTTCCGATCCTGGTGGGACGCGACTTCGATGACCGGGATACGGCCGCTGCTCCCAAGGTGGCAATCATCAACCGAACCTTTGCCGAGCGTTACCTCGCCGGTCGCCAGCCCCTTGGACACCATGTGGCGTTCGACAGAGGACCAAAGGTTGACCAATACACCGTCGTTGGGGTCGTTCAGGACAGCAAATACACCAGCGTCGATGAAACCGCGAGGCCTATGGCTTACTTCCCCTACACCCAGGTTCCCGGCGTGGACACTATGCATTTCGAACTGCGCACGGAAGGCTACCCGACGGCGCTGATGCCCTCGGTGCGCCGCGCCGTGGCGGAGTTCGGTCCTGACCTGTCCCTGCTCGAACCCATGACACAGCAGGAGCAGTTCGAGATGTCGTTTACCGACGAGCGGCTGTCGGCGCGCCTAGCCATCTCCTTCGGCTTTCTGGCCGCGCTGCTGGTGGCGACGGGGCTCTACGGCACGCTCGCTTATCGAGTGAGCCGGCGGACCTCCGAGATCGGCATCCGCATGGCATTAGGAGCGCAGCGCCGCCAGGTGCTCTGGATGATCCTGCGCGAGAGTTTGATGGTCAGCGCAGCAGGCCTCGTCGTTGGTCTTCCGCTGGCCGTGGCCGGCGCCAGGGTGCTTCGCTCGATGCTCTTTGGCCTCGGGCCGGGCGACCCCCTCGCCTTCGCCGCGGCAATTCTGGGCCTGGCCGTCGTGGTACTTGCGGCGAGCTTAATTCCGGCGCAGCGGGCGGCGCGCGTCGATCCGATGGTAGCACTGAGGTACGAATAAAGCTATCAAGTGATCGGGAGATCGGGCAATCAGCTGAACAAAGAGCTGAATTCGCGATCGGGAGAATTGATGCTCGGAAGAGCGGGCGCAAAACGGAAAGCGGGGTCCTTCATGGCGGCCAAGGGGCTGACCTGTGAAGGACGTGGAAAGTCTTCGTTCGCGCCAGCCCCCGATCAACCAATCGCCCGATTAGCGGAGAAGTTCGATGCCGGCTCTTTGGGCGGCGGCACGCATTCTGTCGTCGAGCGTGGCCAGCGCAAGATTGCGCCGGAGCGCCAGTTCAAAATAAGCGGCATCGTAGGCCGTCAGTCCCGACTGACGAGCGGCGGCAACCAGTGCGGAGGGAGTGGTAGGACTGAGTTCCAAGAACGCGGCAAGGCGTTCGATATCGCTTACCTGCGCAGCGACGAGCTGGGCGGAGGCGCGGCCCCGGCGTTCCGCCATCACCATGGCGTTCGCGACTTCGTAGTACCAGAGATCCGGAACGACCCCTATCGTGCCCGATTCCAGAAGTTGGAGCGCGCGAACGGAGATGCGAGGCGCTGGTTCATCCACCATCCATCCTATGGCGGTCGACGCATCAAGGACGAGGTAGTTCAAAAACGCCTCCCCTCGTTGATCAGATCCTTGATGGTGACGCCTCGTGCGAGTTTGATCCGCGGACGAGTCCTAATGGAGTCAAAGATCTCCTTCAGGGCCCGACCATGCTCCGCGGGCATCGGAACAAGGCGCGCTTGCTCCTTTCCACGTCGGGTGATGACGATCTCTTCGCCCCTGGATGCGCGTTCAACAAGTTGCGAGAGCTTCTGCTTGGCTTCAAAAATTCCTATCGTCATGCCATTGAGCCTCCTGGATGGTCGACAGTCCAACAAGATGATTGTCCTATCCAGGAGACTTGAAGTCAAGCATGTCGACCGTCGCTCGCTGATTGCTAAAGGCTGATGGCTGGCCGGCTATCGAGGCAAATGATGGGTTCGTTGCTCAATGACCTTCACTACGGACTCCGCATGTTGGCGAAGAATCTCGGCTTTACCGCCGTAGCGGTGTTGACGCTGGCGCTGGGTATTGGCGCCAATGCGGCCATTTTCAGCGTGGTGAATGCCGTGCTTCTTCAGCGGCTGCCTATTAGGGCGGCCGATCGCCTGGTGGTGATCTGGATCCGCAACCTCGCGCACGGTTGGAGCCGCGTGGGACCCACGGGACGGGATTATCTCGACTGGAAGGAGCAGAACAAATCCTTTGAGGACTTGTTCCTTTTCGAACACGGAAGCGGCACCATCACCGGCGTGGGCGAACCGGAGCAGGTGTCGGGCCTGCGCGTGACCACGAACTTCGGCGACTTCTTTGGCATCAAGCCGGTTCTGGGTCGCATGTTTCGTCTTGACGAAGCCCAGGGCCGCCACAATTTGATGCTCCTATCGTATGGGTATTGGCAGCGGCGCTTCGGGTCTGACCCGAAGTTGATCGGGCGAGGCATCACGCTGAACGGGGAACTGTACACGATCATCGGTGTCATTCCCGCATCGTTCGCCGAACTCTTCCCCATGGATGTTATTGTGCCCTTCGACAACGATTGGGTGAAGCGCGCGGACAGCGATCTTGGCGTCTTCGGCAGGCCCAAATCCGGCATTACGCTCGAGCAGGCCGCAGCCGAGATGAACGTGATCGCCCAGCGCATCGAGAGCCAGCGGCTTGAACGCAAAGGCTGGGGCGTAGTCCTGGTGCAGCTCCAGGCGGCGCGGGTCGAGTATATCCGCCCGGCGCTGCTGGTGCTATCGACCGGCGTGGGCTTCGTCTTGCTCATTGCCTGTGTCAACGTGGCCAACCTCCTCCTGGCGCGCGCCGTCAGCCGCGAGCGCGAAGTGGCGGTGCGCGTTGCGCTGGGCGCCGGGCACTTTCAATTGATCCGGCAATTCCTGGCGGAAGGCACATTGTTGGCGCTGGCCGGGGGTGGCGCCGGTCTGTTCGCCGCCGTGTGGGGTATTGACCTGCTGATGAAAGTGCTGCCGTCGCGCATTCCCGTCCCCAACGCGGCTGATGCGGTTTTGCTCCCCAAAGTCCACATGGACGCGAGGGTGGTTTTCTTCACACTGCTGGTCTCGGTTCTCGCTGGGGTCATTTTCGGTTTGGTCCCTGCCTTTAATGGCGCGAGGTGTGACGTCAGCGAATCGCTTAAGGAAGGCGGAAGGGGCTTGCTCGCGGGCCGGGAGGCGCACCGTGCGCGCGCCGCGCTGGTGGTTGCCGAAGCCGCCCTGGCAGTCGTGCTGGTGATCGGCGCCGGCTTGATGATCGAAAGCTTCTGGCATCTGATGCAGGCCAACCCAGGCTTCAATGCGAGTCACTTGCTGACTTTGCGGATTAAACTGCCGAACGATGCCAAAGACTCGAAATACCGCGAGCCGCGGCAGCGAACTCTCACGTTTCAGCAGTTCTTAAGCAACGTTCAGGCCCTGCCGGGAGTTCGCGCAGCGGCGCTTACCGAGATCACTCCCTTAAGCCAAGATGATATGGATATGGGGCGCTTCGCCGTCCAAGAGGCGCCGCCTTCGGTACCCGGAGAGGCCCCCGCAGCGGATTTCAGAGATGTAAGTCCCAGCTACTTCGCGACGATGGGGATTCCCCTTCTTCAGGGCCGGAGTTTCACGGACCACGACAACGCGGATGGAGCGCGGGCCGCTATCGTTGACCTTACGCTAGCTCGGCGCTTTTTCCCTAACCAGGACCCAGTCGGCAAACACTTGCGGTTCGCCGAGGCGTCGCGCCCTTGGGAAATCGTAGGCGTGGTCGGCGCGGTTCGTGATACGGGAATCGATCAGCAACCACGACCCACCATCTACTTTCCATACCTGCAGACGGGCGATCAAACCATGAGCTTGGTGGTGCGGACGGACTCGCAGCCTGGCGCCATTCTCCCTTCCATCAAGAACGTAATTCGGGCGGTAGACAAAGATCAACCGGTTTTCAATATCAAGACCATGGACGAGATCATCTCCGGCGTGGTATCGGCCCAGCGCCTGGCTTTCATCCTGCTTGCGACATTCGCTCTCCTGGCGCTCACTTTAGCGGCGGTCGGGATTTACGGAGTGACTTCCTACTCCGTCAGCCAGCGGACGCACGAGATCGGGATCCTCATGGCCTTGGGAGCTCGAGAATCGGACGTGCTCAGGCTGGTACTGGGTCAGGGGCTCACGCTGGGCTTGAGTGGTGTAGGGCTGGGTGCTGCAGCAGCGCTGGCGCTGACGCGCTTCCTGGCCAGTATGCTCTATGGTATTCGGCCCACGGACCCTGTGACCTTTGTGGGGGTCTCTGCGCTCCTCGCCACGGTGGCGATCGTAGCCAGTTATATCCCCGCACGGCGGGCGAGCAAGGTAGATCCTATGGAGGCGCTGCGTTATGAATAGGTGCCAGGTACCGGGTGTCGGGTGCCTGAAACTAGAGATGCGGATGAGGAGACAACGATGAGCGCTCTGCTCCAAGACGTTCGCTACGGAATTCGCATGCTGGCGAAAAGTGCCGGCTTCACGGCGGTGGTTGTCATCACGCTGGCGCTAGGCATCGGCGCGAACACTGCCATTTTCAGCATGGTGAATGGAGTCCTGATCGAGCGCCTGCCCTTCAAGGATCCAGGGCGACTCTTCACGCTTTGGGAGCGCAACCTGAAGATGGGATACGAGCAGAACGCTCCTGCCGCCGCTAATTTTCGGGATTGGCGAGATCGCAACCGGGTGTTCGAGCACATGGCGGCGTTCGACGCGTCGCGAACGTTTAATCTCGCAGGCGGAGGCAACCCCGAACGGGTGGATGGAGCGGCTGTATCGCCGGTGCTGTTTGAGTTGCTGGGTGTTGAGCCGGTTTGGGGGCGCACGTTCTCCACCCGGGAAGACCAGCCAGGCGGTGACCAGGTAGTACTGCTCAGCTACAGCCTCTGGCAGCGACGTTTCGGCGCCGACCGGGCAGTGGTGGGCAGGTCGATCATGCTGGACGGCAGAAGTTGCACGGTCATTGGAGTGATGCCGCCGGGTTTCCAGTTTCCCGGAAACACCGGAACAATTCTTAACATTTTTACCGCCCCGCCGGCTCAGCTTTGGGTGCCGCTGGCGCTGACTCCGCAGGCCTGGAGCCAACGTTCGTCGCACTTCCTGGAAGTGATTGCCCGGCTAAAGCCGGAAACCACGCTGGGGTCTGCGCAGGCGGAGATGAATTCCATCGAGGAACAATTGGTCAAAGCTTTTCCTCGCGCCTACATCGGCACCGACGTGAAGTTGGTCCCGCTCCACGCCCAGGTGGTAGGCAGTTTCCGCACGGCTTTGCTCGTCCTGTTCGGCGCCGTGGGATTCGTACTCCTGATCGGTTGCGCCAATGTTGCAAATCTGTTGTTGGCTCAGGGGGCTCGGAGGCAACGCGAAGTGGCCATTCGTTCGGCGCTGGGCGCGGGCCGTCTGCGACTGGTTCGCCAGCTCATCACCGAAAGCCTTGTGCTTGCGATTTTAGGCGGAGCGTTGGGCGTTCTGCTCGCGGGCTGGGGCATCAATTTGCTCAAGCTTATTCTTCCCGGTAATTTTCCCAATGCCGACGCCGTCCGCATCAATACTCCGGTGTTGGTGTTTACTCTTCTCGCCTCGCTCGCCACGGGGTTGATTTTCGGGCTTGCTCCGGCGTTCCAAACTTCCCGGGCCCCTCTGACCGGCACTCTCAAAGAGAGCGAGCGAGGAGATAGCGCCAGCCACAATCGCTTGCGAAGTGTCCTGGTGGCAGCCGAAGTCGCCTTGGCGATGATGCTTCTGATGGCCACGGGCTTGTTGCTTCGCAGCTTCGTCCGTCTGCAAGAGGTCGATCCGGGTTTCAAGGCGGATCACCTGTTGACTGCGGAAATCTCTTTGCCCGACGCCAAGTACCCCGATCCGCAAAAGGCTGCCTTCTTTGCGCGGATTCTGCAGCAAGTCAGGAGCCATCCCGGTGTAGACTGGGCCGGAGCTATCGGGCACCTGCCATTATCGGGAGACATTGAAAGCTACGCCATGGAGGTAGTGGGCCGGGCGCCGCTACCGAACGAATACGCCAATCCTGACTGCCATGTGGTTGAGCCTGGGTATTTTGAAGCCATGAGAATTACTCTCCTCGCGGGGCGCTACTTCGACGAGCGCGACGGAGCGCAGTCACCGCATTCGCTGATCATCAATCAGGCGGTGGTGCGCAACGTCTTCCCAAGCGAAAACCCGATCGGCAAGCAACTGAAAATGGGCTTCAATGGCTTTACTGGCACCATCGTCGGCGTGGTCGGGGATACCAAGGACCTGACTTTGGATTTGGCGGCGGATGAGTCGGTCTACACACCGTATGCGCAGGCACCCTTCTGGAACAGTATGACCCTGACCATCCGCACTTCCTTCGCTCCGCTGACTCTGGCTGGATCCCTCCGCCACCTGGTGCTGGACTTAGACAGGGACCAGCCGGTTTCGAAGGTCCGCACCATGGATGAGGTGATGGATGCCTCGGTAGCGTCGCCACGTTTTCGCACCCTGTTGCTGGGACTCTTCGGATTCACCGCATTGCTTCTGGCAGGACTCGGCATCTACGGGGTCATGTCCTACTCGGTTAGCCAGCGCCGGCGCGAAATCGGCATTCGCATGGCCTTGGGAGCGGAACAGCCCGAGGTGATCAAGATGGTTCTGCGACACGGTCTGGTGCTGACTTTAGCCGGTCTGGGAGCAGGACTGCTGGGAGCGCTGGGGTTGACTCATTTCCTTTCGAGCCTGCTCTATGAGGTCCGGCCCTCGGATCCCCTGACCTTCGTGTGTGTCGCCGGCGTGTTGGCGGCCTGCGCGCTCCTCGCCAGCTACATCCCCGCGCGGCGCGCCACCAGGGTAGATCCGATGGAGGCGTTGAGGTATGAATAGGTGTCAGGTGCCGGGTGCCAGGTGTCAGGAAACAGAGACGCGGCGGAGGAGACGACAATGACGACCTTGCTTCAGGACTTGCGCTACGGCATCCGCCTACTGGCGAAGAGCCCCGGCTTCACGCTCGTCGTGGTGCTGACCCTGGCGCTGGGCATTGGGGCGAATACGGCCATCTTCTCGTTGCTGGATCAGGCGATTCTGCGCGCTCTGCCGGTGAAAGAACCAGGCCGACTGGTGATTGTCAACGATGCCGAGTATACGCGTGGGTGGTCGACCTCGGACAATAGCGAGATGGTCTATTCGTACCCTCACTACAAGGAGGTTCGGGACCAGATTCCGGTCTTCAATGGGGTGATTGCGCGCGCCCATGTTCCCCTGAGCGTCGCGACGGGGGGCGTTGCGGAGCGAGCTGGTGGCGACGTCGTGAGTGGGAACTTCTTCGCCGTTCTGGGCGTTGGTCCGGCGCTCGGGCGGGTTCTGACTCCGGAGGACGACGGCGTCCCGGGCGCCAGCCCGGTGGCCGTACTGAGCTACGGCTACTGGCAAAGCCGCTTCGGCGGCGATCCGGGCATCCTGGATCGCAAGGTATCACTGAATGCGTATCCCTTCACTGTGGTGGGTGTCGCGGCGCCGGGTTTCAGCGGTCTTCTGAAAGGGCAAAACGTGGATGTGTTCGTGCCCATTGCGATGAAGCGCGAATTGACGCCGGAGTGGAACGGTCTGGTGGAACGCGACATCATGTGGTTGAACATCTTCGCGCACCTCAGGCCGGGAATCTCGCGAGAGCAGGCGGAGGCGGCGATTCAGGCCCCGTATCACCGGATTCTCGAGAGCGAAATTCAATCCATCAAGAACCCTCGAGCGACTTTTCGCGCGAGATACCTGGGGCAGCACATCTCCTTGCGCCCCGCAGCTCAAGGAATCAACTTGCTTAGCCAGACGTGGGCCAAGCCGCTCCTGGTGCTGGCAGGTTGCGTAGGACTGATTCTCTTAATCACCTGCGCCAACGTTGTCGGCCTCATGATCGCCAAGGCTGCGGGCCGGCAGAAAGAAGTTGCGATCCGGCTGGCGCTGGGGGCCCGCCGTGGGGCCATCGTTCGCCAACTGCTGACGGAAACCGTGCTCCTGGCAGTGGCGGGGGGACTGGCAGGATTGGAGGTGGCGTGGACCTGCTGCCGGCTACTGATTTATTTATTGCCGAAGGACACTGCGGCGACGATTTCTGCCGCGCTCGATGGGCGAGTCCTGGTCTTTAATCTCTGCGTAGCAGTCCTTGCCGGCCTGATTTGCGGATTGCTTCCGGCCGGCCAGGCCTTGCGCGTGGATACAGCGCCGACACTTAAGGATTCCTCCGTCGGCGTCGCGGGGCGTCACGTGCAAGCGCACTGGCGCAGTGCCTTGGTGGTGGCGCAACTGGCGCTCTCGATCGTGCTGGTTGTGACCGCCGGCTTGTTTGCCGTAAGCCTGAGGAATCTTCTGCAAAGGTCCCCCGGCTTTCAGCCTGAGAACCTGCTCTCCTTTTCAGTGGACCCGGGACTGAGCGGCTACACCGGCGCCCGCGAACTGGCGTTTCTCCAGGAACTGGAGCGGCGGCTCAGTGCGTTGCCCGGGGCGGTGGCGGTGGGGGCGGCTCGCGGAGGAGTCTTTAACGGCTCGGACCGCGGCGCTAACGTCACCGTAGAAGGTTACCACGCGCGCCCCGACGAAGACGTGGAATGCGCAGTAGACGCCGTCAGCGCGGGATTCTTCCATACCCTCAAGGTCCCCTTGCTGGAGGGACACGACTTTACGGAGGCTGACGGGAACGGCGCACCCAAAGTCGCGATCGTCAACCAGGAGTTTGCGCGTTTCTTTTTTCCCGGCGGGAATCCGGTGGGCCACCACCTTGCCTTCGGAGCGGGCGACGTAAAGCTCGACATCGAAATTGTGGGCGTGGTGCGTAACAATATCCACGACGATCTGCGCGAGAAAGTGGCCCGCTTCATCTATATCCCTTACCTGCAAGATCCGCATGCCGGCATTAGTTCACTGCGCTACTACATCCGAGCCGCCGGCAACCCCACCGTCTTGACAGGGAACATTCGCCGGACCGTCCGTGAGATGGATCCCAATGTGCCGTTGAATAACGTGCAGACAGTGGAAACCGCAATCCAGCAATCGATCTATGGCGATAGGATGGTAGCGTGGTTGGCGTTGGCCCTGGGTGCGCTCGCGGCCGCCCTCGCTTCTATCGGCCTGTACGGCTTAGTCTCCTACACGGTCGCGCGGCGCACCAGCGAAATCGGACTGCGCATGGCGCTCGGAGCGTCACGCCCAGCGGTTCTGTGGCTCATTTTTCGCAGAAGCCTGACCTTGATCGGGACGGGGGCGGTGCTCGGGTTGGCGATGGCATTGGGCGCCAATCGCCTTGTGTCGAGTATGCTCTACGGTCTCGGCGCCACGAGCCTGCTCGTCGCCGCCGGGGCGACCCTGATGCTGGCCGCGGTGGCGGCGCTGGCCACGTACTTCCCGGCCCGGCGCGCCACCAGGGTGGAGCCGATTATCGCGCTGAGGTACGAGTGAATCTATCGGGAGATGGGGTGATCGGGAGAGCCGGATGGACAAGGAGTGCAACCACTGGTGCGGGGCCAGCCAGGTGGATCCCTAGAGGCGCTGGAGCGCGAATAACACAATGGGTAGTGGTTCTTCCTAATGTTGGGAGTGATTGGGGAGGGGTCAAGGGGGGGGCTAGGTTTTCGGACATTGTGTCGCTTTTTTGAAAGGGTGAGATTTATGAGCGCTTTCCTTCAGGACGTTCGCTACGGACTTCGTAACTTGACCCGCTCCCCTGGATTCACGGCCGCGGCGGTGCTGACGCTGGCCTTGGGCATCGGAGCCAACACGGCGGTGTTCAGTGTAGTGAATACCGTCATGCTCAAACCGCTGCCCTACGCCGAGCCTGACCGACTGGTACACGTCGAGTCAATGTGGACGCGCGGCACGCCGATCCCCAACCCGCTTTCTTACCCCGACTTCTTTGATTTCCGCGCGCGGAACCACGTCTTTGAGCACCTCGTGACTTGGCGCAGCACGGAGCTGGCCCTTACCGGCGTCGGAGTGCCGGTCCAACTCTTCGGCGAGATGGTCACGTGGGACCTGTTCCCTGCGCTCGGGATTCAGCCTGAGCTGGGCCGCGGATTTTTACCGTCGGAGGAAGCGGCGAGCGCCCGCGTGGTTATCCTCAGTCACGCGCTTTGGCAAAGCCGGTTCGGCGGGGACCGAGGCATCGTGGGGCAGTCGATTACGCTCGAACGGAAACCCTATACGGTGATAGGTGTGGCGCCGGAGGGATTCGTCTTTCCAGTCAACGCGCCGAGTGTTCAGTTCTGGACCACGATTGCATCGGATCGGGAGGCCCCCCCAGGCGACACACCCCTCACCGAGCAACGCGGGAACAATTTGCTGACGGCGCTCGGACGCCTCAAGCCGGGCGTCAGCGTCGAGCAGGCGCGCGCCGATCTCGACCTGATTGCCCAAGCGCTGGCTAAGCAGTACCCTGACAGCAACGCGAATTCCACCCGCTCTTCGGTTCGGCCGGAGCTTAAAACTCTCGTGGGCGACTCGCGCAAACCCCTCCTGATTTTATTCGGCGCGGTGGGCCTGGTGCTACTGATTGCCTGCGCCAACATTGCCAATCTCCTACTGGCTCGGACTGCCAATCGCGAACAGGAGATGGCGGTGCGCGCTGCCTTGGGCGCCAGTCGCGGGCGAGTGGTCCGGCAGATGCTCACCGAAAGCCTCTTGCTGGCGATTCTCGGAGGAGCGGCTGGCACACTCCTGGCCGAGTACGTGATGAAAGTGGTACTGCCGCTCGGCGGCCACAGTATCCCGCGCCTCGCACAAACGAGCGTCGACGGGCGTGTGCTCGGATTTTCGCTCCTCCTTGCTTGCCTCACCAGTGTGCTCTTTGGGCTGGCGCCAGCGCTGCAAGCGTCCAAACTTGAATTCACGTCCTCGCTTAAAGAGGGAAGCAGGGCCAGCACCCGCCGGCGCGATCGCACCCGCGGCATCCTGGTGATCGCCCAGGTCACGCTGGGGTTGGTCCTTGTCACCGGCGCCGGCTTATTAATGGCTAGCTTTCTGAATTTGGAAAGAAGTGACTTGGGCCTGAAATCGGACCATCTGCTGACCTTTTGGTTCAGCCTGCCCAAGTCACAGTACAACATTGCTCGGCAAGTGACCTTCTATGATCGATTGCTGCGGGGGATGCGCTCCTTGCCGGGCGTCCAGTCAGCGGCGGGAGCGTGGCCGCTGCCGTTAGGCGGGGACGATCTCACCGTCTCGTTTAATATCGAAGAGCGACCGACAGGTCCTACGAACCGTCCTAGCGCGTCCATGGCGCTTGTCACTCCCGGTTACTTTTCGACTGCCGGTATTCCCTTGCTCAAAGGTCGATTCTTCAATGACTATGATGACCCGAAGAGTGCGCGGGTGTTGATCGTCAATAAGGCCTTCGCCGACAAGTTCTTCCCGGGCGAGGACGTGATCGGCAAGCGTATCGCGTCGGGCGCCACTGCTTCCGGCGAGAAGGGAGAGATGCTACGTGAAATCGTGGGCGTGGTGGGCAATGCGAAGCTGTTCGCCGACGACGCCGAGCCTCAGCCCGTTTACTATTTCCCTTATAAGCAGCTTCCCTGGCAGCCGCCGGTGGTGATGCTCCGCACCAGCGTGCCGCCTCGATCCTTGGAATCCGCGATTGGAAAAGAAGTGGGAACATTGGACCCCCTGGTTCCCGTATTTCAGATTAGGACCATGGACGAAATGCTCTCCACCCAGGTGACTGAGCCGCGCTTCCACACTCTGCTGCTGGGCTGCTTTGCGGGTGTCGCGCTGCTTTTGACCATGGTGGGACTTTATGGCGTCATGGCTTATTCCGTTTCGCGGCGCACGCGCGAAATCGGAGTGCGAATCGCGCTGGGAGCCAGCCGCTCCGTGGTGCTCGGCATGGTCCTAAAGCAGGCTGTCGCGTTGCTTGCGGCCGGGCTCGTCCTCGGACTTGCCGCTGCGCTCGCCGCCGACCGGCTGCTCCAGAGCATGTTGTTCGGAGTTTCGACTTTGAACCCGGCGGTGCTTGGACTCTCGTGCCTGCTGGTCGGCTTAACAGGCTTGCTCGCCGCTTACCTGCCGGCCCGGCGTGCCGCCAACGTCGATCCAATGGAGGCTCTGCGGTACGAGTGATGTAGCACAGGCACTCCTGCCTGTGCGGGGTGTGATTGGCTCGCAGCGTTGGCGACAAGCAAGAGTGCCTGTCCCACCGGTACGAGTGATGTAGCACAGGCACTCCTGCCTGTGCGGGGTGTGATTGCCTCGCAACCGTGGCGACAGGCAAGAGTGCCTGTCCCATCGAGGAGAGAAAACGATGAACGCGTTCATTCACGACTTGCGTTATGGCCTTCGCATGTTGGCGAAGAACCCGGGCTTTGGGGCGGTAGGGATTCTTTCGCTGGCCCTGGGAATTGGAGCCAATACCACCATTTTCAGCATTATAGATAAGGAACTTTTAAACCCTTGGCCGGTGAAAGACCCGGGGCGCCTGGCCAAGATCTGGACGGACTCGCCGAAATTGGGTTCTGACGCGATCTCATATCCCGATTATCTTGACATTCTCAGCCAGGTCGCCGCCTTCTCCGACGTGGTGGCCTTCGGCTACCGGGGGTGCTATTTAAGCGTGGAGGGCCGCGGGCAGGGGCTCGAGGCGAGCGTCCTGGTAGTCTCGCAGAACTACTTCGACGCGCTGGGCGTCAGAACCATACTGGGTCGCGCCTTTACCCCGCAGCCGAGCCAAGCAGCCGCCGAGGGCCACTCTGTGGTGGTGAGCTACAATCTGTGGCAAAAGTACTTCGGCGGCGATCCCTCGTTACCCGGCAAAACCGCGCTTTTCGACGACAAGCAATTCACGGTCATCGGTGTCGCACCTGAAGGGTTCACCGAACTGGAGGGAGCACACCCCGACATCTGGCTCACCAAAGAGGGCTGGGAAACGATGCTTCCCAGCGAGGTACAGAGTGACGCCGCCCGCGACTATCGCTGGTTCGACGTAGCCGGGTACCTGCGCCGAGGCACGAAGATTGATGAAGCACGGGCGCAGCTTAAGACGCTCGCCAAGCGGCTTGCCTCGGCGTATCCCTCCTCCAATCAGGGCGTCAACTTTGCCGCGCGTCCTGCTCTCGAGTTGACTCTCCAAACCGCGGGGCCGGCACTCTTCTTCATGGCCATGGTGGGCCTGGTGCTCCTGATCTCCTGCGCCAATGTTGCGAATTTGCTGCTGGCGCAAACGGAGCGGAGGCAGAGAGAGATCGCCCTGCGCCGTGCGATGGGCGCCGGGCAGCGCCGGCTGGTTCTCCAACTGCTTACTGAAGGGCTCCCCTTGGCCGTGGCGGGAGGTGCGCTGGGCATTTTGCTGGCGGCGTGGCTCATTAAGATTCTGCCTGCCATCTTGCCGGGTATGTCCGACATCTTGCTCAAGCTCGATGGCCGCGCGCTTTTGTTCACCACGGCGATTTCACTCTTCTCAGTACTCGTCTTCGGCTTAGTCCCGAGCTTTTGGGTTTCACGAGCCGGCGTAGTCCCAGTCCTCAAGGGCGACGATCCTCGCTTGGGACGAACGATGGGGCGCGTGCCGCTGCGCAGCTTGCTGGTGTCGGGTGAAATCGCCCTTGCGGTGGTTCTATTAGTGGGTTCGGCCCTACTGTTCCGCAGCCTGCGTTACAGTCTGCGAATCAATCCGGGGTTTGACGCCAACAGGAACGTGCTGATGCTTCGGGTGGCGCCGCCTCAATTCTACGGGTACAGTAACGCCCAGGCGAACGCCATTTATCCGGCATTGACCGCTCAGGCGGGCAGCGTGCCCGGAGTCATCCGCGCCAGTTATGCCCGGCGGCCGTCCTTGACCGAAGAAGAGGGAGGAGAAAAAGAGGACGTGGTGATTCCTGGTGTGCAGCCACCTCCCGGAAGCGATCATTTCAAGATTCGCTACAACATCGTTGGCCCGAAGTTCTTTGCCACTCTGGGCACCCGCCTTGAGGACGGGCGCGAATTCAACCAGTTCGATCTGCCCTCTACGCCGCCGGTGGTCATCATCAATGACGCCATGGCCCGCAGGTTCTGGCCTGGGCAGGAGCCGGTGGGAAAAGCCCTCCAGATTGATAAGAAGAGTTACCAGATTGTCGGTGTGGTAGAGTCGGGAAGGTACCTCCGCCTTCACGAAAATCTTCAGCCTTACCTGTTCCTGCCTTTCACCCAGGTGGGCTCGTGGGAGTGCTCGTTGCTTGTGGAAACGGCTGCCGACCCGCGCGCGCTGGTCCCGGCAATTCTACAAGCGACGGGACACGTTGCTAAGAACCTTCCCATCGTGAATGCCGTCACTTTGAAGGAGCATATGAGGGAAGCCACCGTCAGCGAGCGTTCGGGGGCTGAGGTGCTTGGCGGCCTGAGCGTGCTGGGAATGGTCCTGGCGGCCGTGGGCTTGTACGCGGCGGTGGCTTACCTGGTCAATCGGCGCACGCATGAGCTTGGCATCCGCATGGCGCTGGGAGCGCGGCGCGGCGACGTGTTGAGGCTGGTGCTGTGGCAAGGCTTGCGCCTGAGCGGAACGGGCGCAGCCGTCGGCTTGGTGGGGGCCTACGCGGCCTCCCGCCTCATGTCGGGATTCATTTATGGTGTCGCGGCAACGGATCCGCTGAGTTATGCGGCCGGCACACTTGTTGCTATCAGCGTGGCGCTGCTGGCGTCTTACTTCCCGGCGCGCCGCGCGACCAAGGTCGATCCGCTGGTGGCGCTGAGATACGAATGAAGCAGCCGGGTAGCGCAGACCTGCTTCCCAAGGTCTGCGGCTTTTCATTTCCCCGCGCGAACGAACCGCGGACCTTCAAGGCAGGTCCGCGCTACTCGCTCCTGCCTGTGCTGATTTTGTTGGACTTGCTCGCGGCGCACAGCCAGGAGTGGCTGTGCCACCAGACTTTTTCCGCAGCCTGCTAGGCACTAACCACTAGGCACTTGTAAGAGAGAGGCAAAACGATGAGCACATTGCTCCAGGACTTTCGCATTGCAGCCCGGGTGCTGGCCAAGAATCCAGGCTTCACTATCGTGGCAGTGCTAGCTCTAGCCCTGGGCATCGGGGCCAACACCGTCATGTTTAGCTCTCTGAATGGCATGCTGCTTCACCCCTTCGCCTTCAAAGACCTGAATCGGATAGTGGACGTGTGGGAGACCGTGCCGAAGCAGAATGAATACCAGATCAAGGCTACGCCGGCAAACCTGCGCGATTGGCAGAAGCAGAATAAGGATTTCGAACTGCTCGCCGCCAGCCACGGCTGGAACGTCAACCTGACCGGCACCGGCGTCGCGGAGCGCGTCGAGGGGTATCAGGTGACCTCGGACTTCTTCTCTCTGTTCGGGATGCCGCCAGAGCTTGGTCGCGCTCTCACTGCGGGCGATTTCGAACCCGGTCACACCTCCGTGGTGGTGCTCAGCGACGGGTTTTGGCAGCGGCACCTTGGCGCCGATCCCGGCATTATCGGCAAGAGCTTGCACCTGAATGGACAAGCCTTCACGGTCATCGGCATTATGCCGGCGGACTTCGAGTATCCCGTGGGCGGTGAAGCGTGGGCGCCGCTTGAACTCGGTCCCACCGAGAACGCGGACCGGGCCGGCCACTATCTGGGAGTGATTGGCCGCTTGAAACCCAGGATCAGCATGGCGAAGGCGGAGGCCGATCTCGCGACCATCGCGGGCCGCCTGGCCCAACAGTTCCCGACCACTAACGCCGGCCACGGAGTTCGAGTGCTCGGCATGGTTGAGGATCTCACGCAAGGCACCCGTGAGTTCCTTTCGGTGCTGATGGGTTCCGCTCTGTTTGTTCTGCTTCTCGCCTGTGCGAACGTAGCGAACCTCCAACTAGCCCAGGCCACAACGCGTGAAAAGGAACTGGCGGTGCGCCGGGCGCTGGGCGCAGGCCGGTGGCAGATCGCGCGGCAGTTGCTCGCCGAAAGCGTGATGTTGGCCCTGCTGGGAGGGCTGGCGGGGGTGTTGCTCGCCGAGTGGGGAAGCGGCCTCCTGCAGCAGACGATCCCGCCGTTCATCCTCGCGCACATACCGGGAGCCAAGCATCAGCAAATTGACTCGAGTGTGCTGGCGTTCACCTTGGCGGTTGCGCTCCTCACGGGAATCCTTGCCGGGCTCGCGCCAGCCCTGCACGTGTCGAATCCGGATCCGAATGAGGCGCTCAAAGAGGGCGCCCGCGGCGCCAGTGCCGGCCGTGGACGACAACGCCTTCGCTCGCTTCTGGTGGTTGCCGAGGTCGCGCTGGCGCTAGTGCTGCTCGTGGGCGCCGGTCTGATGGTGAAGGGATTCGGCGTGCTGCTGAACCAGAATCAGGGATTCGATCGCAACAATGTGCTGACCTTCCGCATCGCGTTTGCCGGCTCGAAAGACGCGGACGACGCGCGCGTGCGGGAGTTCTACGATCAGGTTCTTGAGAGGTTACGAGACTTGCCGGGTGTCGACTCGGCCGCCGCAGCCACCAGCCTGCCCTCCGGATGGTCCTGGAACCGCGCGGAATACACGGCTGAAGGCCAGCCTCCTGCCGCTCCCGGTGAAATGCGGGTGGCCCTGTGGCAATCGATCACCCCGGACTTTTTCCGGGTCATGCGCATACCGTTGCTGAGGGGACGGCTTCTAACTCCACAAGACGGCCCGAATGCCCCGCTGGCTTTGGTGGTCAGCCAAAGCATGGCAAACCGTATCTGGCCCAACCAGGATCCCGTGGGCAAGCGCATCAAGTTCGGCCGCGCGGAAAGTAGCGAGCCGTGGAAGACCGTAGTCGGTGTGGTGGGGGAGGTCCAAATCTCGCCCTTCGACCGCACCCTGCAGCCAACGGCGTACTTACCCTTCGCTCAACTGCCCATGGCTGGTTCGTGTGTGGCGGTGCGCACGGCGGGCGATCCCCTTGCGTTGGCGGCGGCAGCGCGCGCGCAAGTGCGCGCCGTGGACGCGGATGAGCCGCCCTATGACATGCGAACACTCGCGCAACTCATCTCCGACAACCTCAGTGGCGTCGAGGCCTCGGCGCGTATGATGTTTGTTTTTGGAATAATGGCCCTCGTGCTATCTGCTTCCGGAATTTATGCGCTGGTGAGCTATTCCGTCACCCAACGCACTCATGAAATCGGGGTGCGCATGGCACTGGGAGCAGAGCGCCGCGACGTGCTGAGGTTAGTGGTGGGGCATGCCGTCAAGCTGACGGCGACCGGGCTGGCCATCGGGATTCCCGCGGCACTGGCGCTTACACGCGCTCTCTCCAGCCTCCTCTTGGGCGTCATCAGGCTGGATGTTCCGGTTTTTATCCTGTTCACACTAGCGCTGTCTCTCGTCGCCGCGCTGGCTGCTTTCGTCCCTGCCCGACGGGCGACGCAGGTCGATCCGCTGGTGTCGCTGCGATACGAGTGATCGGGAGATCGGGTGATCGGGAGATCGGGTGAGCTATTTGCGATTTGTGATATGCGATTTCTGATTGAACTCTTCGATGATGAAGCGCCAATCAACAATTGTTCTCCCGATCTCCCGATCACCCGATCTCCCGATTAGGAGGAGGTGTGAATGAGCCTACGTCACGCCTTGCGCTCGCTGGCCAAAAACCCCGGCTTCACCGGCGTCGCGGTCTTGACGTTAGCGCTGGGCATCGGCGCCAACACGGCGATTTTCAGCGTGCTGAACGGGGTACTGCTTCGCCCTTTACCCTATCCTCAGCCCAAAGAAATCGTCCAACTTAATCTGGAGTGGAAGGGTGGGACGTTGAATGATACTTTGACTGCCCCCGAATTCGAGTTTTACCGCGACCAGAGCAACGCCTTTGCAGCGCTTGGGGCGTTTCGGGGTGGTGGGGACGTCTCGATCAAGCACGGCAGCAACACCGAATGGATCAGGTCCCTGCGGGTCTCGGATGGTCTTTTCCCGGCGTTGGCCGTTCGTCCCGCGCTTGGCCGCGGCGTGATGCGGGAAGAAACGCGAGCCGGTAGCGCTCCGGTTGCCGTCCTAAGCGATTCCCTGTGGCGCAACGCCTTTCGAGGGGACCCTGCGATCCTCGGTCAGCAGCTTGTAATGAATGATATCGGCTACACTGTCGTGGGCGTGATGCCGCCTGCTTTCACATTCGTCGAAGAACCTGCGGATGTTTTCATCCCCTTGCAAATGGGCCGCAGCATCGAGGACGAAGGAATGAATACGCGGGTGATCGCGCGTTTGCGCCCGGGAACCAGCCTCGCGCAGGCTCAGGCCAATATCGACGTGGTCTTTGAGCAATATCGGAGGCAGGGCTCGGTTCAGTCGGGTCAGCGGGGCATTCAGCTCGAAAGCTACCAAAAGTGGCTGGCCGGCGATCTTCGCCCCAGCTTACTGATGCTGTTCGGAGCGGTCGGCTTTCTCCTGCTGATCGCGTGTGCGAACGTTGCGAGCCTGATAATGGCGCGGACCCGCTCCCGCCAGCGCGAGATTTCGATTCGCCGGGCGCTGGGTGCCGACCGCTGGCAAGTGCTTCGCCAGTTTCTGAGCGAAAGCCTGTTGATCGCCGTCATCGGCGGCGCCGCGGGATTGCTCGCCGCCGCTTGGGTGCTGAAAGGGCTGGTCTCGTCCATCCCCTGGAACATTCCCTCGTCCGCTCGTATCGAACTGGATGGCAGGGTACTGGCGTTCGCGGTATTTTTGGCTGCTGGTACCAGCATCGTCTTCGGCTTGACATCTTATTGGCAAGCCTCGAAGCTTGATCTGAACTCCACGCTGAAAGAAGGCGGCGCGCGCGGAGTGGGCGGCGCGCCCCGCAACCGCATGCACAGCGCGCTGGTGGTGGGCGAGGCGGCGCTCTCCTTGATGCTGCTGATCGGCGCAGGACTGTTGATCCAGTCGCTCTACTACCTGCACCAGCAGAAACTGGGGTTCGACCCGCGTAACGTGTACGCCCTCACGACTCCGTTCGCCCCCGCGGCCAAGCTCACCGCGCCACAGATCTGGAACTTCGAGCAAGAGGTGCTTCGCCACATGAAGCAAGCGCCCGGGGTCACCGCGGCGGCTGCCGTCAACCAGTTGCCGCTGAACGGCCCCAACAACCTCCCCACCCAACAGGAAGGGAATCCCGAGCACAGTATCGGAGGTATGGAATACCGGGCGATCAGTCCGCAGTATTTCGACACCCTGCGCATTCCCATTCTCCAGGGACGAGGTTTCCAGGAAACGGACACAACCGGGTCGACTCCGGTAGCAATCGTGAGTGAGACCGTGGCGCGCGCGTGGTGGAAAGAGAAGAGCCCCATCGGGGATCGCATCGTGGTGGGCCAATACGGCGGGCGCCAGTTTCCGGAGGTTCTTGAACCTCCCCGCGAAGTGGTGGGCGTGGTGGCCGACGTTAAGAACCTCGCCGTTAACGAGGAGGAGCCGACCACTATTTATGTTCCCGCCTCGCAGCTATTCAGGCCAATTAATTCCACTTCCTGGGTGATTCGCGCGAATGGAAGCCTGGCGCTAGGGGCGGCACTGCGCGGGGCTGTCGTCGCCGTGAATCCTGACCAGCGCGTGGTGAATGTCCAGTCGATGGCCGACATCGTGGCTCACAACGTTGCCCATCCCACTTTTAATGCGCTCCTCATGGCGGTACTCGCCGGCCTCGCCCTGTTGCTGACCTCCGTCGGGATTTACGGCTTGCTTAGTTTTCACGTAGCGCGGCGCACGCATGAGATCGGTATTCGCATGGCCCTCGGAGCCAGGCGAGCCAACGTGCTGCGCATGATTGTGGGAGAGGGAGTGGCTTTGGTAGCAATGGGAGTTGGGATTGGTCTCGCCGGCGCTTTGGCCCTGAGCCGGTTTTTGGCGGGCCTGCTCTCCGGCGTTCGCCCCACCAGTCCAGTGACCTACGCTGCCGTCTCGGGGGTTCTGCTCGCCGTGGGACTGCTGGCCAGTTACGTCCCCGCACGCCGGGCAACGAAGGTGGACCCGCTCGTAGCGCTGAGGTACGAGTAGGGCAGTGACTAGTGGTTCGTGCCGAGTGGTTCGTGCCGAGTGGTTAGTGCCTAGTGGCTAGTGGCTCCTGACCGCAGGTTATGGGATTTCCAGCCCTCTCCCCCTTGGGGGAGAGGGTGGCTCGCGACGGCGTTTTCATCGGCCGTCACGGGCCGGGTGAGGGGGTCGTAGTCTCTGGGGCAACGACAAAAGCTGTCCCTGGAATACGGAACGATGGTTTTGAACCGACTTTGATGCACGGCAGTATGCCAGCTTGTTGATCACTGACAACTGACGGCTGATAGCTTAACAAAAGGAGATGAAGATGGAATCCAACTCGGGAGTTGAAGCGACGTCTGGGACCTCGGAGCGCAGCAAATCCAATGGCTCCGAACTGATTCGTTTGGAAGGTGTAACCAAAGTCTTTTACACCGAAGAGGTGGAAACGCACGCGCTTTCCGGAATCCACCTCGAGATCAAGAAAGGCGAATATCTCTCCATCGCGGGCCCTTCGGGCTGCGGGAAGTCGACCTTGCTTTCCATCCTGGGGCTGCTCGATTCGCCCACCGATGGCAAGTACACGCTGAACGGCACGGGGGTTGAGGACCTTTCGCTTTCACAACGCACCCGCATCCGAAACCGCGAGATCGGGTTCATCTTTCAGGCCTTCAACCTGATCGGCGACCTGAACGTTTACGAAAACGTGGAACTGCCGCTGACTTACCGGGGCATGCCATCTTCGGAGCGCAAACAGCGAGTCCACGAGGCCCTCGAACGCGTGGGAATGTCCCATCGCATGAAGCATTATCCCTCGCAGCTTTCCGGCGGTCAGCAACAGCGCGTGGCTGTCGCTCGCGCCCTGGCCGGAAAGCCTTCCATCCTGCTGGCGGATGAGCCGACCGGCAACCTGGACTCGAAAAACGGCGAGGCGGTGATGGATCTGCTGCGCGAACTCCACCGGGAAGGCGCCACCATCTGCATGGTGACTCACGATCCGCGCTACGCAGAGTTTGCCGACCGGACCATCCATCTTTTCGATGGACAGATCGTAGAAGAAACGCACTAATCGGGTCAGCGGGTGATCGGGAGATCGGGTGAACAACTGTTCGGCTGATCGGGTAATGAGTCGAACACCAGACCTGCCTCCGTGCGCCGTGCGGTTTCTCGCGATACCGGCAAATGCGGCGCGCCATGCCGCAGCACGCGGCTGGCGGGTTGATCAGTCAAGGTCGTCCCTTGGAGAGGGAGGCATCATGAATACACTCCTTCAGGACCTGCGTTACGGTCTGCGGATGTTGGCGAAGAACCCTGGGTTCACGGCGGTCGCAGTATTGACGCTGGCACTAGGCATCGGGGCAAATTCGGCGATTTTCACCATGCTGGATTCACTCCTGTTGCGCCCACTTCCCGTTGCCGATCCCGAGCGGCTCGTAGAACTCGAAATTAAGAGTCCTCAGGGTACCGAAATTTTTTCCTATCCTGATTATCAGGACCTTCGCCGGCAAGTGAAATCGTTCTCCGGCGTGGCAATTTACTCCCGCCAATCCCGCTTTGTTAATTCGCTGGATGAATCCAGCCAGGTGCTGGTGGATGAAGTTTCGCCCGACTACTTCAAGGTGACTGGGGTGAGGCCGCGCTTGGGGCGCGTCTTCTCACCCGAGTTGGACAACAAACCCGAATCGCAGCTTGGTGTGGTGATCAGCTATCGGCTTTGGCAGGGCCGTCTGGGAAGAGATCCAGCAATCATTGGCAAGGACATCAAGCTCGACGGTCACACGGCGCAGGTAATTGGGGTTACACCGCCGTATTTCCAGGGTGTCGCGGGCGGAGTTCCTACCGACATTTGGCTCCTGACTTCTGACGCTGTCGCCTTCGACTCCGCGCATCCTCCCAAGCGGGGCGATCGCGGGTATGAACTGGTTGCCCGCTTGAGGGACGGGGTCGCTGCCGCGCAGGCCTCGGCTGAACTAGAGGTTTTCAGCCGCGCCCTGGCCGCGATGTATCCGGAAACCAATCGCGGCAGAACCTACCAGTTCGACCCCGAGTCAATGGACAGACGCAAGATGCTCGTCGTCAGCCTTTTGGTGATGGCGGCGCCAGGCCTGGTTCTGCTGATTGCTTGTTCGAACCTTGCAGGACTGCTACTTGCTCGGTCGGAGACGCGCTGGCGAGAATCAGCCGTGCGAGTTGCCTTGGGCGCCGGTCGTTGGCAACTGGCGCGCCAGTTTCTTGCTGAGGGCCTTCTGCTTTCCGCCTTGGGGGGCGCTGTTGGCGTCACGCTCACCTTTTGGCTGATGAGCGTTTGGAGAGCGCTTTTGCCGCCCGGGTTCGAGTTCCTTGGTCCGGACCTGCAGTTTGATCTTCGCGAGATCTCCTTCACCGCCGGCGTCGCGCTTCTAGCCACCCTGATGTTCACGCTGACTCCTGCCCTCCGCGCCTGGAAAATCGGCTTGGCAGGCGTCCTCAAAGGGGAGGAGGCCCAATGGGTGAGGGGGAGCCGTCGCTTCACGGCTCGAAACCTACTCGTGGTTGGCCAGATGGCTCTTTCGGTCGTCGTAATCACCGTCTCGCTGCTCTTGGTCCGGAGCCTCTCCAAACTGCGGGATCTGCCCGCCGGCTTCAACACCCGCAAGAACCTGGTAGTCGTAAACGTAGGCGGACCCGAAGGTGTGCAGTTCCTTCCCGATCTGGTGGAGCGAGCCGCCAGCTTGCCGGGAGTCAAGCGCGCAACCTATGCAATGCGGATGCTGCTGAGCGGCTCGGGAGGAGGGGCAAGCCGCAAGGTTTCCATTCCCGGGTTTCAGCTCCCCGAGGGACAATCGAGCATACCCATCCGCTTGAATGCGGTCGGCCCAAACTACTTCCAGACGGTCGGAACCCACATTCTCGAGGGGCGCGATTTTACCTTCCTGGACGGCCCCAAATCACAAAAGGTCGCCATCATCAGCCAATTCATGGCACGCCGCTTCTGGCCACACGAGGACGCGCTGGGCAAATTCATCAAGGTTGAGAACAACGATACCCTGATCGTTGGTGTTGCTGAGGATGCCAAAATCACGTGGCTGCGCGAGCCACCCGAGCCCTACATGTATCTCCCTTTTGCGCAATCCGGATACAGCGGGGGATCGGTGATCGTGGAGGCGACGGCAAAGCCGGAGACCGCCATTGCGCTGCTGCGGCGCGAAATCCACATGTATCGTCAGACCCTGCTCATCAGACGCGTTGATACAGTCCATAGCTTGCTGGATATGTCCACCTTAGACCTGGTGCTCGAGTCCCGGTTGACGGTTGGGCTGAGCCTGCTGGGGATTTTTCTTGCTGCTCTCGGTCTCTATGGGGTGGTTGGATTCATTGTGCGAAGCCACACGCGTGAAATCGGCATCCGGCTGGCGCTGGGCGCCGGTGTTCGCCGAGTAAAGGGCGACTTCCTGCTGCGTGGCTTCAAGCTGGCTTTGGTGGGGGTGTTCGCCGGCATGCTGGCTGCGGTGGGCGCCGGCCAGCTCGCGGCGGATTTGCTCTACGGCGTCAAGCCGTACGACCCGCTTTCCCTGGTGGCGGCCGCCTTAATTGTGACGGCCATCGCCTTACTAGCGTGCTACCTTCCCGCACGCCGGGCGACGCGGGTGGATCCCATGCAGGTACTGCGGTACGAGTAGAACAGTGGGTAGTAGCTAGTGGTTAGTGCCAAGTTGGCGGCACCGCGCGAGTGATGAGCTTGGACTGTGGAACTGCGATTTTCGGATTTCCATTTTCGCTTTAGATCAGAGGGGGTTGACCACCCGGAGGAATTTGAATTGGTGGAAGCCTACATCGGCGGTGCGAATCTCGAACACACCGTGCTCTCGCATCAGGGCGGCGATATGAAGATCGTGCATCCGGTTGCCGGAAATGCGCGGATACTCGCGGGTGAGTTCACGAACCACTTCCGCGTGCCGCTCCGTTTCGATCAGGATGTTGAACGACGGGGAGGATCGAAAGCTTTCAATGAAGCCCCAGGCTTCCGTGAACGTCAGCGGACGGGGAAACGGTACGCGGTGAGTTACGACCCGCATAAATTCGTAGGCAATGGACCATGTGATGTGCCAGGGCTCGGCGGCGGCCCCCCATCCTGCAAGGAGTTGGTCCGCCCGATCGTGTTCCTTGAATTCGCGGAGCGCCGCGTAGATCAGCAAATTGGTGTCGACCACGAACACGCTCAATCCTTCTTTCGGGCCCGCCCGCGCAGCCGGGCGTCGCCCTTGCGGTCGAGTAGGTCGAACAGTGCTTCGCGATTAGCGACGTCGACCCTGGGCGTGCCGACACTGAAAGTCGGAAAGCGAAAGGGCCGCTTGGGCTTTCGGTTATCACGCAGGCCGAGGACAAGGAATTCGGTCACCAGAGCCGACATGGTTTCCTGGCGGTCTGCGGCCCGCGCCTTCAATTCGCAAAGGACCGGGTCGGGAATGATGAGAGTAGTTTTCATAACTGGTATTCACCTCTTCTTCTTCGCGCCGTATAGCCGCGCGTCGCGCTCGGCATCGAGAACGTCGTACAGCACGTCTCTGTCGGCAACGTCCACCAGCATCCGCCCCAATTTGAAACTTGGCAGCGGAGGAAGCTGTGTCGCTTTCGAGCGATTGGCCAGCCCTTTGCGGATCATTTCCGTGGCCACCTCGGATATTGTCAGACCGCGCTTCGCCGCGTATCGCTTCAGGTCAAGGTGCACTGGGTCGGGAATGAGCAGCGTAGCTCTCATATGGAAAACCATATCGCCCGTACGGAAATATGTCAAGAGCAGCGGTTAGTGCTTAGTGCCTAGATGTACCAACAGCCACTAGGCACTGGGCACTAACCACTGGACACTGATCGAACAGGGAGACACTGATGAACACTCTGCTTCACGATCTGCGCTACGGCATCCGCCTGCTGGCGAAGAATCCGGGCTTCGCCGCCGTGGCGGTGCTGACCCTGGCGCTCGGCATCGGCGCCACGACCGCGATCTTCAGCGTGGTTTACGGCGTGCTCCTGCGCAGCCTGCCTTATCCCCGGCCCGAGCAGCTCGTGAGCATCAAGGAGGCGGCTGCCGACGGCCACCTGATGCAATTCACTGACCCCAATTTTAACGACCTCCGAGCTGCGAACCACAGTTTCGCAGGCATGGCGAAGTTATCGAGCTGGGAGGTGACGGTTTCCAGCCGCTCGGTATCGGCGCGGGTGGGTGTCGCCAGCGTTTCGCGCGACTTCTTCCATGTTATGGGCGTGGCGCCGATGCTCGGCCGCACCTTCTCCGAGGAGGAACTGCACGAGGGGGGCAGGCCGGCAGCGATTGCGAGCTACGGCTATTGGCAGCAGCACACGGGCAGCGCGACTGATCTCTCCCAGTTGAAGGTTAGAGTGGAGGCCCAAAGCTTTTCGGTGGTAGGTGTGATGCCGCCCGGATTCGGTTTCCCCGCCGGCAGCGACCTCTGGGTTCCGGCGGAGTTCTGGGGCGAGACGCCAAGCCGCACCTCGCACAATTGGGGCATGGCGGTGGCGCGGCTGCGCGACGGCGTGAGCCTGGCGCAGGCTCGCAGCGAGATGACCGGCCTCGCGCGCCGCCTCTACGAGCAGTATAAGCCCGAGATCGATATGCGCGACGCGAGCGTGATGCCGCTCCGCACGGCGCTCACCGCCGACGTCCGTCCCGCGTTGGTGATTCTCTTGGCGTGCGTCGGTTTTCTGTTGCTGGTGGCGTGCGCCAATGTGGCAAACCTGCTGCTGGCGAGGGCGTCGGAACGCCAACGCGAACTGGCAGTCCGCGCTGCGCTGGGGGCGGGGCGAGGACGCCTGATCAGGCAGTTCCTGGCCGAATCGCTCTTGCTGTCGCTCATCGGTAGCGCGCTGGGCGTGGTGTTAGCGATTTGGGGAATCGACGCCCTGCTGGCGCTCGCCCCAACTGGCTTGCCGCGGCTCGACGAAGTTGCGGTCAGCCTGCCAGTGTTGGCGTTCACGCTGGGACTTTGCGTTCTCGTGGCGGCCGGACTGGGCGTGCTGACGGCGCTCCGGGCGACGGCAGCCGCTCCGCAGGCGGCGTTGGCTGAAGGAAGCCGCGGAGCTACCGGTTCGCTGGCTTCACATCGCCTGGCCCGCAGTCTGGTTGGAACCCAGTTGACCGTGACGCTAGTGCTGCTCGCCGGCGCCGGATTGCTGGGCCGCAGTTTGCTTCGCGTGCTCTCCGTCAATCCCGGCTTCCGTACCGCGAACATAATCACGATGGAACTTGAAGTGCCACGCTCACAGCCGACCTCAGCATCGGTTTCGATTACGGAAGCGATCAAAGACACCAGGCCAGCCATCTCTATGAGCCATCTCTTCGACCGCTTGCGCTCGATTCCCGGTGTCGAGGAAGTCGGTGGCGTCTCGAACCTGCCGCTCGGGGAAGCGGGGGATTGCACCGACGGCAAGTTTTTGCTGCTCGATCGCGCGCCGGACATCGACCTTAGCAAGCCGGAGGCCCAAGCGCAGGTCGAGCACTTGTGGGTCACCGCGACGGGAGGCATCGCGGATTACTGTGTCGCGAGCGAAGGCTATTTCAAGGCCCTTTCTATTCCACTGCTTAGCGGACGCCTGTTTGACGAGCGCGACGGCCCTGACGCGCCTCAAGCGGCGGTAGTCAGCCAATCGATGGCGCGCGCCACCTGGCCGGGACAGGACCCTCTGGGGCGGACCATCGAGTTTGGCAATATGGATGGCAACATGCGCCTGCTCACCGTCGTGGGCGTAGTCGCCGACGTACATTTCCGCAGCCTCGAGAAGCCTCCTGAGGCCACCGTCTACGTCAACTACCGTCAACGTCTGCTTGGGGGGCGCGACTTCAACGTCGTGATGCGCGCCGCTACGCCGCCCGCTTCGTTGCTGGCAAGCGTTCGTCGAGCGGTGCAAGAAGTGGCGCCCGACGTGGCGCCGCGCTTCCAGGTTTTCCAGGATGTCTTCACCGCCTCGCTGGCTACGCGCCGGTTCAACCTGATTTTGGTGGGCGCCTTTGCTGCCACCGCTTTGCTGCTCGCCGTGGCGGGCATCTATGGTGTGATGGCCTACTTCGTGGTGAGGCGCACGCATGAGATCGGCGTTCGGATGGCGCTCGGGGCGAGTGCCCCGCACGTCCTGCGCCTTGTGCTCAGCGAGGGAATGTTCACCACGGCGATTGGCCTTGCGATTGGACTTGCCGGCTCGATCGCGTTCACCCGCGCCCTGCAATCGCTGCTTTTCGGCGTTAGCGCGACGGACCCTC
>Ga0187781_10000349_pt1 | contig 32775 bp, 25 predicted proteins | sample 0715_SJ02_MP02_2_FD_132447 | JGI IMG/M metagenome (GOLD analysis project Ga0187781, IMG submission 132447) | Tropical peat soil microbial communities from peatlands in Department of Meta, Colombia - 0715_SJ02_MP02_20_MG | ecosystem: Environmental > Terrestrial > Soil > Wetlands > Peat | place... | reverse complement strand
CGGAGATCCTGATCCTCGACGAGCCCACCACCGGCCTGGACCCGCAGGCCCGGCACGTCGTGTGGGACCGGCTGTTCCGGCTCAAGCAGCGCGGCGTCACGCTGATCCTGACCACGCACTACATGGACGAGGCCGAGCAGCTGTGCGACCGGCTGGTGGTGATGGACCACGGCCGCTTCGCCGCCGCGGGCTCACCCCGCGACCTGATCGCCCGCTACTGCTCGCCGGAAGTCCTCGAGCTGCGTTTCGACCCCGAACTCCACGATGCCGCGGCTGACAAGCTCAAAGACTTTTCTGCCGAACGGACCGAGGTGCTTGCCGACCGGATCCTGCTCTACGTCGCCAACGGGGACGCGGCCCTGGCCGCGGTGCACGCCGGCGGCCTGGAGCCGCTCACCTCGCTGGTCCGCCGGGGCACGCTCGAGGACGTCTTCCTGCGCCTGACCGGCCGCCGGCTGGAGGACTAGGAGTGGCGCCGACCAGCCTGGCCCTTGCTTCCCGCGCGCAGTGGTGGCCCTTGTCCGTGCGCGCCTTCCGCTGCTGGCTGATCGTGTACCGGCGGATCTGGCGCTCCAGCATCTGGTCCAGCGTGCTCGGCCCAGTGTGCTACATGGGCGCGCTGGGGTTGGGGCTCGGCACGCTGGTCGACAAGCACAGCCCGGCCAGCCTGGGCGGAGTCAGCTACCTGGCCTTCGTGGCCCCGGCCCTCCTGGCCACGGGCGCCATGCAAACCGCGATGGGCGAGGCCAGCTACCCCGTGTTCGGCTCCCTGAAGTGGAACCGGATCTACATCGGGGCGCAGGCCTCCCCGCTGCGGCCCGCCGACATCTTCCGCGGCCACCTGATGTTCATGGTCATGCGCCTCGCGATGAACTGCGCGGTCGTCATGCTGGTCATGTGGGCGTTCGGCGCGATCAGGTCCGGATGGGTAGTGCTGGCCTACCCGGCCGCGGTGCTCACCGGGTTGGCCTTCGCCGCGCCCATCGCGGCCTGGGCGGTCACGGTGAAGGTGGAGACCTCGTTCAACTACATCTTCCGGTTCGTCATGATGCCGCTGATGCTGTTCTCCGGCACGTTCTTCCCGCTGTCCCAGCTGCCCGCCGGGCTGCGCGCGCTGGCCTACGCCACGCCGCTGTGGCACGGCGTAGCGCTGTGCCGGGCGTTCAGCCTCGGCACCGCGGCCGATGACCCGGTCGGGATGCTCGGCCACGCCGCCTACCTGGCAGTGCTGGCCGCCGTGGGCATCTGGGCCGGCGCCCGCACCTACCGCAGGCGGCTTTATGTCTGAGCGAGCCGAGCATGTCTGAAACCGTCTCGCTGCGGATGCTCCCGCCGACCGGGTTGCTGGCCCGCCTCCGCCGGGCGGGTACCGACACAGGCAGCCTGCGCCTGATCGAGCGGCACGCCCGGGCCTACCGGCGCGCCTGGCTGGTGTTCATCTCCGGCGTCTTCGAGCCGCTGTTCTACCTGCTGTCCGTGGGCCTGGGCCTGGGCGTGCTGGTCGGGAAGGTGCCCGGTCCCGGTGGCCAGCTCATCCCGTACCGGGAGTTCGTCGCACCCGGCCTGCTCGCGGTGTCCTCGATGAACGGGGCGATGTACGACTCGACGTTCAACGTCTTCTTCCGGCTCAAGTACGCCAAGCTGTACGACGCCGTGCTGGCTACCCCCATGCGGCCGACTCAGGTCGCGCAGGGCGAGATCGGCTGGGCCCTGATCCGCGGCACGATCTACGCGACAGCGTTCATGCTGGTCATGCTGGCGCTCGACCTGGTGCACTCGCCGTGGGCGGTGCTGGACGTCCCGGTGGCGGTGCTGATCGGCTTCGCCTTCGCCGCCATCGGAATGTTCGGGACCACCTACATGAAGAGCTGGCAGGACTTCGACTACGTGATCTTGGCCAGCATGCCGCTGTTCCTGTTCTCCGCCACGTTCTACCCGCTGAGCGTCTACCCACGGGCGGTCCAGGTGGTGATCGAATGCACGCCCCTGTACCAGGGGGTCGTGCTGCTGCGCGATCTGACCGTCGGCGTGGTCGGTCCCGGCCTGTTGTGGCGGGCGGCCTACCTGGCCGCGCTGGGCGTCGCGGGCCTGTACGCCTCGGGCCGCCGGATCGCGAAACTCTTGCTCATCTGACCCGTTCCCGGTGCCCGCCGGAACAGGTATCCTGCGCGCGATGCCGGAGGAGCAACCAGCGCGATCCGGCGCCGAACCGGCCTTGCAGGAGACGGCCGGACCGGTCCCGCAGGAAGCTGCCGAGCCAGTCCTTGCGAGGTCGGCCGAGCCGGTCCCGCTCGAGACCGAGGCGCCATCGGCCGGGGTGCCGCAGGAGGCGGTGCCGCGGCCCTTTGTGGTGCGGCCGGCCCGGCTGCGGGGCCTCCGGGCCCGGCCGGGCGCCTACGCCGATCCGGTCACCTGGGCGACCGCGGCCGCCGTATTCGGCGCGTACGCCGCCATATCTCTGTTCCGGCTGATAAGGCTCGACCCGTCCTCCTGGGACCTGGGCATCTACACCGAGTACGTGAAGCAGTACGCCCACCTCAGGGCGCCGATCGTGGACATCAGGGCGCCCGGCTTCAACCTGCTCGGTGATCACTTCCAGCCGATCGTCGCGGTCCTGGCTCCCTTCTTCCGGGTCTTTCCCTCCTCCGCGACGCTGGTCGTCGCGCAGGCGCTGCTCGTCGCGGCGTCCGTCTTCCCGGTCAGCCAGCTCGCCCGCGAGAAGCTGGGCGTCGGTCCCGCCCGGGCGATCGCGGTCGCGTACGGGTTCTCCTGGGGCCTGCAGCAGCTGCCCCAGTTCGACTTCCACGAGATCGCCTTCGCGGTGCCGCTGCTGGCCTTCTCGCTGTCCGCGCTGGCCCGCGGCCACATCAAGGCCGCGGTGTGGTGGGCAGTGCCGCTGGTCTTCGTCAAGGAGGACCAGGGCTTCACCGTGGCCGCCATCGGGATCTACCTGATCGTGTCCGGTTTGCGCGCCAGGTTGCCCGATCCGTGGGATCAGGCCGACCCGGACGGCCGCGGCCGGATGATGGCCGGGCAGTTCCTGCTGATCTGGGGCTTCGCCTGGTCGTTCGTGGCCATCGGGGTGATCATCCCGCACTTCAACCCGGCCCATGTGTACCAGTACTGGAGCGACGGGGGGATCTTGGGCCCCGGCGGGCATCCGTCGGTCCTCGGTCTGGTCCGCCAGCTCTTCCACGCCTGGCCGGACAAGCTGCAGACCCTCGTGATGCTGCTGCTGCCGACCGCGTTCATCGCGCTCCGCTCGCCGCTGGTCCTGATCGCCGTGCCGAGCCTGCTGCTGCGCTTCATCGCCACCAACAGCAGCTTCTGGGGGACGTACTGGCACTACAACGCCACCGTGATGCCGATCATCTTCGTCGCCGCCGTCGACGCGCTGGCCAGGATCGGGGCCGCGATGGACGCCGATGTCACCGCGGCCGGGCCGGCGGGCTGGGCAAGCGGGCGGCGGGGACCCTGGCGTGCGGCGCTGGCCGGAGCCCGGCGCTACGGCGCCGCCATGATGGTCGCGATCGCGGTCCCGCTCGCCTTCCAGTTCCCGCTCAACCAGCTCTGGAACGCCCAGACCTACCGGGTCAGCCCGCACGTCGCGGCGGCCGAGGCGGCCATGGCCCAGGTGCCCGACGGTGCCACCGTGCTGACCACGCTGGACCTGCTGGCCCCGCTGGCCGCCCGGACCGATACCTTCTGGATCGGCAACAGCGGCAATCCGCGGACCCAGTACATCGTCTTCGACGGCCTCGACAGCGACTACAGCCCCGCGATCAAGAACGTCCCCGCCTTCATCGCGGGCTTTTACCCGCCCCACACCTACACCGTGATCTTCTCCTCAGACGACGTCTACGTCTTCCACCGCGTCGGCTGAACCAGCCCGAGGGCTGGGGGCGAGGCTACGCACATCACAGAAACCTTGACCTTCGGCATACCAACGACGGGACCTTCGGCCTGTTGACCTCCGGCCGAACGCTCCGTAACGTCCGGCGCATTAGCGGTCCTGCCGCCGCCTGGTCATCCTCACCCGCCCAGCGGTCCGCGTAGCCGCATGACCATCAGGAGGACGTCATGTCAGAAGCCGTCATCGTCAGCATCGGCCGGACGCCGATCGGCCGTGCCGTCAAGGGCTCGCTGATCGATCAGCGGCCCGATGACCTGGGCGCCTACGTCGTCAGCGAGGTGCTCAAGCGGATCCCGCAGCTGGAGCTGGGCCAGATCGACGACGTGATCTGCGGCTGCGCGCTGCCCGGCGGCGAGCAGTCGCACAACATGGGCCGGATCATCTCCCTGCTGGCCGGGGTCGGCGCTCCGGGCACCACGGTCAACCGGTACTGTGCGTCGTCGCTGCAGGCCGTCCGGATGGCCTTCCACGCCATCAAGGCGGGCGAGGGTTCAGCGTTCGTCTGCGCCGGGGTGGAGTCCAGCACCCGCTCGCCGCTTGGGGTGTTCTGCGACCAGCTGGAGACGCACAACCCACGGCTGTTCCCGGGCAACCGGGAGGGGCTCCCGGACGCGTACATGGCCATGGGCGTGACGGCCGAGAACGTGGCCGACAAGTACGACATCAGCCGGGAGGAGATGGACCGCTACGCCCTGCAGAGCCAGATGCGCGCGGTCCTGGCCACCAAGGACGGGATCTTCGCCCGCGAGATCATCCCGGTGGCGCTGGCCTCCGGGATCACCATGACCGAGGACGACGGGCCCCGGGCGGACACCAGCCTGGAGAAGCTGGCCGGGCTGCGGCCGGTCTTCCGCAAGAACGGCCGGGTCACCGCGGGGAACTCCTGCCCGCTCAACGACGGCGCCGCGGCCACCGTGGTGATGTCGGCCGCCCGCGCCGATGAGCTCGGCATCACCCCGATCGCCCGCATCCTGTCCACCGGCGTCAGCTCGCTGGAACCCGAGATGATGGGCCTGGGCCCGATCGAGTCCACCCGGCAGGCGCTGGAGCGGGCCAAGATGACCATCGATGACGTGGACGTGGTGGAGATCAACGAGGCCTTCGCCGCGCAGGTCATCCCGGCGGCCCGCGGCATCGGCCTCGACCCGTTCAGCGACAAGCTCAACCCGCACGGGGGCGCCATCGCCCTCGGCCACCCGTTCGGCATGACCGGGGTGCGCATCCTGGCCACGCTGCTGAACGACCTGCGCAGCCGCGATCAGACGATCGGGCTGGAGACCATGTGCGTCGGCGGCGGCCAGGGCATGGCCATGATCATTGAGAGGCTGTCATGACGACTCCGCGCAGCCACAGCCCCGGCATCTACGTACTTCAGTGACAACAGGAGGAGCCATGAACGACACCCACGACCGGGTCGCCCTGGTCACCGGCGGGACACGCGGCATCGGAGAGGCCATCTCGACCCACCTGGCCCGACACGGGGCCAAGATCGCTGCGGTCTACAACACCAACGCCCAGGCGGCGGATGCCTTCGCGAAAATGGCCAGCGACGACGGCCTGACGGTATCCGTCCATCAGGCCAACGTGGGTAACCCGGGTGACTGCCAGCGGGTGGTCAACGAGGTGCTGCGTCACTACGGGCACATCGACTACCTCATCAACAACGCCGGTATCGTGCGCGACCGCACGGCGATCAAGATGAGCCTGCTGGACTGGGAAGAGGTAATTCGCACAAATCTTTCCGGGCCCTTCTTCATGTCCAAAGCGGTTCTTGGCCACTTTCTGGAACGAGGATTCGGGCGCATAGTCAACATCAGCTCGTTCGTCGGCCAGACCGGCCGGTTCGGTCAGGCCAATTACGCCGCCGCCAAAGCCGGCCTCTTCGGCCTTACCAAGACGCTCGCCCTGGAGACCGCCACCAAGGGCATCACCGTCAACTGCGTGCTGCCGGGTGCGATCGAGACCGACATGCTGGCCGGGATTCCCGACGACATCATGCAGACCGTCATCAACACCATCCCGATGCACGCCGTGGGCAAGCCCGACGATGTGGCGGAGGCGGTCAGGTACCTGGTGTCCGACGAGGCACACTACCTCACCGGCGTGCTCATCCCTGTCGCCGGAGGGCTGCTGATGATGTGAGTTAAGCGATCGGCCGAAGGGTTCCCGGCCGACTCGCGGCGGCGACGTGGACTCGGTACCCGCCGACGAACGCTGGGGGACTTGCGCGGGACTTTGTTCCGTAGTACGGGTGACATAAGCCCGGTTAATGCAGGATTACGGACCTGTAACGTCTGCCCCACGTGCCGTTACCCAATGAGCGGGCTGTGCCGCAGCCGTCCGGCCGCGGATGGCGGACACCGGCTCACCAGTACGCCACCTAATCGCGCGGGACAGCCGAGCAGACAGGAGCAACAACGCGATGGAAACCGCGACCGAACGACAACCGAGCAAGACCCACCCGCTGGCGGGAAGGGTGGCCCTGGTCACGGGCGGAACCCGCGGCATCGGAGCCGCCATCAGCCACCGCCTCGCCGAAGATGGCGCCCACATCGCCGCGGGGTACTGGCGGCATCACGAGCCGGCCGAAAAGTTCATGGCCAGCATGAACGAAGAGTATCCAGGCACCATCACCGTCCACCACGGAAACATCGGCGATCCGGACGACTGTCGGCGGGTGGTGGGCGAGGTCATCGAGCGGCACGGCCGCCTGGACATCCTGGTCAACAACGCCGGTATCACCATCGACAAGACCGTGACCAAGATGGGGGATGAGGACTGGCATCGGGTGATCTCGATCAACCTGTCCGGTGCCTTCTACGTGGCCCAGGCCGCGTTGGAGCAAATGCTGGAACGCGGCACCGGGAGGATCATCAACATCTCCTCCGCCGTTGGCGAGATCGGCAACATCGGACAGGCCAACTACGCGGCATCCAAGTCCGGGCTCTTCGGGCTGACCAAGACGCTGGCCAGGGAGGCCGTCTTCATGCTGCAGCGGGCCGGGAAGCCCGCGGGCGACGGCCCCGGGCTGACCGTAAATTGCGTGACGCCGGGATACGTCGCCACCGACATGCTGGCCACCATCCCGGAAAAGGTGATGGAGCGGGTACGCGGCCAGATACCGGTGGGCCGACTCGGCAAGCCGGAGGAGATCGCGCGCGTGGTCTCGTTCCTCGCGCAGGACGAGTCGTCGTACATCACCGGGCAGATCTGGGCCGTCAACGGCGGCCTGGACATGTGAGATGAGGAGAATCATGGAAGAGGTGTTCGTCCTGTCCGCGGTCAGGACCCCGATCGGCAAGTACGGCGGGGGCCTGGCCTCCGTGCCGCCCTGTGACCTGGCCGCCAAGGTGGTGCGCGAGGCGGTCAGCCGGTCCGGCGTGGAACCAGACCAGTTCGGTCACGCGGTGTTCGGCAACGTGATCCACACCGAGGTCCGGGACATGTACCTGTCCCGGGTGGCGGCCGTGGACGGGGGCCTGCCGATCGGCATGCCCGCGCTGACGGTGAACCGGCTGTGCGGCAGCGGGCTGCAGGCCATCGTGTCCGCCTCGCAGGCGATCATGCTGGGCGATTGCGAGGTCGCCGTGGCCGGCGGGGCCGAGTCGATGAGCCGAGCGCCCTACTGGCTCCCCGGCATGCGCTGGGGCCAGCGGATGGGTGACGGCGCCGCGCTGGACCCCATGGTGGGCGCGCTGAGCGATCCATGGGACAAGTGCCATATGGGCGTGACCGCGGAGAACGTCGCCGCCGACTTCCACGTGTCTCGGGCCGACCAGGACGCGCTGGCTGCCGAGAGCCACCGCCGGGCCGCGGCAGCGACCAAAGCCGACTACTTCAAGGAGCAGATCCTCCCGGTCGAGATCGCTGGCAAGCGGGGCGCCACGACGGTCGTCGAAAGCGATGAGCACATCCGGCCCGACGTGAGCCCGGATGACATGGCCAAGCTGAAGCCCGCATTTTCCAAGGACGGCACGGTCACCGCAGGCAATGCGTCCGGCATCAACGACGCCGCCGCGGCCGTGGTGATCGCCTCGGGGTCGTTCGTCAGCCGCAGCGGCCTGACCCCGATGGCCAGGCTAGTCGGCTACGCGCACGCCGGCGTCGAGCCGCGGATCATGGGCATGGGCCCGGTTCCGGCGACCCAGAAGGTGCTGGACCGGACCGGCGTCAAGCTCGAAGAGATCGACTTCTTCGAGGTCAACGAGGCCTTCGCCGCCCAGGCGCTGGCCGTGGCCCGGGAACTGGACCTGCCGCCGGATCGCACCAACCCGAACGGCAGCGGCATCTCCCTGGGTCACCCCGTGGCAGCCACCGGCGCCATCCTGACCGTCAAGTCGATGTACGAGCTCAAGCGCACCGGCGGCCGGTACGCGCTGGTCACCATGTGCATCGGCGGCGGCCAGGGCATCGCGGCGATCTTCGAGCGCGCCTGACCCCGGCCGGGCTGACGACCAGGTCCGGGGGCCCGGACCTGGTCGTCGCCGGTCATGACTACGCCCCGACTTGTACCCGCAAAGCGTTGTACCCGCGAAACGGCAGCATCGCGAACGGGTCGTAGCGCGGCTCGCCGACCGTGCCCTCGACCGCGGCGGTCTTCTCCCAGGCGACGTTGGTCCCGAGGAACGCCCCATTATCCAGCCGACGGTCTCGATCACCAGCGGCACGAATTAAAATTAAAGCGGCCCAGCCGCTAGTGCAGCACGACTGTGAACGAATAGACGGCTTCGTCTGCGGTCCGCTCGGTGTCGAAGAAATAGGTCGGCCCGTGGGAGGCCAGCTTCTGGACATAGGCGAGCCGGAACGTCGTCGAATGGACTGACTGATCCGGCGGCGTCCAGCTGAGCGTGACCTCTCCGGTGTTAAGATCCATGTGCGCCTTGAGCGGGAAGTTGACATGTTCGCCACCAGCAAAGTCCAGGTAATAGGCGATACCTCCCCGGCTCTCGAGTGAACCCCGAGCTCCCGCCGGCGTGAATAGGCTGATGTCGGCCCCGCCAAAGAGCGAGCCTTCGCTGATCGGGCCAGTGAGCCGCGTGACAAGGAAGTTCGCTCCTTTGCCTGTGCCGGCCCAGACCCAGTCGCTGATGGCTTGCAGCGCATGTTCCAGATTGATTTGTTCCTTCCTGAGATGAACATGCGCCAATATCTCGATATCTTCTCGACGCTCGGTAGGTTCCATCTCGCCTTCTTTCTCTTCCGTGGCTGTGGCCCCGGATCAGCCGATACACCAGGATGAACCAACCGCCCATGGGCGTATAGCGACAAACGTCCCGAGTTGGCCTGCCGAAGGTCGCTGGCGCGCGCGGGCGGTGCAGGAACCCCGGCCGTGGGTGCTGAACCAGCCCCGGGGGAGCCGCTGCGGCGGCCGCTCGTACTGGTCGGCGTACCGGTCAGTAGATAGGCTGTTGCGCGACCCTATGGGAGGTTGAGCTCCGTGGATTTCGCTTATGACGACAGGACGCAAGACCTTCGCGAGCGCCTGCTCGCGTTCATGGACGAGCACGTCTATCCGGCCGAGCCGGTGTTCAGGGAGCAGGCCGAGGCAGCCGAGGCCGCCGGCCACGGGTGGGAGCGGGTGCCCGTCACCGCGGAACTCAAGGCCGAGGCGCGCCGCCGAGGGCTGTGGAACCTATTCCTGACCGGCAAGTCCGCCGAGGCGGTCCGCAAGTGGGAGGCCGCTGTCGGCCGGACCGAATCCCTCCTGCCCGATCCGCCGCTGACCAACCTGCAGTACGCGCCGCTGGCGGAGATCACCGGATGGAGTCCCGCGCTGGCGCCTGAGGCGCTGAACTGCGCCGCGCCGGACACCGGCAACATGGAGGTACTGGCCGAGTTCGGCTCGCCGGAACAGCAGGAACGCTGGCTCCGCCCGCTGCTCGACGGGGAGATCAGGTCGGCGTTCTGCATGACCGAGCCCGCCGTGGCCTCGAGCGACGCGTCGAATATCGCCACCACCATCACGGCGGACAGCGACGGCTACGTGATCAACGGCCGCAAATGGTGGTCCTCCGGGGCAATGAGCTCGGACTGCCAGATCCTCATCGTGATGGGAGTGACGGGCGAGACCGCAGAAGGCCACGGCAGGCACTCCATGATCCTCGTGCCGCGCGATACGCCCGGGGTCGAGATCCAGCGCGGGCTTAGCGTTTTCGGCTACGCCGACGGGCCGCACGGCGGCCACGCGGAGGTGGTGTTCGACCAGGTCAACGTGCCCAGTGAAAACCTCATCGCGGGGGAGGGCGAAGGGTTCGCGATCGCGCAGGCCCGGCTCGGCCCCGGTCGCATCCACCACTGCATGCGGCAGATCGGCGCCGCGGAGCGGGCCCTCGACCTGATGTGCAAGCGAGCGGCGAGCCGCACCGCATTCGGCAAGACCCTGGCCGAGCAGGGCGTCGTCCAGGAGTGGATCGCGGAGTCCCGGGTCAGGATCGAGCAGGCCCGATTGCTGGTGCTCAAGACGGCCTGGCTGATGGACACGGTAGGCAACAAGGGCGCGCACACCGAGATCCAGGCGATCAAGATCGTGACCCCGGCCATGGCCGAATGGGTGATCGACAAGTCGATCCAGGTGCACGGCGGAGGCGGGGTCAGCCAGGCGTTCCCGCTGGCCCAGATGTGGGCGAACGCGCGCTCGCTGAGGTTCGCCGATGGGCCCGACGAGGTGCATAAGCGGTCACTCGCCCGCCGCGAGCTGAGGAAACTACGAGCTCAGGGACCCAGGGACTGACCCCTCGGGACCAAAGCCACTAGCCGAAGAAAAGCCCCGGGCGTACGAAGGTTACGGACTTAAACGAAAAGCTCCGAGCTTGGGAAGCCTTAGTTGACCCGAGCACTACGGCCCGTTTTGGATGAAGAGGAGAACCCAGTGACTCAGAAGACCGCGATCGTGACCGGCGCAGCCCGCGGTATCGGTGCCGCGACAGCCATCAGGCTGGCTTCCGACGGGATGGCCGTGGCGGTCCTCGACCTGGACGAGGCCTCGTGCGCGAGGACGGTCAAGGAGATCGAAGAGGCAGGCGGGCGCGCGCTCGCGGTGGGCATCGACGTCAGCGAATCCGATCAGGTCGAGGCCGCGGTCGAACGGGTGGCAACTGAGCTCGGCGATCCCACGGTGCTGGTGAACAACGCTGGCGTGATCCGCGACAACCTGCTGTTCAAGATGACCGACGACGAATGGGACGCGGTGCTGGGGGTGCACCTGCGCGGCGCGTTCCTGATGACCCGGGCGACGCAGAAGTACATGGTTCATCAACGTTACGGGCGGATCGTCAACCTGTCCTCGTCGTCGGCGCTCGGCAACCGCGGGCAGGTCAACTACTCAGCTGCGAAGGCCGGCATGCAGGGCTTCACCAAGACCCTGGCGATCGAGCTTGGGCCGTTCGGGATCACCGCGAACGCGGTCGCGCCAGGGTTCATCGTCACGGCCATGACCGCGACCACGGCCGCTCGCATCGGCATGCCGTTCGAGGACTTCCAGAAGGCCGCCGCGGAGCAGATACCGGTACGCCGGGTGGGCCAGCCGGCCGACGTAGCGAACGTCATCTCGTTCCTGGTCAGCGAGGGCGCCGGCTTCGTCTCCGGTCAGGTCATCTACGTGGCGGGAGGACCGCTCAACTGACGCGAGCATCGTGCTAGAAAAGACATTGTGCTGAGTACACCGGAGGAGCTCCGCGAACGGGTCCGCGGGTTCCTGGCGGAGCATGACCCGCATGGCCTGCCCAGGCAGGACTTCCTGAACGCACGGTTCGACGCGGGATTGGCCTGGGTCCACTACCCGGAGGACCTGGGCGGGCTCGGCCTGTCGCGATCGCTGCAGCAGATCGTCGACGCCGAGTTCGCCGCGGTCGGCTCTCCGGGCAACGACGCGGAGCGCAACGCGATCGGCCTGGGCATGGCCGCGCCCACCATCCTCGCCTACGGCACCGACGAACAGCAGAGGCGCTGGCTGCGCGAGCTCTGGACGGGCCGGGAGATCTGGTGTCAGCTGTTCAGCGAGCCCGGCGCGGGCAGTGACCTGGCCGCGCTGGCCACCCGGGCGGTACGGGACGGTGACAGCTGGGTAGCGACCGGGCAGAAGGTGTGGACCTCGCTAGCGCAGGTGGCCAAGCGCGGGCTGCTGCTCGCGCGCTCCGATCCCGACGTGCCGAAACACCAGGGTCTCACCTACTTCGCGGTCGACATGACCGGTCCCGGCGTGGAGGTCCGCCCGCTGCGGCAGATCACCGGCGAGGCCGAGTTCAACGAGGTGTTCCTGACCGAGGTGCGGATCCCCGACGGGGACCGGATCGGCCCGGTCGGCGAGGGCTGGAAGGTGGCCAACGCCACGCTGATGAGCGAGCGGGTCAACATCGGCTCCTCGCGTGCCGCTCCGCGCGAGGCCGGCATGATCGGGCCGGTCGCCGCGACCTGGCGGTCCCGGCCCGAGCTGCGCACCCCTGGGCTGCACGATCGGCTGCTCAAGCTCTGGACGGAGGCCGAGGTGGCCCGGCTGGCGGGGGGGCGGATGCGCCAGCAGCTGGCCGCGGGCAAGCCCGGCCCCGAGGGTTCGGCCGCCAAGGTGGTCTTCGCCCGGCTGAACCAGGAGATCTCCGGATTCGACGTCGAGCTCAACGGCGGTGACGGCCTGCGCTACGACGACTGGAGCATGCGCCGCCCGGAGCATTCCACCTTCTTCGGCCGCGGCCCGGGTTACCGCTACCTGCGCGCCAAGGGCAACTCCATCGAGGGCGGCACCTCGGAGATCCTGCGCAACATCATCGCGGAGCGGGTACTGGGCCTGCCGCCCGAGCCCCGCGTCGACAAGGACATCCCTTGGAAGGACCTGCCCCGGTGAGTGCGGACCTCCCCGACCTCCTTTACTCAGATACCGAACGGGCCCTGGCTGACAGCCTCAGCGCGTTGCTCGCTGACCGGGGCAGCCTGGACAAGGTGCTGGCCCGCACCGAGTCCGCCGAAACGTACGACGACGGCCTGTGGCAGGCGGTGGCTAGTGACCTGGGCTGCGCCGGACTGCTCATCCCGGAGCGCGACGGCGGCGCTGGCGCCTCCTACCGCGAGGTGTGCTCGGCCGCCGAGGCCCTGGGCAGTTCCGTCGCCCCGGTTCCCTTTCTCGGCAGCGCCGTCGTCGCGACCGCGGCACTGCTGAGCGTGGCCTCGGGTATCCAGGCCGATGCGGCCGCGGGCGCGCCGGGCAGCGCCACCGCAGTCTCCTCGGGCACGCCCTTCACCTCCGCGCGGGCCGCGGCCGACCTGCTGCGCCGGATGGCGGACGGCAGCGTGACCGTGACGCTGGCGGTGGCGTTCGCTAGCGCGCCGGGCGGCGCGTTCCCGGTCTCGGTCCGGGTGGCGGGTCCCCGGCCCGGCGACGCCCAGGCCGGGGTCGCGCGGCTGCGCGGGACGGTCAGCGGGGTCGCCGACGCATTGCCCGCCAGCGTGCTGCTGGTCCCGGCCGACGGCGTGCCGCACGCCCTGTACCTGGTCGACATGTCGGCCCCCGGCGTGGCCAAGGCGCCGGTGGTGTCATTGGACATGACCAGGCAGCTATGCGATCTGTCCTTCGATGACGCCCCCGGCACGCTGATCGCGGCGGGCGCGGCGGCCTCGCAGGCGCTGCAGGCGGCGCTGGCCGCGGGCGCGGTCACCCTTGCCGCCGAGCAGGTCGGGCTGGCGCAGCGCTGCCTGGACCTGACGCTCGCCTACGTGAAGGAACGCCGCCAGTTCGCCCGGCCGATCGGGTCGTTCCAGGCGCTGAAGCACCGGCTGGCCGACGTGTGGGTCGCGGTCAGCCAGGCTCGCGCCGCGTCCCGGTATGCGGCGGCCTGCCTGGCCTCCGATGACCCGGACGCCAAGGTCGCGGTCGCGGTCGCGAAGGCGTACTGCTCGGAGGCCGCCGTCCATGCCGCGCAGGAGTGCCTGCAGTTGCACGGAGGCATCGGCTTCACCTGGGAACACCCCGCGCACCTGTACCTGAAGCGGGCCAAGGCGGATTCCATCGGTTTCGGTACCCCCGACGCGCACCGCGCCACGCTCGCCGACCTGGTCAACCTGCCCGCCCCATGAGACGCCCGGACCGGTGGGCGGCGTGACCGTTGTGGTCCTTCCCGACGAGGCTGAACTGCGCCGCCGGGTCGGCCGTCTGTCGCTGGAACAGAAGATCCGGCTGCTGACCGGGGCGGACTTCTGGGCGCTGTACGCCGAGCCGGAGGTCGGGCTGCGTCGGCTCGTGCTGTCCGACGGTCCGGCGGGGGTCCGCGGCGAATCCTGGGACGAGCGGGACAGCTCAGCGAACGTGCCGTCGGCCACGGCCCTGGCCGCCACGTGGGACACCGGGCGGGTCGAGGCGATCGGCAGGCTGCTCGCCCGCGAGGCGCGGCGTAAGGGCGTCGACGTGCTGCTCGCCCCCACCGTGAACCTGCACCGGACGCCGTACGCGGGCCGGTGTTTTGAGTGCTTCTCCGAGGACCCGCTGCTGACCGCGCGGCTCGGCGCCGCGTACGTACGGGGCCTGCAGCGCTCCGGTGTCGGCGCTGCCGTCAAGCACTTCGTCGGCAATGACTCCGAGACGCAGCGGATGACCGTCGACGTCCGCATCGACGAACGGACCCTGCGGGAGCTGTACCTGGCACCGTTCGAGGCGATCGTCCGTGACGAGGGCGCGTGGGCGGTAATGGCCGCCTACAACGGGGTCAACGGGTCGCCGATGACCCAGAGCCCGCTGCTGCGCGATGTCCTGCACGGCGAGTGGGGCTACGACGGCCTGGTGATGTCGGACTGGACCGCCGCCCACGCCACCGAGGCTGCCGCCCAGGCCGCTCTCGACCTGGCCATGCCGGGACCTGCGAGCCTGTACGGCCCCTGGGGCGACGCCCTCCTGGAGGCGGTCGGGAAGGGCGCGGTCGACGAGGCGCTGATCGACGACAAGGTGGTCCGGATCCTCCGCCTGGCCGCGCGGGTCGGCGCGCTGGCGCATCCTTCCTCCCCGCCCGGGCTGCCTCCGGCAGCCTCCAGCCCTGCCCCGCCCGGGCTGCCTCCGGCAGCCTCCAGCCCTGCCCCGCCCGGGCCGCCCCCGGAGGCTCCGGATTCGGTGGCGGTCGCGCAGGAGCTGCGGGCCACCGCGGCGGCCGGCTTCGTCCTGGCCCGCAACGACGGCATCCTGCCGCTGCCGCGATCGGAGCCTGCGGACCGGCCCGGAGTAGGCCGACGCCTGCGGGTGGCGGTCGTCGGGCCGAACGCGGAGGTCGCACGGACCATGGGCGGCGGCAGCGCCACCGTGTTCCCGCCCTATACGATCTCGCCGCTGGACGGCCTGCGGGCCGCCGGGCTGCATGTGACGTACGCGCCAGGGGTTACCTCGCACCTGCGCGCCGGGGAAGCCCGGGCGCCCTGGCTGCTGCGGCCGGACCGGCTGTTCGACCCCGGGACCGGCGCCGAGATCCGGTTCCTCTCCGAGTCAGGCGAGCTAGCCGGATCGGAGCTGCGCGACGGGGCCACATTCATATGGCTGAGCGGGTTCGCGCCCTCGGGGGTCACCGAGCCCGTCGCCACGCTGGAGGTCCGCTGCGTGATCCGGGCCACCGTCGGCGGCGAGTACCAGCTGGGTGTCTCCGGCCTCGGCCGTTACCGCCTGCTCGTGGACGGTGCGGAGGTCTTCGACGCCGCCTTGACCTTGCGCGAGGGCGCGGACATCGTCGAGGCTCTGATGCGGCCGCCGCAGCAGCTGGCCCCGGTGCAGCTGGCCGCGGGACAGCCGGTCGCCGTGGTGGCCGAGCACGACGTGCACTCCTCGCCGTTCGCCGGGTTCGGTACGCTCATGCAGCTCAACCTGGTGCCGCCGCACGGCACCGACGACGAGGAGATCGCGGCGGCGGCCGCCCTGGCCGCCGACAGCGATGCGGCCGTGGTCGTCGTCGGGACCACGGCCGAGGTAGAGAGCGAGGGCTTCGACCGCACCACACTGGCCCTGCCAGGCCGCCAGGACGAGCTGGTCCGCCAGGTCATCGCGGCCAACCCCCGGACCGTGGTGGTGGTGAACTCGGGCGCCCCGGTCCTGCTGCCCTGGGCCCAGGACGCGGCGGCGGTGCTGCTGTCCTGGTTCGGCGGCCAGGAATACGGCGACGCGCTGGCCGACGTGCTGCTGGGCGACGTCGAGCCCGGCGGGCGGTTGCCCATGACCTGGCCTGCGTCAGAGGAAGGGCTGCCCTCAACCCAGCCGGCCGACGGCGTGCTGACCTATCACGAGGGCCTGTTCATCGGCTACCGCGGCTACGACCGCGACGGCCGTGAACCCCTGTTCCCGTTCGGTCACGGGACCGGTTACACCACATGGGCGTACGAGTCCATCACGCTGGACCAGGCCCCGGCCGGCGCTTCCGGGATCGCCGTCTGTGTCCAGGTCCAGAACACCGGCTCGCGCCGCGGCCGCGAGGTCGTCCAGGTCTACGCCTCCCGGCCGGACTCGGCGGTCGAGCGCCCGCCCAAGTGGCTGGCCGGCTTCGCCCCGGTCGACGCAGACCCCGGCGAGGCGGTCACGGTCGGCGTCCTCATTCCCGACCGTGCCTTCCAGCACTGGACCGCACAGGGCTGGTCCACCGAACCCGGCCCGTTCGTTCTGGCCGCGGGCCCCACGTCCGCGACCCTCCCGCTCACTGCCCGCGTCGAATTCCCCGGGTAGCAACGCCGCCCGCCGCCTCCACCGACCGTCCGGATCCATGAAAGGCCGGGGCTAACCAGCGCGGCCCTGGCGTCGCGAAGGTGAGAAAAACGGCTGGTGCAGATCGGGATACTGGGATCTTTCGAGGTTCGCACGGACGACGGCGCGGTGGCCGACGTGCCGGGTGCCCGGTTGCGTGCACTGTTGATCGCCCTCGCCCTCGACCCGGGACGCGTCGTCTCGAAGGCGGCGCTCATCGACTGGATCTGGGGCGAGCAGCCCCCTGCCGACACGGCGAACGCCTTGCAGCGCTTGGTTTCCCGGCTGCGCAAGGCGCTGCCGGAGGGGTTGATCGAGGGCCACCCGGGCGGCTACCGGTTGACCGTGGAACCGGGCGCCGTCGATGCCGTGCGGTTCGAACGCCTCGCCGCTCGGGCTCGCGACGCGGCCACGGAAACCTCGCGCACCCTGCTCGGCGATCTGCCGGACGGGGCCTGGCTGGTGGAGCTGGCCGCCATCGGCGCCGGCGGCTCCGACGGTGACGTGGCCCAGGCGACCCTGGCCGGGCTCGGGCTCCGGGATGCCCTGCTCGGCACGGCGTCGAGCGCGGATCCGGTGGACGGGCTCATCGCCGCGATCCGCGACCGGGAGATGCTGCTGATCCTGGACAACTGCGAGCACGTGGTCGAGTCGGCGGCCACGTTCGCCGACCGGGTGCTCGGGCGGTGCCGACGGCTGCGGATCCTGGCCACCGGCCGGGAACCGCTTGGCATCACCGGTGAGGCGCTCTGGCCGACCGAACCGCTGGCCCTGGCCGAAGACGCCAGCCCCGGCGAGATTGAGATCGAATCCTCGCCGGCCATCCGGCTGCTGCGTGACCGGGCAGGCGCCGTACGCGAGGATCTCGGCGGCGATGCCCGCACCTTGTCGACGATGGTGCGCATCTGCCGGGCGCTGGACGGGATGCCGCTGGCGATCGAACTGGCCGCGGCCCGGTTGCGCACCATGACCATCGAGCAGCTCGCCAACCGGCTCGATGACCGGTTCCGCCTGCTGACCAGTGGCAGCCGTACCGCCTGGCCGCGGCACAAGACGCTGCGCGGTGGTCGACTGGAGCTGGGACTTGCTCGCCGACGCCGAGCGGATGGTGCTGCGCAGGCTGTCTCGCGAACGCCACGCCGATGATGGCCGCGATGGCGACCAGACTGCGGAGCACGGTGGCCAGAACCTGGGCGCTCAATATGGCACTGCGGGAGATGTCCATCACCTTGAACCGGTTGATGATCCCCTTCGTCATATCCGAGTTCACGGCCACCGCGGTCACGCTCAACCCGTAGCAGATCGTCAGGACGATCATGCCCGGCGTCACGTAGTCGACGTATCTGACACCGACGTCGAAGGCGCCGCCGATCACATAGACGAACATCAGCATGAGCACGATCGGGAACAAGACCGCGTTGAACACCGTGAGCGGGTTCCGGACGGTGTGCTTGAAGTTACGACGCAGCATGATCGTCGAATCGGTGCTCATCGTGCGTTCTCCTCTGTGCTTGCGTGGCCGGTCAGGGCCAGGAAGACGTCATCGAGGTCCGGGGTGTGTACCGAGAACTCTTCGACCTTGATCGAATGTTCATCGAGTTGGTTGAGCAGGGCCCGTACGGATTTCGCCCCACCATCGCTGGCAACCCGCAAGATCAGGTCGTCCTCGTCCTCGCGGGTGGAGCCGGTCAGGAGCCGCATCGCGGTGTTAAGTTCGAGGTCGTCGGCGAACCGGAACCGCACGTGACTGCCGGGGATCTGGCGCTTGAGCTCGCCGGGAGTGCCCTGGGCGACCAGATGGCCCTGGTCGAGCACCGCGATGCGGTCCGCGAGCCGGTCGGCCTCCTCGAGGTACTGGGTGGTCAAGAAGATGGTCACGCCGTCGGCCACCAGTTGGCGGATGATGTCCCACATCGTGCGGCGGCTGCGCGGATCCAGTCCGGTCGTCGGCTCGTCCAGGAAAATGATCTCGGGCCTGCCGACCAGTGTCATGGCCAGATCCAGCTTCCGGCGCATGCCTCCGGAGTAGGTCGATGCCAGCTTCTGGGCCGATTCGGTCAGATCGAATCGCTCCAGCAGGCCCGTGATCACTCCCTTGGCTTCGCCTGAGCCCAACCGCTTGAGATCCGCCATCAGCTGGAGGTTCTCCTGGCCGGTCAGCAGCTCGTCCACCGCGGCGAACTGGCCGGTGACCCCGATGGCCGCGCGTACGGCCTTGGTCTCGGTCGCCACATCGTGCCCGGCGACGAGCGCCGTTCCGCCGTCGGCCGTTATCAACGTGGTCAGCACGTTGATCGTCGTCGTCTTGCCCGCCCCGTTCGGGCCGAGCAGGGAAAAGATCGTGCCCGTTTCGACATCGAGATCGATGCCGTCGAGAACGATCTTGTCCTTATACGCCTTCCGTAGCCCTGAAGCTGCTATCGCTGAATTCCTCATGCGTCCAGGTTCAGGGCCCGGACCGCCACCCGCCTGACACGCCCCTGACACGAGCGCTGTCACGGCGTTCGACCTCGCCAGAGCCGTTGGAAGTCCAGCCTTCGGTTGGGCACGAGCGGCCGATGCGGACGACGAACTCACCGGGCGGCCTGACGCCCGGCACCGGGCAGGCTAACGCTCAAGGTGATCGGCTGCGACACATCGAAGAAACCTCGGCCGTACTCGTTACCGCCCGCGTAACAACCGAGTAATACGACCGAAACTCGCGCATGGGACACATGCCTTGCAGGCATATGGAGCGGCCGGGGTAGAGCCAGCGCAGACGTTGGCCCCCAGAAGGCCCCGAGAGCCCTGGAGGCGTAGTGGTTCCCTATCCTAGCTGGCTGAACGCCGGGGATAACTCCTGGCAGATGACGGCAGCCACGCTGGTCGGGCTGATGTCCATCCCGGCCCTGGCCGTGCTCTACGGCGGCCTCGTGCAGAAGAAGTGGGCCATCAACACCATGATGATGATCTTCTGCACGTTCTGCCTCACCCTCATCACCTGGGTCCTGTGGGCCTTCAAGATGGGCTTCGGCACGCCGCTGATCCACACCTTCCTCGGCGACCCGCGGACCATCCTCGGGCACGCCGCCGAGCAGGGCCAGGCGAACATCCCGCTGCTGAACGGGCTGATGCCGAACTTCAGGTTCCCGACCTCATCGCTGGCCTACTTCCAGTTCGTGTTCGCGGCCATCACCCCGATCCTGTTCATCGGCAGCGTGATCGGCCGGATGAGCTTCAAGGCCTGGCTGGTGCTCGTACCGCTTTGGATCACCTTCGTCTACGCGGTCAACGCGTTCCTGCTCTGGGGCGGCGGCTACTGGGCCGGCAAGGGCGCCCTGGACTTCTCCGGCGGTTACGTCATCCACTTGGCCGCGGGCGTGTCCGGCTTCACCGCCGCGGCGGTGATCGGACCGCGGCTCAAGCGCGACCGCGAACGGGCCATCCCGAACAACCTGCTCTTCGTCGCGGTCGGCGCCGGCATCTTGTGGCTCGGCTGGAACGGCTTCAACGGCGGTGACCCGTACTTCGCCAGCCAGGACGCGGCGGCCGCGGTGCTCAACACCAACCTGGCCACGGCGGTGGCGATGATGACCTGGATCTTCATGGACATGTCGTTCAGCTCGGAGAAGAAGCCCACCTTCCTCGGCGGCGTCAACGGCATGATCTGCGGCCTGGTCGGCATCACCCCGGCGGCCGGCTACGTGAACGGCCTCGGCGCCATCGTGATCGGCCTGGTCTGCTCCGCGATCGTCTGGGTCGCCTGGTACTACCTGCCGAAGTACGTGTGGCCGTTCAACAAGGTGGACGACGCGCTCGGCGTGGTGTACACGCACGGCATCGCCGGCCTGCTCGGCGGCCTGCTGGTCGGCCTGCTCGCCGACCCGAAGATGATCGAGTACCTCGGCCTGGGCAAGACCTCCTCGGTCAGCGGCGCGGGCCTGTTCTACGGGCACCCGAAGCAGCTGGCCATCCAGGCCGGCGCCGCGCTCACCATCATCGTCTGGGACGGGGTGGTCACGTTCCTCATCCTCATGGTCATCCGGCACGTGTTTAGGATGAAGCTCCGGCTGCCCGACGAGGCCCTGGAGATCGGCGACGTGGCGGTGCACGGCGAGGAGGCCTACCCGTCCGACGAGCTGGTCAGCGTGGGCGCCGCCTCGATCGCGGACGAAAGGCCGCAGTCGGCGCTGCCCCCCGACGAGAAGGTCCCCGAGCGGGCCCACCTGTCCTCGAAGGACGACTCCTAGCTTGCGCTGCGTGCGGCCGTAGCGTAACCAGGGACGCGCCCGGGCATCTTGCTCACGGCCCGGGCGCGTCCCCGCGCCTCGCCCTACCACGTGACCCCGCCGTACCCAGCCCATCGGCCGTACCAGGTGACCCGCCGTCATTCTCTTTCTCCCGAACGATGCGTGGTTCTCGGGCCCCGGTCATCCCCGCGCCCCGCGTGGAGCGCGCCCGGGTCGGGCCGGTCAGTGACCGCGGAACGCCTCCTCCAGCCACCATGAGCCGCGGGCGGACGTGACCTTGGCGTCGATGAGCAGCGGGCGTTCTCGCCGCCCGTCCACCCAGTTGCGGACCGCGCCGAGATCGGCGGCTGACCGCACGGTCACGCCCTCGAAGCCGAAGCCCCGGCCGATCGCGGCGATGTCGGTCGGCGGGAACCGGACCGTGTCCAGCGGGTCGCCGTCCGGCCCGAAGTGATGTACCTCCGCGCCGTACGCCTCGTCGTCGTAGATGACCACCACCATCGGGATCCCGAGCCGGACCACGGTTTCCAGCTCGCTGACCCCCATCAGCGCGCCCCCGTCGCCGAGGGCGGCGACCGCCAGCCGGTCCGGCCGCGCGACCGCGGCCCCGATCGCCGAGGCGAGTCCGAGGCCGATCGACTGGAACGCCTGGGTGAAGCAGAAGCCCGCCTCGTCCGGGACCGACAGATACATGCTCGGGTAGCCCATGAAGTTCCCGGAGTCCACCGCCACGGTGCGTTCCTTAGGCAGCAGGTCATCGAGCGCGATGGATAGCGCGCGCGGGTCGATCCGCTGCCCGTCGCTCTCGTCCTTGAACGGCACGTCCCGCCAGCGCACCTCGCGCGCGATCCGCTCCCGCAGCTCCGGCGACCGGTACCCGGTCGTGCCAGCCATGTCGGCCGGGAGCGCGTCGGCCACAGCCCGCGCGGTCTCGGCCACGTCGCCGAGCACGCCCAGGTGGACCAGCCGGTGTGCGCCGAGCGCGGTGGGGTCGTCGTCGACCTGGATGAGCGTGGCGCCGGTCCCGATCAGCTTGCCGTGCCGCATCGTCCACATGTTGAGCGAGCAGCCCCAGCCGATGATCAGGTCGGCGCCGGTGATCAGCTCGGCGGCCAGCGGTGACGCGAACCCGCCGCTCACGTCCAGGTCCCAGGGGTTGCCCCGGAACAGTCCCTTGGCCACCGCCGAGGTGGCCAGCAGCGCCCCGCAGGCGTCCGCCAGCCGTTCGATTTCGGCCCGGGCCGAGGCCCGGCCCGCACGCCCGCGTGCGCCCCGCCCGGCGATGAACACCGGCTGGGTGGCGCCGCGCAGCACGGCCGCGACCGCGTTCACCGCCTCCGCGGAGGGCGCGGGCGGATAGGTGCGCGGGGCGGCCTGCAGCGTGCCCGCCTCCCAGGCCGCGGCCTGGACGTTCAGCGGCAGGGCCAGGATCACGGTCCGGCGGCCGAGCGCGGTCTGGTAGGCGCGGTGCACGTCGGCCAGCGCCGAGGCGGGGGAGTAGAGCCGCTCGGGGACCGCGCCGACGGCGGCGGCCAGCCCGGCCACGTCCACGTGGAAGTTGGACCTGACCTCCGGGGCCTCCGCGGCCAGCACCAGCAGCGGGGTGCGGCTCTTGGCCGCCTCGGCGATGCCGGTCATGGCGTTGGTCAGCCCCGGGCCCTGATGCACGGACACCACGCCCGGCCGGCCGGCGGTCCTGGCCCAGGCGTCGGCCATCACGGTGGCGCCGCCCTCGTGCCGCGCCGCCACGAACCGCGCGCCGCCGGCGATCAGTGCGTTCGTGACGTGGAAGTTTCCGCTGCCGACCACGCCGAACACGACCTCGGCGCCGAGCTTGGCCAGCCCCTGCCCGACCGCGTCCGCGACCCGCATGCTCAGCTGCGCTCGACCAGGGCCAGGGCGCGACACGGCGAACCGGAACCGCCGACGATGGGCAGTGGGCTGGTGACCACGACGGCGCCGGTAGCGGGCAGCCGGGCCAGGTTCTGCAGCTGGGTCAGGCCGTACTTGCCTGCCCCGAGCAGGAAGGAGTGGCACGGGAACGGCGGCTCGAAGGAGTGCGCGGTCCCGGCGTCGGTGCCGACGGTCTCGGTCCCGAGCCCGAGGATCGGCGCCTGCTCGGCCAGCCAGGTCGCGCAGGACACGCTGATCCCCGGCGTGTGCGGGCCGGTCTCGTTCGCGTTGAGGAACTCGGCCTGGTCGTGGGAGCGGACGTCCCACCCCGTGCGGTACAGCAGCCAGCCGCCCACGGGCAGCGGCCCGTTGGCCGCCTCCCACTGCTTGATGTGGTCGATCTCGAGCAGGAAGTCCGGATCGGCGGCCGCTTCGGCGCTGAAGTCGAGCACGACCGCCGGGGCGATGAGCCGCGGCGCCGGGACCTGGGCCACGTCCTCGCCATCCTTTCCGGTAACCCAGTGGATCGGAGCGTCGAAGTGGGTGCCGGCGTGCTCGCCGGTCACGATGTCGTTCCAGTACCAGGCGGGTCCGCGCTCGTCGTAGTGGCTGATCTCGGACAGCGCGAACCGGGTCGTATTACCGAACGGCGGGGGCAGTTGGATGATCGGGGTGCTCGCCGACAGCGGCGCGGTGAGGTCGATCACCTCCACCGAGCCGTCACGGATCGCGTCGGTCAGGGCCTTCAGCACGGACATGTTGCTCCTTCGTTCGGCGGCTACCCCAGGTAGCTTTCCGCATCGGCGGCCTCATCCGCTAGTCCTGTACCCTGACTGGCGGGGTGATGCATGACCAAGCCGGTTGTCACGGCAACGACGCTGGTCACGGAGGACGGCGTGCCGATCGACGCCATCCACCTGCCCGGCCGGAAGGACCTCGCGATCATTGTCGCGCACGGTTTCACGCTCTCGTGGCAGCGCCCGAACGTCTGGCGGGTCGCGAACCGGTTCAACCAGATGGCGGGCGTGATCACCTTCGATTTCCGTGGCCACGGCCGTTCCGGCGGGCTGTCCACGCTCGGTGACCGCGAGATCAAGGACCTGGACGTGGCCGTCGCCTACGCGCGCGAACTCGGCTACCAGCAGATCGCCGCGGTCGGGTTCTCGATGGGCGCGTCGGTCGTGCTCCGGCACGCCGGCCTGATCGGCGGGCTCGACGCGGTGGTGTCGGTCAGCGGTCCCGGCCGGTGGTACTACCGGGGCACCGAGCGGATGCGATGGGTGCACCGCGCCGTCGAGCGCCGGACGGGACGCTACGTGACCAGGCGGTGGCTGAAGACCACGATCAGCCCGGAAGGCTGGAAGCTGATCCCCGTCCCGCCGGCCGAGGCGGCGGCGAAGATCGCGCCCGTCCCGCTGCTGATCGTGCACGGGGACCAGGACCGCTACTTCCCGCCCGAGCACGCGCGGCAGCTGTACCTGGCGGCCCGGGAGCCCAAGGAACTCTGGATCCTGCCCGGGATGGGCCATGCCGAGTCCGCATGCCGTCCGGAACTCGTCGACCGCATCGGCCGCTGGATCGAGCAAGCCACCTCCGCGGAGGACACCTCCGCACGGACTCCCAACGCTGTTCTTCCTGTGGTTGTGGCCGAACCTTAACTTGAAAGCTCCCTGATCATCCGCATGATGGATGACATGGCAGAAGCCACGGGGGAACGTCCGCTACGGCCATTTCCCGCGCTCGATCCCGAACCACCCAGGCGTTATTCCTGGCGCAGCCTGCGCTGGCCCGCCGTCGCCTGCGGGGTCGCCGCGGCGGTGGTGGCGGCGATACTGACCTGGCCTTCTTCTTCGTCGCCTGCAGCATCCCGGCCGGCCCGGGCTCCCTTCTCCGACCGCGACGGCCTGGTGGTGTTCGAGCAGCAGCCCAGCGGGCTGCTCGGCACCGCGGCCCCGGACGGCAGCCACCTGGTGATGCTCAAGCGGCTCGGTCCCCTGCAGGGTGAGGACCTCCCGCTGGCCGCCAGCGACGGGCACTACCTCCTGAACCTCGAAGGGCAGCTGGTGACCATGGGTCCGGCGGGCCCCGTGTCCGTCAGCGACCTCGCGACGAGCGGGAGCCTGGCCGAAACGAACCAGGCAGCAAGCTTCGGCTGGTTGGATGCCACATTCGCCGACGGCGGCCGGTACGTGCTCGCGGTCGCGTGTGATGAGACGAGTTACGTGAGCCAGTCCTGGGTCGCCGACCTCGTCCCCGCCGCCGGCGGGAGCGTCCGCACGCTCGGTACGGTCACCGACGCGGTCGGCGACCCGGACTCCGCCGCGGCCATCGTGTCCGCGCCGGTCAGCGCCTCGGCGGCCACGTCCGCGTCCGAGTGCTACGGCAGCGAGACGACGCCGGACAACGCCATCGAGCTGCGCGGCCCCGGGCTCGCGGCCCGCACTCTCGTCACCGCCGCCGAGCTGAAGGACGCACTTGGCTGGCCGCAGGGGACACCGGTCCAGGTGTACGCGCTTCCGGCCCCCGGCGGGAGCATGCTGGCCCTTCGCGTCAGGGTGGATGTCCTGCCCGGGCAGCCGGTCCCGCGGCCGGATGGTGTTGTCGTGATCACCCGGGCCGGCCGGATCGTGGCGAAGATGCCACCCCAGGCGGTCGGCATGATCATGCAGTGGTCACCGGACGGCCAGCAGATCGCTTCGTGCCAGGACAGCCCGGGCGCCCCGTCCACCGTGACCATCTGGGCCGTGGGTAAGGCGGTCCGGACGATCGTGCTGCCAGGAAGGCACGACGTGTACTGCAACCAGCTGCTGTGGTCACCGGACGGGAGCCAGCTCCTCTACGCGGCCTATGCGACCGAGCATGGCCTGGACGAGGCGGCCGACCTGCAGCACGGCTGGACGGTGATCGACCTGCGCACCGGGCGGGTGCACGACGTGACCGCCCCCGGCCAGCCGGCCGCGTGGCTGCCGGGCACGGCGGGTGAGACCCGGTGAGCCTGGTCGCCGGCACACTCCGCGGGGCGTGGCAGCGGGCCGGCGTCTCGCTCGGCATCCTGCTCGTCGCGACGGCCGCGTCCGCCGCAGCGGCCGCCGGGCCGACCTACGACGCGGCCGCCCGCACGTCCATCCTGCTGGACAACCTCCACGACCAGCCTCCGATCGAGCGAACCGTGGAGGCCAATGACACCGGGGCGGTAGCCGGTCTCGCCGACAACCTGAGTGCCCAGGTGACCAGCACCCTGGCGGCGCAACTGGGCGGCCTTGCGGCCGTGAACCGGCTCTTCCAGCCTCCGGTGCAGGTGATCCTGGCCCAGGTGAGCACGGGCAGCCACCTCACGCCGCTCACCTGGCGCACCGATGAATGCACCCACCTGCGGCTGACCGCGGGCTTCTGCCCGCGCGACGCGGGCCAGGTGCTGGTGAGCACCTCCTACGCCCGGCTCAGCCAGGTGCGGCCGGGCGACACGATCGCCACATCATCCGGGTATGGCCGCCTCATGGTCACCGGAGAGTACGCGGCCCCCTCCGGCCCGCAGCTCAACACCGCGTACTGGCTGGTCGGCCCGTGCGACGACTTCCTCTACGAGAACCCGGGGTGCCTCCCGAACCCCTCACCCTGGGACGCGATGTTCACGTCGCCCGCCACTTTCGCCGGCGCGCCGGACAGCGAGCAGGGTAATGCCACGGTCCTTGACGTGCTCGCACCAGGTGGTGTCCGGCCCGAAGATCTCCCCGGCCTCGAGGCGGCCGTGAACGACGTACTCGTCAATCCCACCCTGGAGGACATGGGCGCGGTCGCGACCAGCTCCATCCCGCAGCTGATCGACCAGATCCGGGCCGGCTGGCAGACGCTGGACGTGCCGGTCTTCTTGATCACCTGTCAGCTGCTGCTGCTCATCTGGCTGCTGCTCTTCCTCCTCGTCACCGAGACGGCCGAGGCACGCGCGGGGGAGGTCGCGCTGGCGAAGCTGCGCGGCCATGGCCGCCTGCGCACCGTCGCGTTCGGCCTGTCCGAGCCGGTCCTGCTGCTCGCCGTGGGATTGCCGGCGGGCCTGCTCGTGGGCTGGGCGGCCGCCGGAGGCCTGGCCCGGGTCCTGCTGCGCCCCGGTACGCCAGTCGGCCTGCCGGTGCTCGCGGTCGTCGCCGCCGCGGCGGCCACCCTCGGCGGCTTGGTGGCGATCGTGCTCGCCGCGCGGCGCGCCCTGGTCCGCCCGGTCACCGAGCAGTGGCGTCGCACCGCCCGCGCCGTGCACCGGGGCTGGGTGCTGGACGCGGTGCTGCTCACCGCCGCGCTGGCCGGGCTGGCCGAACTGGTCATCGGCGGCAACGTGACCTCGGCGCGGTCCGGCTCGCTGGGGCTGCTCGTTCCCGGTCTGCTAGGGCTCGCGGCGGCCGTGGCCGCCTCGAGGCTGCTCCCGGCCGGCTGCGGGCTTGCCTCCTCCGTCACCCGCCAGCGCGGCGGGACCGGGCTGTTCCTCGCCGTGCGGCACATCGCCCGCCGCCCCGGCGGGACCAGGACCACGATCGTCCTCACCGCCGCGTTCGCGCTGGCCACGTTCGCCATCGCGGCCTTCTCCGTGGACCAGCGCAACGTCGACCGGGTCGCCGCGGCGCAGACCGGCGCCGCGGCGGTGCTGACCGTGACCGCCCCGGCCGGGCAGGACCTGGGCACGATCGTGGACCGCATCGACCCCGGTGGCGGCCAGGCCGCCGCCGTCGACCGCTACGCGGGCGACACGGACAACGGCTCGGTGCTGCTGGCCGTGCAGCCGGCCCGGTTCGCGCGGGTGGCCCTGTGGCCCTCCGGGTCGCTCGACCGACCTCCCGCGTTCCTCGGCGCGGCGCTCGAACCGCGGGTCGCCCCGCCGCTCACCCTGCCGGCCGGGTCCACGGCGGTGCGGGTCCGCGTCGGCGGCGCGTCCGGGATCACGCCTAGGAGCGGTCTCACCCTCTGGGTCGTGGAGGCCGGAACACCGGACAGCGGCCAGACGCCCGTCAGCCTCGGCGTCCTGCGCCCGGGCTGGCTGTCGGCCGCGCTCAGCGGGTGCCCATGCCAGGTGTCCATGCTGAGCATCGACACACCGACCGTGACGCCCGGCCCGACGCAGGGCAGCGTGACGCTGTCCGGCCTCGCCGCGCGGGTCGGCGGCGCCTGGGCCGGGATGCCTGCCGCGCTGGCTAGCCCGGCAGGCTGGGCCGCGGGAGCCGAGGACCCGGACGGCTGCGCCAGCACAGCAGGCCAGGTCCGGGTGGGCTCCGGCGGCCTGAACTGGTCCTTCCGCTCGAGCGGTGCCTGCAGCCCCGCTTTCCGCCGGGTTGACACTCCCACCGTGCTTCCCGCGCTGGTGTCGCGCCAGCTCACGAGCAGCCTCAGTCCTTTTTCGACGGTGGGCCTGGACGGCATGCAGCTCACCGTGAGGCCCGTGGCGCTGGCGGATAGCGTGCCAGGCGCACCCGCGGTCGGCATCGTCGTCGACCGCACCTACGCGCAGCGAGAGGCCTACTACACCAACGACGGCCTCGTCGCCGAGCAGGTGTGGGTCGCGCCCGGCGCGCTCGGCGCGGTGCGCGCCGGGCTGGCCGCGGCCGGGGTGAGGATCGACGGCGTGGCCACGACGGCGGCCGCCGAGGCGGTGCTCATGCGGCAGGGGCCCGCGCTGGCCAGCGTGCTGTTCCTGGCCGCGGCGGCGGCAGCGGCGCTGCTGGCCGCGGGTGCCGCCGTGCTCGGCCTCTACCAGGCCGGCCGTCGGCGGAGCTACGAGTACGCGGCGCTGGTCGCCGGGCGGGTACCGCGCAGGTCGCTGCGCACGTCCGTGTTCATCGAGCAGGCGGTGGTGCTCGGTTTCGGCGTGGTGACGGGGGTGGCGGCCGGCATCGGTTCGGCCGTCCTGGTGCTGCGGACGCTGCCGGTGTTCCTCACCCCGCCGGCCGCCCCGTCGCTGCTCTACGTTCCGTCGGCCACCCAGGTCTTGGTCCCGCTCGTGATCACCGTGGCGCTGCTGGCGGGGGCCGTCACGGTGGCCACCGTGACGCTGATCCGGTCGGCCCGGCCCGAACTGCTCAGGGAGGCTCCGCCGTGACCGCCGCCGCCGTCCGCTGCGAGAACCTGGTGCACGTCTACGGCACGCCGGGCAATGAGGTGGCCGCGCTCAGGGGAGTGGACCTGGTCATCGAGCCGGGTGAGATGGTGGCGTTGCTCGGCCCGTCGGGCGCGGGGAAGACCACCTTGCTGTGGCACCTGGCCGGGCTGCTCAGGCCCACCGCGGGAGCCGTCGAGATCGAGGGGCGGCCGCTCTCCGGGCTCTCCGCGCGGGCGCTCACCAGCATGCGGCTGCGCGAGGTCGGCCTGCTGCTGCAGAACCCGGCGAGTAACCTGCTGTCGGCCCAGTCGGCGCACAGCAACGTGCTGTTCGCCCAGGCGCCGACCCGGCGCAGTGGCCGGGTCAAGCGCCGCCGCGCCGCGGACCTGCTGGACCGCGTCGGCCTGGCGAGCGCGGCGCACCGGCCCGCGGGGCTGCTCTCCGGCGGCGAGCAGCAGCGGCTCGGCGTGGCGGTCGCCCTGGCCAACGGGCCGCGACTGCTGCTGGCCGACGAGCCGACCAGCCAGCTCGATCCGGATTCAGCCGGCGACGTGATCGAGCTGATCCAGGCGGCCAACGCGAGCCTCGGCACGACCGTGGTCGCGGTCACCCACGACCCCGAGGTCGCTGCCGCGCTCGGGCGCACGATCACGATCAGGGACGGCCGCGTGGGCGCGGCGGGCCACGGCGGCCGCGAGTTCATGGTGGTCGGCAAGGACGGCACGCTGACCCTGCCGCCCGACCTGCTCGGCGAGTTCCCGCCCGGCTCGCTGGCCACCGCGAGCCGCACCGAGGACGGAATCCTGCTGCGCCGGGTGGACCCGGGCACCCTCGCGGCCGGGGGGGAGACGTGAGCCTGCTGGAGGCCGAGGGCCTGCGCTTCGAACGCGGCGGGCGGGTGATCTTCGAGGGCGTCAGCCTGTCCGTGCAGCCCGGTGACCGCCTCGCGGTCACCGGGCCGTCAGGCTCGGGCAAGACCAGCCTGCTCTCCGTGCTCGCCGGGCTCGCCCCGCCCGCGGCGGGAACGGTGCGGCGCGACGGGGTGCCGGTGGCCGCGGGCACCCTGCCCGCCGGCACCGCCGCGGTGCTGCAGGGTTACGGGCTGGTCTCGCTGCTGACCGCGGCGGAGAACGTGGAGATCTTGTTGCGCGCGGACGGCGCGGCCGCCCGGGAGGCCATGGCGGCCGCGCAGACCGCGCTAGCCGGGCTTGGGCTCGGTGACTTCGGGGATCACCTGGTCCAGGAACTGTCCGGCGGCCAGCAGCAGCGTGTCGCGGTGGCGCGGGCCCTGGCCGCGCGCCCGCAACTGCTCATCGCCGATGAGCCGACCGCCGAGCAGGATGCCGTGACCCGCGAGCTCGTGCTGGCCCAGCTCCTCAGCGTCGCGGCGGACGGCGGCGCGCTCGTGCTGGCCACCCATGATCCCGAGGTCGTCTCCCGCTGCGACCACGTGGTCAGCCTGGCCCGCCACCTGACCGAGCGCCACGGCGCGCCAATCGCCGCCCCGTTACACCTGCTACGTCCGGCACCAGGTTGGGTTGCCCCAAGGCTCAGCGGCCACCTCGGAATCATGATCGTGTGTCGTTACCGTCTTCTGAACGAGGTAGCGTCACACGATCCTGCGGGCGGTACACGTCTGGGACAGCTGAGAGCGCTGAGGTGAGCCCCTATGGCAGGAAGGGGCCCAGCGGGCGAACGCAGCTTGACTACGGCGCCAGCATGCCGCAAAACGTCGTGAAGCCCCGGTTTCACTATCCTTAGCCATCCAACCGCGCGCCGTGCGCACCGAATGTGCCCAGTGTGACGTATACGCCACGAGAGCAGCAGGCATGTTCATGCTGGCGTTCACTCGCCATCCCCGGATTTTCTATATGGCGGTAATTCTTTTCCTAAGGTCTGAACGTCCTTGTTCATACGATCCCGATAGACACTTTCCGGCTCGCCATGAAACCGGTGAAGACGCCTGAAAGTGCCTGCCATTCGGCGGCTACGGTGACGCGGATGTCGCTGCGGATGGAGGCGGGCTCGTCGGCGTGGAAGAAGACGGGGACGGACTCGTCGACGCCGATGGCGACGTGGAAGGCGAGGGCGACGCGGACGGCGAGGGCGATGCGGACGGCGACGCAGATGGCGAGGCCGATGCCGAAGGCGACGCGGAAGGCGAGCGCGACGCAGATGGAGACCGGGAGGGACTGGGGCTGGGGGTGAGGCGCGGCGACGCGGAGGCGCTCGGCGACCCGGACGTGTACACGGATGGGGAGAAAGGTGCGCTCGTTGGCTGAGACCCGGCCGCAGACGATGATGCGCCCGCCGAGGACGCGCGCTGGGAGCCAGCCGGGGAGGTCGACACGCCCGATCCGGTTTGGTCGGCTGACCTGGCTGCCGTCGGCGAGGATGTCTGTGCCGCCGGCTGGAACTGCTCCGGCGTATGCCCGGCGAGAGAGATCATGGCCACGGCAGTGGCGCCGGATGCCACCAGGACCGCAGCGGTGACCCACACCACCACCAGCGGCTGCCGGCCCCGGCGCCGGGGCCGGTTCCTTCCGCCCGGCGGGGGCTGATGACCCGCCTCTCCGGGAGACGGCGGCGGGCTCCCGGAATTGGCGGCGAGCGAATCATCCGCTGAAGCGGCCAGGAACCGGCTGGCCCGGGTCGGTGCGGACGCGGCGGAACTGGCCGCCGCGGTGCCTGTCACCGCCCAGTCGGATTCGCCCGGCGCGGCGAGCGCGGGACCTGACCCGGCCAACTCGGGACGTGACGCGGCGGGCGCGGGACCTGACCCGGTATGCCAGGCGGATGTGCCGGCGATAAAGGCTGGCAGCCAGTGCCCGGTCGGAGTCGGCCGGAGGGCGGCGATCTCGGCGAGCAGGTCGTCGGCGGTGGGGCGCCGCGCAGGGTCCTTGGTGAGGCAGCGCTCGATCAGCGGCCGCACCGTGGCCGGCACCCGATCAAGGTCGGGGGCTCCATGGACGACGCGATACAACATCGTCGCCGTTGTCCCTGTCCCGAACGGTCCCCGGCCACTGGCGGCGAAGGCGAGCACCGCCCCGAGGCTGAAGATGTCGCTGGGCGGCCCGACTTCGACGCCCATGACCTGCTCGGGAGACATGAAGCCAGGCGATCCGATCACCATGCCGGTCTGCGTCAGGGCCGTTGATTCCGTGGCGGCGCGGGAGATGCCGAAGTCGATGACCCGCGGGCCGTCCTCGGCCAGCAGCACGTTCGAGGGCTTGAGATCCCGGTGCACGACGCCCGCGGCATGGATGGCATTCAGGCTTTCCGCCAGGCCCGCGGCCAGCGCCAGCAGCGATGTCTCTGGTAGCGGTCCATGGCTGTCGACTGCCTCGGCCAGCGAAGGCCCGGGAACATACGCCGTAGCCATCCATGCCACTGGGCCATCGATATCCGCGTCCACCACCGTGGCCGTGAACACGCCGCTCACCCTCCGGGCCGCGGCGACCTCCCGCCCGAATCGCGTCCGGAACTGCGGTTCCGCGGCCAGCTCAGCGCGGATGGCTTTCACCGCTACCGGCCGCCCGCCCGGGGACACGCCGAGGAACACCTGTCCCATGCCACCCTGGCCGAGCCGTCCTACCAGGCGGTACGGACCGAGCGTGGGCGGATCCCCGGGCTGCAGTTCCCTGACCACGCTACCCACCCCCACGCCACCGGAACGCTCCCGAACGACGGATCGGACAGAACAACGATAAGGACTCAGTGCGGGAATTAACATGCCATGCAGCCATTTTCCAGACGATTAGCTACAACTCATCCATGTATATGCGTCGGCCTCATGGTTACCGAGAATGACAGATACCGGACTTACCGTGCCAGAAACGACCGGACCGCGCTATAGAAGGCGCGCAATTCAGGCGCGGCCGGGCTCGGAGTGGACGACGACCCAGACCGCATGCACCGGCTCGCCGGTCTTGTTCAGGTACTCGTGCGGCGTCGAGGAGTCGAAGGCGAT
>Ga0187781_10000348_pt1 | contig 32802 bp, 30 predicted proteins | sample 0715_SJ02_MP02_2_FD_132447 | JGI IMG/M metagenome (GOLD analysis project Ga0187781, IMG submission 132447) | Tropical peat soil microbial communities from peatlands in Department of Meta, Colombia - 0715_SJ02_MP02_20_MG | ecosystem: Environmental > Terrestrial > Soil > Wetlands > Peat | place... | reverse complement strand
TTCTTGAGCGCAGGTTTGAACTCTAGTTGTTTCAGATAGTACTCCTCCATGGGGATAATCTCAATCGGGGTGTGGCTTCTCTCGCAGAGCGGGGTCCTGTGCTGGATCTGCTCCACCTTGGTGGCGACCCCCATCTCTTGCAGGTCCTGTATAATCTGGGACCTGGCGTCCTTTATCGGGATCCCGGCGTATTTGCCTGCCACGCCGGTCATCTTCCCGTCCATGTCCACAGCTACAATCTCCTTCAGTTTGAACTCCCGGAACAGCATGACGTCATTGTAGTCCCCATAGCTACACACCATCACCACGCCGCTCCCAAACTTCGGGTCCACACTCTTGTGCCCCCTGATTGGTACCTCTCTGTTGTAAATCGGGACGATCGCAGTCTTGCCAATGTACTTCTTGTACCTCCCATCGGCCGGGTTCACAACCAGCATCTGGCAGGCCACCAGCAACTCAGGGCGAGTGGTCGCCACCGGTAGCTCGGCCTTGCTCTCCTTCACCCTGAAGACGTTCGTCACCAGGAACGTAGGCAGCTCCTCATACTCTATTTCGGCGTCTGCGATGGTGGTGTTACAGTCGATACAGTAGTTATTGGGCCTGTTCGCCAGATAGACTAGCCCCTTCTTCCAGAGCTCGATGAAGGACCATTGAGTGAGCTTCCTGTACTCCTCAGAGTCGGTCCTGTACTTGTTGTAATAGTCTCCAGAAATTCCCAGGGTCTTCAGGAGACCAATCATGTATGCCTCCAGATCGTCCAGCGCGTGCTTGCAGAGGTTGATGAACTCCTCCCGGGGCGTCTTCCTCATCTGAACCCTATACTTTCTCTCAGCGAAGATCTCTACTGGGAGGCCATTCCTGTCGATTCCCACCGGATAGAGGACACTCAGCCCCCTCATCCTAGCCGCCCTTGCTGTCATGTCAATCTGCGTGTACTGGGTCAGGGCTCCCGGGTGCCAAGGCTTCCCCGAAGGATAGGGGGGAGGGGTGTCAATGACGAAGTTACGATTTTTACTATCCGAAAGCTTGAAATCGAAAATTCTTCTCTCTGTATCCCAGACCTGTCTCATCTCAGCCTCTAGTTTTGGGTCCCAGGAGGTCGCTTCAAGCTTCGCTGAGAACTGTGGCTGCAAACGATTCAGGCTGTCCCATGAGAGAGTATATGAAGTTAAGAGGGGTTTTGAGTCCTCAAAACGGGGTTTCTGGACGTAGCCCTATCGACTGCCTTGAGGAGGGGGTAACCGATAATGCCGATAGGGACGATCTCACTCCCGAGAAATTCTAGCCATCCGACCCAAAAAGGGACTCCTGGCGCTCCAGCGAGGATGACTACGTAGGTCCCCACAATAACGGCGACCACAGCAATCTCAAGGATGATTGCCAGCATCCAGCCACCTCGGAACTTCTTTCGCGTAATGGCCCAGGCGAGGGTTGCGGCAAGGAGATTGGCCATAGGGCCTCCTACTATGTCGATCACCCCAAGATTGGGTCCAAGCGCATTACCAATGAAGCACCCGACTGTCACCCCAGCAATCGCGGGAGGGCCGAACAGTATCGAGAGCGGGAGCAGGGCGTCTACCAGCCTGAACTGCAACGGACCGAAGCTGATGAAACCGAAGTAGAGGACGTAGGCACCATACAGGGCGGCCAGAAGCGCTGCGAGCGCCACGTTACGCGTAGTCCAGGTTCTCTTGTTCTTCAATTCCTCCCACACCGGGATTTGTAAGGCGGATCGGGTGGAAGTTACTCACCCGCCAAATTCAGGGCCTCCACACCAGACGATTTAAGCCATCAACGGAACTGCAGGTCCAACTCCTGCCTATCGGTCTCGGAGAGTTCCCAGTCGCCAGCTCCTGCGTTATCCCTGACGTGCCCGGGATTCGAAGCCCGGGGGATGGGGAAGACGTCCGGCTTGCCTGCAAGCCATCTTAGAGCAACCTGAGCCCTGGTCCGCCCGTTGCTTGAGCTCACTTTCTCTAGCCTCGCGTCGCTTGGGAGTTTTCCATGTCCTAGCGGATAGTACGCCAACAGAGCAATCCCTTCTTTGTTACAGTATGGGAGGATTTCCCTTTCAACGCCCCTTTGGAGCAGGCTGTAGTCTAACTGCACCGAGGTAAGCTCGGACTTGGCCAAAGCCGACCGCGTTTCCTTAATCTGTTCGAGGTTAAAATTACTCACTCCGATATGCATGAGTTTCCCCTCTCCTACTAATTGCTCCATCGCAGACATCGTCTCCTGGATAGGCACTCTCGGGTTGGGCCAGTGGACTTGATAGAGGTCTATGTATGAAGTCCCCAGGCGCCTGAGGCTGCCGTTGAACGCCCTGATGAGCGCGTCCCTGCGCAGGTGAAAGGGCCACACCTTCGTTGCTAGGAAAATCTCGTCCCTTCTCCTGCCCTCAATGGCTTTCGCCACCAGCGGCTCAGACCTGTAGACTTCCGCAGTGTCAACAAGCGAGATGCCAGATTCCAGCCCCGCTTTGATTGCTTCAACCTTCGTAGCAGCTCCCCTCTTCCAGCCTAGGAACGCCGTCGTGATCCAAAGGGGGTCGTAGTATGTGCCCAACCCAATTTCCGAGATTTTCTGGCCACTCCTGCCAAGTTCCTTCAGCCGCATGGAAAGAAGCAGCCCGCAAGGCCGGTTAAAGAAAAAAGCGGAGCGAGGCTTTCATCCTTACACGGCCGGCCAATCCATCCGCCTAGACGGTCGAGACTAGCATCTTTAGACGCTCACGCGACCCCCGACCGGGCAGTCCGTCAGATTCAAAGGGACCACAAGTCACTGTGAGGTGCCCTTCTTCGCTGATTCTCCCGCGATGACCTCCTTGGGCAGAAGCCAGTAGATGTCAGGGTGTTCCGTCTTGAGGGTCGAGAACGTGGGAGGGAGGAGTCCGTTTCTCCTGGCCCTGCGCACGTTGTATTCGACGAACCGCTTCATTGCACTTGTCTCGCCCGCCGCAGCGACAAACGTCCTGATTTTCTCGATTGCCGTTTCGTCATCAAGCTTCTTGACGTTCACCAAGTAGGGTGCCAGTACCAGCCACACCAATCTGTGTCTCCCATCGGAAACCGGGTGTGCCAGGAGATCTTCAACATAGAGATACCCCTTGTTAGTCTTGGGCTTCGGTGAGGGTACATACTGCATTACGTCAGTCTTCACCCCCAGCAACTGTTTAGGGAACTGACCTCTTCGCAGGTTTCTCACCCCTTCGGCAATCGCGGCGAGCGCAGCGTCCTCAAAAAGGTCGTTCAGCAAGTTATCGCTCATGTGGACAATTCCCCTGTCAAGCTCCTGCCTCGCCAACTTCCACTTCGGGTTCTTGGAGAGCTCATACTTCGAGACCAGCGAGAGATATCTCTCGAAGGGGATTGAGTAGCTGGCCCGTCCGTCTGCAACATCGGCCAGCGATAGAGCCGTGCCAAAACATTCCCCGATGACCTCCGCCTTTGCCTTGGGCTCTTCCCTCACGAAGAACTCCTTCGCCCTTTCCGCTTCCATCCTGGAGAACCTGGATGTCAGGACTGAATCCTGACTGGCGACCAGGGCGGCTGCGAAGAAGCTGGAGAACTCGACCAGCTCAGACATGTGCGGTTCGTACTTCGCCCTCCCTAGTGAGCTTAGGAGCCTGCTCTCGGTCTGGCCGACCACCTCCCTGCTGGCCAGCCCTTCCTCGACGGGGATGGACTCGAAGAATCTCCTCGACCGGGGTGCGAAGGGATACCTCAGCTCTATGTCAGACAGCAGCGGCCCACCATATGGCATCTAGCCCCACCCGTTGTTTTGGCCTTCCAAGGCCCTTCTTAGCCTTCTTTCGCTGTGGAGACTATCGAGAGTACGTCTCTGTCCCTAAGTACGTAGTTGGTGGGGAGATGAAGCCCTGTCCTGACATCGATAGCGTAGAGAAGGCCCTTGACCAGGTCCGTGTGTATGTCCCTTGCCAAGTCCTCCACAGTGGACCCGCTAGGGAGGAGGTGCACATCCGGGAGTATTCGCCCGTTCTTGTCGGAAAGCTTCTGTGGGTCATGTACCGGGTAGACAGCGTTCTCCTTGAGCAGCTTGAAGGTCACAGAGTTTAGTGCGAATTGTACGCCCGTCCTCAGGTACTCCCCGAAGACCTTTCTCCTGATGTAGGCCAGGGCGCTCTTCTGGGCGTCGTTCAAATCTTGAGGCTTGAGTATCTCGAACCGCTCCTCGCCTGGAACGTACTTGATTAGCCTCTTGGCCTCAGCTCTCCTGAGAGTAAGCTCCGCCTCCCCGCTCGTAGGGACCACGATGAGCCCCTTGAACTTCTCCCGGAGCTTCTGGAAGTTCTCTGCAGCGTACGGGAGATCCATCTTGTTCGCAATCAGCAGCGTTGGTTTCGAGTACTCGCGCAGGGACCAGCAGAAGTTCTGGACGTCCTTCTCGTTCCATGAGTCGAACTGCTTCTCCTCAAGCATTGCCTCCTTCATGGCCGCTATGACGTGCTCCTTCCTCACCCCAATCCCATGCATTACCTCCTCTACGGCCGCTGGGATACCGTAGCCAGGCGTCTTCGAAAGCTTCGATATCTTCGGTAGGTTCGTATTGAAGAGCTTCGTATACCATAGAACTAGTTCCAATTCCACGTCAGCGAAATCTGCTATGGGATCTCCAGTTCCCGGCTCGGATATTTTCCCGTCCTTGTCGACGCTCCCCGAGGCGTCCACCACATGCAGCAGTGCATCGGACTGCGCGGCAACGCTCAGGAACTGGTTCCCTAGCCCCTTCCCCATCCAAGCCCCCTTGATCAGACCGGGAAGGTCTGTGACCTCAACAGGTATGAACCTCCAGCCGTCCTCACACTTCGAGTTCGCAGGGTTGTCAGTGACCCCGAACTCCTTGTGGACGCAAAGCGTAACGACGTCTGCGACTCCAGTCTCTGGCGACTTCGTGGTGAACGGGTAGTTCGACACCTCCCCCGAAAGGAGAGTCATCGAATTGAACAGAGTCGTCTTCCCCGCATTCGTCTTCCCGATGATTCCTATCCGGATTACCATAGCTTTAGCCTACTTCCGAGTGCCTATTACCGGATAAAAACAGTTGCACACGCTGGCGCCGTCAGGGGGAGGGGGCTGAACGCCACGCCCTTACGGCCTCGTACCAGAAGGCGGCCGCCGCCACCGCCAAAATGACGGAGAACCATTCTACCACAGGTACGGCCCCGAAGTCGGGGTACCCTACATACGCAAGGTAGACCGAGAACACGGTGAAAACTACCGCGTAGAAAACGAACCTAGGTACAATCAGAGTCCCAAGCCGAAGGAAATCCCTCATCACGTCCACCTTCACCTCACCTACGACCTCGTATTCCCCATTGTTCTCTGAAACAAGCCCAAGTTCCTTCAGCTTGTTCAGGTGATACTGGGCCAGGGAGGGATTGGACATCAGGAGGGCCCTCTGGACCTCTCTCACTCCCACTTTGCGCTTCTTGAGGGCGTAGACATATACACGGAGGGTGTTCCCCTTCAGCTCAGCGTCGACCATCCCCTTCGTCCGCTTCTCGATGGAAGCAGAAGGCTCCTGCGGCGGCTGTTTGGCTGGTTGTGTCACGAATTGCCCTTCTCGCTTAGCTTTTCAGGCGCCACGTTCAAAAACATTGGTTGGCAATAACCAAAGGGCTGCGTCTCATGCGGACAGATGTGCAACCTCTTATTGAAGGTCAGGGCGGAGTTCCCCGGCCTAGCTCCTGTACCTCAGGATGGCGCCGACGCCACCGAAACTCTTGAACATGCTCCCCTCTTCTGTCCCCGATGAAATCACCTCGACCTTCGACCCCACTTGGAACGCGAGTTCTTCGAGCACGTCCACCAGGTCCTTCTCCACCACGTCGTAGTCTGTCGCCCCGCACTTCGTGCAGGGGGTGGACGTCATCTCCTGGCGCTGCTGGATCTTCTTCGCCGCTGTGACCGTCTCCGTCTTGACGGTGCCACACTTCTTGCACGTCGCGTCCATCCTCACCATGTCAAGATCGTCGGATACGAGGACCACTTCAGCGCTCGCTTTCTGAAGAGCTTCCATCACCCTCGGGAGGCCGTAGACTGCCAGTCCCGCCTGCTTGTTCACTTCTGCAAGGAACTTCTGGACAAGGTGCTTCTCCTCAACCAGGCGGACGTCCTTCAGTACGTCCGACCCCTTCTCCACAAGCTCCCTCACCCCCTCCCGCCCGGCGTATCCCAGGTCGAGGACAGCAAGTATTCTCTTCTGCAACTCGTAGTGGAGATACGCTCCCTTCAGGAACTCGTCCTTGGTAGGTCCTGGTCCCCCTACCAACAGGCCCGTGACCTTGTTGTCATCGATGAATATCCGCGTCGCATGCTCACCCACCCTGTTGAAGTAGTAGGTCAGCTCCATCTCCCTCCCGCGCTCATACCTCCTGGCGGACTGCCCCCCCTTCCTTGTCTTCCCGGAGATGCCCGAGGTCAACACGTCTGCTATCTCCAGCCTGTCGCCGCTGAGAATCCCCATCCCGGTCTCGCTCGAGTCTATGGCAAGGATTCCGTAGACCTTCTCCGCCTTCAGCATGTCCCGTAACCATTCCACGTGGAAGTGGTCATCGCACTGGTAGAGGTACTGGGTGACTGGTTTCGGCGGGACAATCTCCCATACATTGACGACCTCACTTCCGGGGCCGTTGGTAGGAAGGGCCCCGGAGAAAATCACTAGGCCCGTATCTGGTGCGGTCCTATAGAGCTTGAGCCTCTGCATCGCCTTGGTAAGGGCGTCTTGGACGTGGTTCCTGGTGGTGTCAGACTTGATGTTTCCTGCGGTCCCCCACTCCTCCCTCAGATTTGCGATTGCCTCATGGATGGGCTTCTTGGGGGGGATGTAGAGGGAGACGAGCTCTGTCCCTCTGCCTTCCTTGTTGCTGAGCTCGGAGATGAGCTTCCTTACCTTGTATAGCCTAACTGAGTCGGTCTTTGACATTGCAGAGCTACCTCTACGTCAGGCCGAAGAACCCGTCGCTTCGAAGGAGGCAGCGGACATTCGATACTCAAAATCTTCCTGACCCATTTATAAAACCTATCACTCCGTAAGAGTGCCCAAGCGAGGACATGCAACAATGAAGGCTGTACTACGGATTGGAGGCTCGGTGCTCGGTTCTCCTCCCTCCGCCAAGGTCGTCAACGCCTACGCCGAGGTGATCGCAGACCTCAATTTCGAGGGACACTCTGTCGCGGTCGTAGTCGGGGGTGGAGAGATATCCCGTGAGTACATCAGGTCAGCGGCGGCCATGGGGCTCTCTACGTACCAGCAGGACACCGTGGCAATTCATGCGTCTAGGCTGAACGCCCGGCTTGTGGCTATGAAGCTTGGAGGCGTGAGCAGCGTTCCCACTTCAATAGATGGCATGCTCCAGCGCCTCGCGAGGAACAGGGTGGCCGTGATGGGGGGGCTGAAGCCAGGCATCACGACCGACACCGTGGCAGCCGTAGTGGCTGCGAAGTGGAGGGCGGATATCCTTGTGAAAGCCTCAGACCAGAACGGCATCTACACCGAGGATCCGAGGGTCAACAAGAAGGCGAAGAAACTCGATAGGCTATCTTATGACAAGATGAAGCAAATCTTGGGCGGCTCTCACAGGCCTGGAATCCACAGCATCGTGGACCCCGTGGCCGTCGACCAGCTCGTCGAGTCAAGGGTGAGGCTGGTGGTGCTTAACGGCGCAGATCCCAAGGGCGTGATTAAGGCAATCCACGGCGAGAAAATAGGCACGGTTGTAAGCTGACCGGAGCAGCGGGAGTCAAGAGCAACAGGAAATGGTCTCGTTCATAGTCTACATCGCACTCGTCACAGCAGTTTTCGTTGCTTTCTGGACCTCTCTTGTCGAAGCGACATACCTGACGCTCCGTCCATTCTCTCTCAGTTCTTCCATCACGGCAGGTTCGCCGAAGGCTGCTACTGCCCTCGAAATCGTGAACGAGAAGACGCGGCTGGTGAGCGTGACGACTTTCGTCGACACCATATCTAACGTAGTCCTCGCCACCACCATCGGACTAATACTTTCCGACATTTTCGGCCCCATAGGCTGGGTCTACAGTGCGATTGGCGGTTCGTTCGTAATCATGACCCTGCTCTACCTTCTCCCGAAGGCCATAGGCATCGAGAACGCCCTGAGGATGTCGATGGTCCTGGCGCCCTCGACGATGACGATTATGTCCGGTCTTGCGCCCATAGCAGTCCCTATGACTAACTTCGCCCGCGCCCTCTCTGAGAGGCTAGTTGGGAAGCCAGGGTACAAGGAGGTGGACCTGGCCGCAGAATTCGAGGACGTGGTCACAATGCTAGAGAAGGCTGGGCATATCGAGCCAGATGCAGGGCGGCTCCTGAGGACCCAACTGGCCTCCTCAAAGAACAACGCTGCCAGCGTCCTTACTCCCCTGGAGGAGATAGTATCCATCGACAGCGGCTCCACAGTATTCGACGCCCTCCGGACCATGGGACAGACCAACCATCCTCGAATGCCCGTCTACGATGCGAATAGGAAGTTGTACATCGGCGCGGTAACGACGCGGACCGTCTCAAGAGCGGTCTCCAGAGACCACACCGACTCTCCCATCCTAGACTACATGATACAGCCTGCTAGAGTCACCGAGGACGACAGTCTCCCCTCGGTCATAGACAAGATGCAGGAGGCAGGCACCACCATCGCCTTCGTCTACGACGGAGAAAGGATGGTCGGGATGATCACGCTTTCGGACATCCTAGAGCGTCTGCTCGGCATCAAAGTCTAGCAGACCATCTCGCAATGTTGAGCCTACCCGATTCAGTCTGTCGCTATCGTCGATTGGCTGGTTTCCTTGGCACAGCGAGGGAGTTGAGCTCGTCAAAGGTGATGGCGCCTTCGATCAGCGAGTCAAAGGTGCCCTTTTCTCGAATCTCCCTAGACGCCCGCCTGAGGAGCCCCATGGCAGCGTACGAAGCGGTGGGCCCGAAGCTCACCCTAGCCACTCCCAGCCTCTTTAGCTCCGGCACGGTCGGTAGGCCCTTCTTTACCATCACGTTCGTGGGAAAATCGAGAGCGCGCACGAATCTCGAGATGGACACAGCGTCAGTCAGACCCATGGGGTAGACACAGTCCACCCCGAGGTCCCTGTAGGCCTCCGCCCTTCTAATTCCCTCTTCCATCTTCTCGTCCTCGTCCCCGGGGGCGTACCGCAGCGCGTCCGTGCGGGCGTTAATGACGAACGGAATCTTCAACGTCTGGCGAAGACGGATCAGCGCCCTGAGTTTCGCATTCTGCTTCTCGACGGGGAGAAGCTTCTTCGCGCTGTGCACAAAGTCCTCGACGTTGATTCCCACCGCGCCTGCTCTGATGACGTTCGTGACACTCCTCGCTACGCCCTCGGGGGTGTCCCCGAACCCTCCGACGACGTCTGCGCTCAGAGGAACGGAGAGCACGTGAGCAATTCTCCTGATCGCCGCGTCGAACTCCTTCGACGGGATTTCCTCTCCGTCGGGGTATCCGAGAGACACCATCATGCCTGCGCTTGAAGTAGCGACCGCGGGGAACCCTTCGTCCTCGAACACCCTCGCACTGGGAACGTCCCACGCATTCGGCAAAACTAGGACACCCTTCCTGTTGTGAAGCTTACGGAACACCTCTGCCTTCTCTACCTGGGAACTCATCGGGGTGCTAACCCCATATGGACCGGTCTAGTCATTCGTGCGATGACTCCCTTGCCGGGGCTAAATTGTTTCTGAAGACCCATCCGCGAAGCGCGCCACTACCATCAGTCGCCAGGTAGCGTCATTTCCGCTTGATCCTCGACAGGAAGGTTCACAGAGTCCACGAAGATTTGGCAGCCACCATGGTGAGGCATATCGCTGTAATGGATTGTTTCGCGATGGCTTAGGCACCACATGAACTCCAGCCCCTCAAGAGAGCGTCTGAGGAAGCACTCTTCTGCGGCCTTGTCTGAATAGATGGGTCTCCTGTGATGGGCGCTCAATGCATTGTCGCACTCCCCGATCCGTGGCAGAAGGGCGAAAGGCAGCCAATAGTGACAGTCGACGCAGGTGGTGCCACTTGGCAGGAACCTCTCCGGTGTGCCCAATTCCCTATGTTCTCCCACGCCTGCTCCGGGCCTTGACACGCTCAGTGACCTAGCCTTCATGCGGGCGCTGTGTGCCCGAGGATGGACCCGCTGTTTCGTCAATTTCTGTTTAGTTCACCCACCCTCGCCCCGTTGACAATCTGGCCAAGGCGCTTCACGATTTCTTCCTCTGTTCCTTCAATGAACTCCCTCCTTCTCTCAGGAGAACGCATCCGGCTCAGACCGGTGACCTCAGTGCGCGAGCCCTCCAGACCCACGTCGGCCGGTACGAACCCCAAATCCTGCATGCTAAAGACAGTCAGCTTGAACTCCTTCTCGGCCCACCTCTTCCTCCTGAAATCAGGGAACCGGGGCGAGTTGCAGCCCAGCTGGACGCTCACCAAGACCGGGGTCTTCGCATCGACCACTTCATGCCCGTCTGTGATTTCGCGCCTCGCCCTGACCTTCTCCCCGACGACGTTCAGCTGGCTGACATAACTTACATGCGAGATGCCTAGCCACCCCGCCACGCTCGGGGGGACCTGCTCGGTGCTCCCGTCCGCGGACGCTTCGCCGCAGTACACGATATCAAAAGGCGCGAGCTTCTGTATCCCTGCGGCCAGGACCCTCGAAGTGGCATAGGTGTCAGCCCCGGCGAAGGTCCTGTCGCTCAGCAGGACTGCGTCGTCCGCCCCCATCGCTACGGCGAGCTTCAGGAAGGGCTCGAATGACGGGGGACCCATCGAAAGGACCACCACCGAACCTCCAGCCGCATCCTTGAGCTTCAGGGCGGCTTCGAGTGCGTTCTTGTCCGCGTCGTTGATCTCGTTTTCGACCCCTTCCCTGACGATCGTCTTCTTCTGCTCGTCGAACTTGATCTGTTCAAGCTTTGGGGTGACCTTCAGGCAGACGACCTGTTTCATGCACCACTTCCTCCTGGCTTTGCCACTTCTGCGATCAGCTTGGGGATGACTTTGGACGCGTCCCCGACCACACAGTAGTCGGCGTGCTTGAAGATCTCGGCGCTCGGATCGGAGTTCACGGCCACTACAGTCTCGACACTCCTCAGCCCCGATGTGAAGTGGGCCGCGCCGCTGACGCCGACGACCAGGACGAGCTTCGCGTTGAGGCTGGACCCTGTAGATCCCACCACTAGGTTCTTCGACGCCAGACCCTTATCGGCCAGGGGCCTTGAAACTCCGAAGGCAGAGCCCGTCACTGCGGCGAGTTCTTTTGGCAGCGCCAGATTCTCCTTGCATCCCAGCCCTGCGATCACCACCCTCTCGGCCTTGCTCACGCTTGTTCCACGCTCGACCTTCCTTTCGACGACCTCGCATCTGAGGTCCTCGGGCTTAAGGCCCACAGGGAATGGCTCTACCGACCCCCCTTTCTCTGTCGGCTCAGGGAGCTTGAACACCCCCGTCCTCACCGTCGCCATCTGCGGCCTCCCTTTCTTGCACCTGCACACGGCCACGATGCTCCCCCCGAATCCGGGGACAGAACCCAACAGCGCACCTGTTCCTTCCTCTATCTCAAGGTCCACCACATGGGCCATCAGCCCAGCTCCCAGCTTGACCGCCAGCATTCCAGCGAGGGCCGTTCCGTTGTGGGTGGCGCCGATGAGGAGCATGTCCGGGTCTCTTGTTCTCACCATTTCCGCGATCACCTCGGTGTACGCCTCGGCAGTGAAGTTCTTGAGAAGAGGCGAGTCGGCTGCGAGGACCGTATGCGCGCCCATGTGAGAACACAACTCCGCCATGTCCCGAAGGCCTTCGCCCAGTATGGCGCCGGTCACGCGGACGCCTAGCTTGTCGGCTATCTCCCTCCCCTTCCCCAGAACCTCGAGTGAAGCATCTTCCACTGCACCGTCAGTCTGTTCGACGAAGACGAAGACGCCTCCCGAACTGTTCATGGAATCAGCCCCCTCCTTTTCCCACGCAAGCTGCAAGAATCTCGGCTACGTCCATGACCCTGATTCCAGAACCGACCGTCTTGACTCCGTCTTCGAAGTTCAACACGCAGAACGGGCAGGCCGTAGCCATGACAGTCGCTCCAGTGTCGTTCGCTTGGGCGACCCTCCTGTGGCTTGGCCTCTCGCCCGTTGGTTCAACATACATCCCTCCTCCTCCACCCCCGCAGCAGAGGGCGTTGCTCCTGTTGTCTTCCATCTCGGCAAGCTTGACCCCCGGAATACTCTCCAGCAGCTTCCTCGGCTCTTCGTACACACCTGCATATCTCCCTAGATAGCAGGGGTCGTGGTAAGTGATGTTCAGCTCCTGAGCGTCTGGGGTATGTCCGGGTTTCACAAGGTCATGGTCGAGCAGGTCTGAGATGAATTCGGTGTAATGCAAGACCGGTGGGACGTCGCCGTATTTCGGGTAAACATCCCTGAACACGGAGTTGCTGTGCGGCGAAATTGTGATGATGTCCTGCGCACCCGTCCCCTTGAAGGCCTCGATGTTTGACTGCGCCAGCTCTTCAAGGAATCCTTCCTCCCCGATCTGGTACACTTCGTCCCCCGCACTCCTTTCTTTGTCCCCAAGGACAGCGAAATCGATCCCGGCAGCGCTGAGAATCTTGACCACGGATTGCGCGATGCGCTGCAGCCGCGGGTCGAACGAAACCGCGTCGTCCAGGAAGAGCAGGTGCTGCGTATGATTCTCGGTCTTTACGCCGAGGCCCTCGGCCCACTTACCCCGCTCCTCCTTCTTCCCTTCCCAGGCCGTCCCGTCCTCGAAGACCCGCCACAGCGCGCTCTCCAGTTTCGGAGGAGCTTTCCTCTCTTTGTAGCTCAGCTCTCTGAGAGCGTGGATTACGCCGGTTATGTCCACCCCTCTGGGACAAGCCACTTCGCACTGCTTGCAGGTGGCGCACAGCCAGAGTGCTTCGCTCATGGCCAGGTCTCTTATTCCGAGCTGGGCTCCGCGGATTACGCTCCTGACAGGGACGTTGAGCGGACAGATGGCGGTACATGTCCCACACTGATAGCAGGCCAGGAGCTTGCTGCCGGCTGTGCTCGAGACCACCTGCCTGAACTCGTCCGTTGCCAGCTGGCTCACCGCTGTCAGGCCGCCTTCACCTGAACCTTTGACGCCGTCGACTGGAGCTCTTCGACCGGGAGTTTCGAGATTAGCGCCGCCATCTCCTTTGCCTTGTCGGCGAAACGTTTCGGCTCGGCCGCGCTAACCCACCAGAGCTGAAGCCTGTTGGGGTCTACCCCCTTGGCCCTCAGCTGGGTCCTCCACCTTTCAACCCTTTTCTCTGTCTGGAGATTGGCGCTGATGTAGTGACAGTCTCCCGGGTGGCAGCCTGTAACCAGAACCGCCCCCGCCCCGCGGGAGAAGGCATACATCACCAGCTTCTGGGATATCCTCCCGGAACACATGGTCCTGATCACTCTGGTGTTGGACGGATACTGGATTTTCATCACCCCTGCAAGATCTGCGCCGGCGTAGGAGCACCAGTTGCATGCGTAGATCAGAACCTTTCCTGACGCTCCCTCCGAAAGGGCGGCGTCGACCTGGGCTGTGATCTGCCTGTCCGTGAATCCCTCCTGCGTGAGTGCCCCATCAACTGTGCACTCGGCGACGCAAGTCCCGCATCCCTGGCAGGCCGCCGTCACGAACTCGATGTCTTTCCTTACCTCGCCGAGTATTGCCCCGTAGGGACAGACGGGTATGCACCTTCCGCACTTCGTGCACTTCGCCGCATCGACCACCGCCACGAAGGGCTCCCTCTCGATTTCATTCTTCGAAATGATGACCGAAGCCTTGGCCGCTGCCGCGAGGGCCTGCAGGGCCGCTTCCTTCACGAACTTCGGGTACTGAACTGTCCCTGCGAGGAGGACACCCTGGACCGCGGCTTCGGCCGGACCGAGCTTCGGATGGCTCTCTAGGGCGAACCCTTCTTGGTCAATCGAGACCTTCAGCTGCTGGAGAACATCCCCCCTCTTCTCTTCCAATTCTACGGCTTCCTCCTCGTGAGTCCGACGTTGAGGACCGTGAGGTCGGTCTGGAGTTCCACTTCCTTCCCGCTGAGTTCGTCCATGACTGCAAGCGTGCCGTCAACGACCCGGATTGACTCCTGAGGGACCGCTTTCTGCGAGTATTGATAGAACCTGATTCCCACCGCCCCTGCCTTGGTGTACTCTTCCTCGCCATAGCGGGCGAAGGTTCTGATGTCCTTGTACAGGATGCTGACCTCGTTCCCCTTCTCCTTCAGCCTCAGGGCCTGGTTGATCATAGTCTGGCAGCAGAACCGGGAGCAGCCGATGGCCCCCGTCCTGGACCCGATGCAGGAGATAATCGAGACGCTCTTGCCGGTCAGCCCGTCCATCATTCTGTCTAGCTCCAGACTCGTGACCACGTTGGGGCTCTTGCCGTAGCCGAACTCAGTCGGCACGTAGGGCTCAGCCCCGGTCGCGACGACGACCGCTCCCGCCCTGAAGCTCGCTCCGTCGGTCAGCCGGACATCATAGCTCCCGACGAACCCGGTTATCGTCTCTACCGTTGTCGAGAGGTGCACCATCACACTGGTGCCGCGAAGACCATCCAGGAGCGTAGCAAGTAGGACCTTAGATTCTACGCCGAGGGGCGCCACCTCTGTGACGGAGTTGAGCAGCCCTCCGAGCCGCGGCTCCTTCTCCACGAGGTGAGTCTCGAACCCCTGATTGGCAAGATTGGTCGCCGCGACGATTCCCGCGACACCGCCGCCCACGACCAGAGCAGTCTGGGTGACGGGGAACTTCATGGTCTGGAGGGGCTTCATGTTGATCGCCCTCATGACCGACATCCTGACCATGTCCTTCGCCTTCTGAAGTGCCCCGTCCCTGTCCTCCTTGTGCACCCAGGAGTCCATGTTTCGGATGTTCGCCATGTCTAGCAGGTACGGGTTGAGTCCGGCCCTGTTCAGCGCACCCTGGAATGTAGGGTAGTGGGTCTTGGGGGAACATGCAGCCACGACCACCCTGTTGATCTTCTTGTCCCGGATGACGGCGCTGATGTCGTTGAGCGTGTTGGCGGCGCAGGAGTAGGTCTGATCTTGGGCGTGCACCACGTTCGGCAGAGTCCTCGCATATTCGAGAACGGAGTTGACGTCCACGACTCCTGCGATGTTGGAGCCGCAGTGGCAGACGAAGACCCCTATCCTTGGTTCCCCTTCGGTGCTAATCTGAATTATCTCAGGCAGGGTCGGCCAGGACCGTGTCTTCACAAACTCGAGAGCCTTCGCGACCGCCGCTCCCGCTTCGATTACGCTGTCTGGGATGTCCTTCGGGCCTGTGCTGCAACCGGCGAGGAAGATTCCTTCCCTCGTGCTCGTGTTGAAACCCCCGTCCTTGTCGGTAGATTCGAAGAAGCCGTCGGAGCTCAGGCCTATGCCGAGCATGCGCGCAAGGGCCTCTGTTCCCTTCGAGGGGATGGCAGCCGTAGCCAAAACCACCATGTCATAATCGGACTGCAGCTTGGGGCCGCCGTCTTCTGTGTTCTCGAACGTCACTTTGATGGAGGCGCCGTTTCGGTCGACCTTCGCGGGCCTGCTCCTCATGAAGCGCACACCTGACGTCATCGTCCTGTCGTAAAACTCGTCGAACCCTTTGCCGAATGCCCTGATGTCCATGTAGGCGACGTCGACCTGCTTGATGCCATGGTCCTTGAGCTGGTACGCTTCCTTGATGCTGTACATGCAGCAGATCCTCGAGCAGTACCTGATGAGCCTCTCATCTCTGGAGCCCGCGCAGAGTATGAAGAGCACGCGCTCCGGGTGCGCGCCGTCGGAAGGCCTTACTATCTCTCCCATGCTTGGCCCCGAGGCCTGCAGCAGCCGCTCCAGCTCGATCGACGTCAGAATGTCAGGGTGTCTGCCATAGCCGAACTCCGACAGGAGGGTCGGGTCTAGGAGGTCGAACCCGGTCGCGACTACGACCGCTACCGCTTCCCTCTCTATGGATTTCGGTTTCATGTTGAAATCGATGGCATTGGGTCCGCAGACGTCAGAGCACCTGCAGCAGGGGAGCAGATTCGGGGGGTCGTTCAGGCAATTCTTTGCGTCGATGACATAGGGTCCCGGGACTGACTGCTCGATGGGAGTGTAGATGGCCTTCCTTGCGGCCATGCCGTAGTCGAATTCGTTCTTTACAATGACAGGACAGACGTTCACGCATTCGGCGCAGCGCGTGCATGCATCGGTGACATACCTTGCGTCCTGCGTAATCCTGACCTTAAAACTCCCCGCTTCCCCTTCTACGCTCTGCACTTCGGCCATGGTCAGGAGTTCGATATTCGGGTTGAGCGCCACCTCGCTCATCTTCGGTGATTCGATGCAGATCGAGCAGTCAAGGGTTGGGAAGTTCTTGTCCAAGACGGACATCTTGCCCCCCACGGTGGGGCTCCTCTCTACCAGGGTGACCTTGGCGCCTGCATTCGCAGCATCCAACGCGCCCTGAATTCCGGCTATGCCCCCGCCTATTATCAGGATCCCTGCTTGAGAATCAGGCAAGCACTTCTGCGCCTCCTTTCTTGGCAATCATCGCCAGCTCGGCTCCTCTCCCCAGCGCTCTTACGTTCAGTTCGGCGGCCTTCGGGAACCTGGCTGCGACAGACTTCTTGAGCGGCTCGAGGGTGCTGGGCGAAGCCAGAGCCGTCATCGAACCGAGCATGACGATGTTCGTCAGGACCTTCTTCCCCAGGATCTCAGCAGTCTCGGCCGCAGGAATTGCGAAGATTCGTCCGTCCCCTGCCACGCCGGACAGGTCGACAAGCCGCTTCTCGGCGAGGACGACCCCAGTCGGCTTAACCAACTTCAGGTTGTTGTCGAGGCCCTCCTGGTACATGGTGACAAGCGCGTCGAGTTTTGTGACCAGCGGGTAATCGATGGGCTGGTCGGAGACAACGATGTCCGCCCTTGACCAGCCTCCTGTCACGTACGGGCTGTACCCTTCAGTGACGACGACTTCTTTTCCTTCATACAAGGCAGCGGCTGTTCCGAAGACATGCCCTGCGGTAATCGCCCCCTGCCCTCCCGTGCCCGTTATTCTGGCCTCGAATTTCATTTCTTGACCGGCTCCTTCGCTTCGACCTTGGTCCTGAGCTCGTTGAGGAGTTCTTGGTAGGAGGGCCTTCTCCGATCGACAAAGTTCCCAACGACCACCTGGTCGTCCGGTCGGACCGTCACACCAATCTTGCTGAGGTCTGCGTCGTTGTCGACCACCGACTTGTCCCTGAAGTACTTCATCATGTCAAGGGCGTCCGGAAATCCGTTGAACTCCCCGAAAGTCGGCGGACAGGGAGACAACACCTCCATGAAAGCGAACCCCTTCACTTCCATCATCCTCCGGATGGCCGCTGTCACCTGGCGGACGTGGAGCGCGGTCCAGCGGGCGACGAATGACGCCCCTGATGCCGCCACGAGATAGGGGATGTTGAAAGGCGTCTCTACGTTTCCATAGGGGGATGTGTGGGTCTTCGCCCCCAGCGGGGTCGTTCCACCATGCTGTCCGCCGGTCATTCCATAGTTGAAGTTGTTCACCATGATCACATTGATGTCGACATTCCGGCGCGCGGCGTGTATCAGGTGGTTCCCGCCGATTACTCCGAGGTCCCCATCGCCGGCGATTACGGTGATCTCAAGTTCGGGTCGTACAACGGCCATGCCTGTTGCGAAGGCGATTGCCCTGCCGTGAGTCGTATGGTACGAATCGAGGTTGAGATATCCTGAGACGCGTCCAGTGCACCCTATCCCTGAAATGGAAACGTGCCTGTCGCGGGGTATCGCCGACTTCTGAATGGCCCTGACGTAGGCACCCACAACGATGCCGATGCCGCACCCGGGGCACCAGATGTTCGGTAACCTCTCCGACCTGATGACCTCGTCATTGACGTGATGCTGCACCTTTACCTCTGGTCCTCCCCGCTTCACCTGGGAGATCATGTGGCAGCCACTGCCTCCATGGCTTCGAGTATCGCCCTGGGCTCAATCAGCGACCCGGGCGCCCAGTTCGCTCCCACCACCGGACAGCGGGCGTTCTCTCTAACGGGGTGAATCATTTGACCGGCGTTCACTTCGGCGACGACCATTCCGGAGACCTTGCGGCTCACCCGCTCGACAATCTCATCAGGGAATGGCCAGGGAGTCATTAGCCGCAGGAGGCCGGCCCTGATCCCTTCGGCTCGCGCCCTTTTGACGGCGGAGAGAGCCGAACGGGCGGCGCTACCGTAAGACACCACCGCGACATCTGCGTCTTCCATGAAACTCTCCTCCCAGCGCCAAATCTCCCCCTCATGGTCCCTGATCTTGCGTGAGAGATGCCTCGTCATCCTCTCTGACACCTGGTGGTCTGTGCTCGGGTACCCCATCGAATCATGGGTCAGGCTATCGATGTTCGCTCTGACCCCCATCCCCGCGATGGGCATGGGGACGAAGTCCATGGCATAGTCAAACAGAGGGTGCTCTCTGTCGCCCGCCGCGCCCGGTTCAGCGACTAGTCTCTCGACAACCTCGATTTCATCGGCGGGAGGGACGTGGAGCTTCTCCCACATCATGCCCACGACCTGATCGGCCATGACGAAGACAGGGGTGCGGAACCTCTCCGCCGTGTTGAACGCCTGGATGGTGAACTCGAAGAACTCTTGGACGCTGCTGGGAGAATAGGCGATGACTTCCACGTCCCCATGGCTCCCCCACTTCGCCTGCATCATGTCTCCCTGCCCTACGAGGGTGGGGATACCAGTGCTTGGGCCAGCCCTCTGGACGTTGACCAGCACGCACGGGGCTTCCATCATGTAGGCGAGCCCTATGTTCTCCATCATCAGGCTGAAGCCCGGACCCGATGTGGCCGTCATCACCTTGGCTCCGGCGAACGAGCCTCCCACAAGAGCGGCCATGCTGCCGACCTCGTCCTCCATTTCAATGGCGTATCCGCCTACTTGTGGAAACCTGACGCTGGCTCTCTCGAAGATCTCAGAAGAGGGCGTAATCGGGTATCCGGCGTAAAACCTGCATCCCGCGAGTATCGCTCCTTCCACACAGGCGAAGTTCCCCATGGTAAAGTACTCGCCAGGCGCAAGCCCGCCGGTTGACTTGCTCAACGGCTACGCCACCTCCTTGGTGTAGATGGCGAACTCGGGGCACACCACCATGCACATGCCGCAGTTGACACAGTCGTTTTCTTTTCCCGGCTTGACCCGCGGATGGCGGTAGCCGTTCGCGTTGATCTCCTCCGACATCTCCAAGACATCGTTGGGGCAGAACGTCCAGCAGTAGTTGCATTCCTTGCATCTCTCAGGGATTATGTATACCCGAGCAACGGGCTTGGTAAACTTCACGGAGTTTATCGGCTCGCGAGTAATGACACCGGCGCCAATCTCCTTCCTCTGCACCGCGACTTGGCTCGGAGGCAAGCCGTTTGTGCAATTGCATGCAAATGTATAATTTAGTTTAGTAGTCGAAATAGCATCCGGTTCGTATATTAGATTCTGGCTAACTAATTAGGGAGTACCGGTAAATGAAGAGCCGCCTCTTATGAAGCGGGGGCACAATTGAAGGTTCCCATGAGCCTGTTCGGGTCTTTCAGACCCACTGATTGGCGCGAGGAGGTATACATCAGCCGTCCGCCCTTCATCATCGAGACGATATCTGGTCGCGTCCTGCTCATCCCACGAGACCACGAAGTGGAGTCCACGCTCGACGCCATATCGTCATCACTCGGCCTGAAGAAAGTCCGCCAGGGGCATATCAGTTACGTCGTATCCAGAGGATACGCGATTAAGGCACTCCGAGAGTTCGACTGGTATGTGCGTAGGAGCTGGAAAAACAAGGAGCTCTTGGCCCTCTGGGCGCTGGCACACGTTGGGGAGAGGGGGGACTGGAAGCAGACCAGCCTCCAGCTCGATCATGTTGCCGAGGTCGCAGGATTAACAACAAAGGAGTGCGGCACTGCCCTACAGGCGCTCTTCCGCTCAAATCCAGATAACATTTCTGTGCAGGGGCTCAGTGAGCTCGCATCGGACAGGAGGTTGATTCAGCAGACGATGGAGACAAAGGTCACAGAGCTTCCAATCTGGACGGAAGAAATTGTGATGTCAGTCCTCTGTGCCGGCCCGGGAGGCTCCGTCGCTGAGCTGTACGAAGCCATGCTCGGCCAAGGGCTGGGCATAGGGGCAGTGTACAAGCTCGCCGAGCGGCTGAAGACTCGGGGGTACATCTACCCGCTGAGGCACTACAGAGTGAACGAGCGGGGACCCATGAGGGAGATGCTGGCAGCGGACTGCAGGAACTGCTTCTTCGGTTACTCAAATCCTGACGTCTGCCTCGAGGATAGCATCCGGCAGATAGAGGACGTCCTCGAACGGGACTACGGGAAGGAGCCCACGAAAGAAGAACGGGCGTCCCTCTACAACTCGGTGAAAACCATCCCATACGCATCGAGAACAAACAGGAGGGTCCTCGCTTCGCTCAAGCTGATGCACGAAATCGACCGGATGTCCAAGGAAGGGCGGGTGGCCAGCATGCTGAAGAAGATCGAAGAAGGCTATGGGGTGGATCTTCCTGTGAAAGTCGCCCGGGAACCCGCGGACTAGTGGTCTCAAGTCTTCCGAGTATAGCACGCTTTGGGGCTTTATACAGCCGGGTATCGGCGTGGGCCGACGTAGCTTGGAATTGGGGTCCCTCGAAGTGGAAGACGCCGCCCAATGGCGTTTATGGCTGGCGACCAACCACCAGTTGGTTCAGGGCGTATGGCTGGTCTTTCGGAAAAAGGGCGCAAAATCACTGAGCTACGACGAGGCCATTGACGGGGCGCTGGCCTACGGTTGGATAGACAGCCTAGTCCGCAGGATAGACGGCACAAGGTACGCGAGGAAGTTCACACCCCGCAAGCCCTGGAGCATCTGGTCCAGCTCCAACATCGCCCGAGTCGAGAGGCTGAAGGGTGAAGGGAGGATGACCAAGTGGGGTTTGGAGGCATTTGCGAGAAGATCCTCGGAAACCTCCATGCTAGAAAGGTTCAACGCTGGAGGGATCAAGGTCCCGGCGGACCTGGAAGAGGCCGTGAGGGCGAACGCCAAGGCGTGGAGCAACTATAAGAAATTCGCCCCAAGCCATCGCAAAAGATACGCCATGTGGATTTCAGCCGCGAAAAGGCCGGAAACACGGAAGAGGAGGATCGCCGAAGCAGTGGACCTCATCTCTGAGAACGTCAAGGACCTTTTGAAATAGCGCACACGTCTGATTGGGACAGATATCAGAGGTCTTCAAAAGGCTAGGTCTGAAGTTCGCGAAGCCGAGGGGTCCCATCAGGGGACTAAGAACGCACCTAGACTAGAATACCTGCGGTAGAATGCTTCTGAGCCGACGGACCGCGCCGTCTCGTCGAATACTTTCTTGTCCGTGTTGTCGGCGATGATCAACGAACCAGGTTTCAGGTGTTTCCGGATTGATTTCATTTCGAACTCAAAGTGAGTGATATCAACAGGGCTGTCATGGCAGTAAAGATCAAGCGTGCCAATTTCCTCCAGGAGAGGCCTCAGCAGGTCTTCACTCCGGCCTTGCCTCAGATCCCATCGGCTCCTGAGCTTCGTGGGGACTGCCCAACCTGAGGACAGCCCTTGCGGAATGGCCCAGGGCTGATTCCCGCGAGTCCCTTGTCTGAATGCGGGGAAATCGATGGAGTGGAGGATACCTCCAGAGTTTGACTTGATTCCCAGCAAAAGGAATGTGGAAGAAACTCCCGAGGCAACACCACTTTCAACGAGATTCTGTGGGCGGGATAACCTGACTAGGGCGAAGAGGTCTATCGGGGCTGGGAACTGGGCATAGTAGGTTTTCCCAGTTCTCTCGATGTTCCTGGACAGCTCTCTGATCAATTCTGAGTGGTTGGTTAACTCATTGACAGCTCTCTCGGCTCGTTCGGCCGTGGTCCTTGCCACCTTAGACATCCAAGAAGTCTCAGGCCGAGAGCGATTCCCGAGAAGCTCCACTATCTGATCTAGGCTCATCACACGCTTGGCTGAATTACTCATGTGAACTCCACCACGCCTCGGCCTCGACCAAGATGATCAGGAGAACATCATGGGGACTCAACGCTAAAGACATTCCACGGTCATACGACTACGGGGTTGCTCCTTATCCTCCACCGCGAGTCTCACAAACGCGGGGGGTGCAGAGTAAATTTGCGGTTCGAATGCGCTCACTTGGTGCGCTGTACAAGCTGGATTGGATTTCCGTCTGGATCGGCCACCCAGGCGACACGGAGAGAGCCCAGAAAGTCATGGGGCGGGCTAAGCGATGGTGCACCACCGCCAGTCAGATGGACATATGCGCGGTCTGCATCGTCGGTCCAGAGTACGATCTCTACCGGGCGCCCGCCGAGGTTGGGCCGAAGGCCATGGTCCGAGACTGCCGCGTTGACGGATGCTATTCCTACTGTGAACTGGTCCAGCTTCAATTCCACGTGGTCTGGATCGCCTTGCTTGGGCGTTCTGAACGTCTCCCGAAAACCGATTTTCTCATAGAAACCGACTAGCCTATTGACATCACGCGTGTAGACATTAATTGAAGGTGTCTGAAACATGAATGACACCGTGCACAGAGTTTCGAGTATAAGCCTTGGGAGGGTGGGGGTTGCGAGCTGAACTCAAGGTTCGAATCCCACCAAGCCCGGTCCAGCAAGCTCGCAATGAACCCTGTGCGGAATGAGGAATGGCTCAGGTCCCCATTGGTCGGCTGCTGTTCGACGGTCAATCACCCCACAACGGATTTATCGCAAGCCAACGTGGAACCTGCGTAGCAGAGCTTGTCCCAAGGGGAGCGACGACTGGCCGCTATCATGTTTACAGACATGGTCGGTTACACAGCGCTTGGCCAAAAGAACGAGGCACTGTCTTTAGCCCTGGTGGAAGAGCAGAGGAAGGTCATCAGACCAATTCTTGCAAGGCACAACGGGAGGGAAGTCAAGACGATTGGCGATGGATTCCTTGTCGAGTTCCCGAGCGGACTCGAGAGCGTCAGATGTGCCTACGATATCCAGAGAGCGGTAAGAGAGTTCAACGTCTCCCTTCCGGACGAGCGCCGCCTGCATCTTAGAATCGGCATCCACCTCGGTGATGTTGTGGACACCGAAGGGGACATCTCTGGAGACGCCGTCAACGTGGCATCGAGAATCGAGCCGCTGGCTGAAGACGGAGGTGTATGCATCACCCGGCAGGTCTATGATCAGATACACAACAAGTTTGAGCTACACCTTGAGGCCCTCGGTCCCAAGCCGCTGAAGAACGCCGGGACCCTGGAGGTGTACAAAATGGTAATGCCCTGGGGGTCACGGGAGAAAGGCGTAGCGCACCAGAGAGAGTTTGACAAGAGAAGGATAGCTATCCTGCCCTTCACCAACATCAGCCCGGACCCAAAGGACGAGTACTTCGCAGATGGGATGACCGAGGAGCTGATTGCCACGATGTCGAAGATAAGCGGGCTCAAAGTCATCGCAAGGACTTCGGTCATGACGTACAAAGGAAGCCAGAAGAAGGTCACAGAAATCGCCGAAGATCTAGGGGTGGGAACCATCATCGAGGGGAGCGTCAGAAAGGCAGGAGATAGGCTGCGGATCACAGGTCAGCTCATTGATACCCAGTCAGGCGACCACCTGTGGGCCGAGAGCTTTGACAGGAACCTCAAGGACGTTTTCGCAATCCAGTCTGAGATTTCCGAGACGGTGGCAGAAGCCCTCAAGGTCAAGCTGCTCTCAGAGGAACGGTCCCAGATTGCGGGGAGGCAGACCGAGAACCCTGAAGCATTCACGTTGTACCTCAAGGGAAGGGCCCAGTGGAACCTAAGGACAGAAGACGGAGTGAACAAAGCAATCAAGTTCTTTGAAGAGGCCCTCGCCCGGGACCCTCAGTACGCCCTCGCCCTCGTGGGATTGGCAGACTGTTACAGCATACTCGGAGTCTACTGCTACCGGCGGCCAAATGCCGTCTTTCCCCGGGCGAAGGAACTTGCGCTCCAGGCCCTCGCACTGGACGACAATCTTGCGGAGGCCCACGCGGGGCTTTCTGAGACAATGACCCATTACTTCTTTGACTGGGTCAAGGCGGAATCCGAGCTCAAGAAGGCGGTGGAACTCAACTCGAACTACTCGCAGGCGCACGCGTGGTTCGGAAGCTGCCTCCTTGCCGCCAAGGGCAAGCTCGACGAAGCACTGGTCGAGAATAGAACTGCTGAGGATCTTGACCCTCGCTCGGCCCTGATCGCATCCGAGGTGGGGAGGGTGCTGTATTTCTCACGACGTTTCGTCGAAGCCATAGAGCAGTACAGGAAGGCGTTGAAACTTGACCCTGATTTCGTCCTGGCCCACAAGGGACTTGCTGACGCATACTCGCAAAAGTCGATGTTTCCAGAGGCCCTCGCCGAGATACAGAAGGCCGTCGAACTTTCCAAGGGAAGCATCTTCATCCTAGACGACGCAGGGTATGTGTACGCCGTTTCTGGCAAGAGGACCGAGGCAACGAAGGTGCTCAACCAGCTGGAAGAACTCTCCGGTGAGATGTACATCCCTGAATACGGACGTGCCGCCATCTACGCAGGCCTGGGCGACCATGAAAACGCCCTGAGGTGGTTGTCGAAGGCGTATGACGAGCGCTGTTTCCTGACTTGGCTCAAGGTCGAACCGGTATTCGAATCCCTGCATGGGGACCCCAAATTCGATTCGCTACTCGGAAAGATGGGACTGTAGCAGCTGACTGACCCTGTCTCCGAGCTTGCGCAAAACTCTGCGATGATTAGTGTGGTGACTCCGCGCCTAACCCTATGTTCAGACCCCTTCTGACTGACAGAAAAATGACACATCCCAAGTGAAGTTAGATGCGGGGGGTGGGACTCGTCCCTGTAAGCTGGGTGGCAATCTGACGGGTTTCCATGTCTTGAGTGATGGCGTGTTGATTCAGAGAGTCGCGATGAGGACAAAAACCGGAGGACTATGTTCTCGGCTCCGAGCGAGCAGCTTCATCGCGGCAGCGTAGTCTCTTCTTATGTTCTTCATCGACTTCGAATTGAATCGAAAATATACGGGAGCATATTCGAGGCTTGTTTCAAAGGATTCGTGCACCGTTTTCGAGAAACCCTCACTGCGGAGCCAACTAACGAGTTCTGGGATTGGTGGGAATCTCAATTCCCACTTTAGCTTCGTCCGCATTGCATAGAATGCACTGTACAGCGGCCCCGCTCTTTCAATGTCCGATTCCACCACGACCAGCTGCCCTCCCTTGCACAACACCCTCTTTGCCTCGCGAAAGAATGAACGGATCTCCTCTTTGCTCCCGAAGTTCCTTATGGAGTGCACTGACGCGACCAAATCGAATTGTCCTTTTGCGAATGGGAAGGAAGTCGCGCTGGCTCTGAGACCGGAAACCAACCTGGGGATACCCAACAACTCGGAGGTGGCTTTGAACTCGTTCCACCATCCTGTCCTTTTCTCACCATCCATCAAATCGATACTTGTCACATGAGCTACCTTGGCGCAGGCGAAGCTAAAGTAGCCTCTCCCACAGCCAACGTCGAGAACATCGACTCCTCGAGGGACGAGCCGATCAGCTATCAGATGCCGTTCTGCTCCAATGTCGGACGCGACGAAAATGTCCCACCATGTCGCCCCCATGGCGAAGAGTCTCCCCAAGGTATTAGGAGACTGTTTCTTTCCAGGAATTCTCACCGCCCACATTTTTGGTAGCGCCTGTTCGGCGAGAATCTGAAGACTGCTTGTGCCCTTGAGGTAAGAGCTCAACCGCTCCGCTTTTGCTTCAAGAGTCGAAGTTAGCCTTTTCCAGGCGAAGGATAACCGGCTTTGTCGTCGGATTCGTCCCTGTCATAGGAGCTATGATCGGAGCCCCTGCCTAACCAGGGCAGTGCGGGGGGTGGGATTCGAACCCACGAACCCCTAAGGGACGGGATGCCCCATCCGAAGCTAGTCCCGGATCTTGAGTCGGGGAACTCTGTCCCGCACGGTTGACCAGGCTTCGTTACCCCCGCGCCATGGGCGCTTCATCGGGTTCAGATTAAGGCTCTATTACTACTGGACGGTCGCCACCCTGCTGGTCTTCCTCAACAGACGGTGGGATGAAATCTCGATGATTATGTTGCAGTATCTTGCGATCTGTCCGAAGTATGATGCCAGTACCCTTCCATAACCGAACTCCCCGGAGGCAAGCATCTCCTCGGTCACCTCCTTCTCCAGTCTTGTCGTCTCTTCCACAAGGGAGAGCGAATTGCCGATGAGCCTGATGTCGGGGGTGAGCAGGCTCTCGACCGTCGTGTTGAACGCCTCCCCCGCCTTTACGGCGAGCCTTCTTAGCGCCGCAGTCACCCGGGGGTCCATGTCAGTTCCCAAGCCCCTGAGTCTCGTGAGCTCCTGGGCAATGTCTTGGATTATTCCTCCTATTTCGTCCAACGTCTTCGCAGAGACCCTGTCACCCGACGCATGGAGCGGGGATTCGATCCCTATCTCCGAGGCCAGCTCCCTCCTGTTAAGCGCCACCAAGAGCTGCCTGAGTATGAGCCAGTACAGCTCATCGATCTCCTCCTTGGCCGAACCCACGCCGTCGAGACTTCCCGTCTGCTTCAGGTCCAGCGATTCGGTCACACGCTCCAGGCTCCCAGACACTAGCATCTGGAGCCGCTTGATCAGGGAATCGACCGGGAACTTGGTAGGGTCGAAGAAACTTTGAGCCACGGTGTGCCTGACGTCGGACTCAACCACTTCCATCCCTCTGAGCCGCTTGACCGTGTTGAGCACCCGATTCGTTGTGGCTTGGTCGAGCGGTTCCCTCCCCAAGACCTCGATGGTGTCGTAGCCGAGGGCGTACGCCCCCACAACGAGCCTGGCCAGCATCTCCGGGCTCCCGGCCTGCTCAGCCCTCACTGTCGCCTTGGCCTCCTCCCTCGCCTTCGTCGCTGGGATCAGCCGCAGGGTTCCGTCGGAGTCCTCCCTGAACAGTAGACTATCGCCCTGCTTCAGGTTCATGTCTCTCACGTACTGCTTGGGGATCGAAACTGACAGCGAATTGTACCCCACTTTTTGCACTCTTCTCGATTCGTCCAATATTTCACCCTGTGAGTAAGTAGGCGTAAGCGACGTAATAACTATATTCTTAAAGAAGCAACAGCGCCCGCGGGCACAGGCGTTACCTAATTGGAAAGAAAAGACTTCTCTTGGATGATTGGCGGCGTCCAGGGGAGCGGCGTTGACACCTCGGCCAACGTCTTCGCAAGGGCAGCCGCGGCGGGGGGCCTCCATGTCTTCGGCAAGAGGGAGTATTACTCTAACATCAAGGGGGAGCACAGCTACTTCCAGGTCCGCGTCTCCAAGGACCTGATTCGATCGCACGTCGACACGGTCGATATGCTAGCGACCTACGAGGAGGAGACAATTTTCAGGCACGCTCTCGAGGTCAGGAAGGAGGGTGCGATAATCTACGACCCGGACCAGGACACCAAGCGCCTTGATCAGGTTCCCACGATCGAGGCTCCGGTCAGGGCGTTCCTTACTGCCGAGCTGTCCAAGGCGGGTTTGTCCCCGGATGTCAGAGGCGTGCTCGAGTTGGCGCGCAGGCGCGGGGTCCACATCTACCCAGTCCCCTATAACGAGTTGCTCAAGACGGTGGGATCCAAGTTCGGCGAGACTTCCCTGAGCACCCTCCAGAGGATGCTTAACGTGATGGCCGTGGCCGCGTCCTTCGCCCTCCTCTCCTACGATGAGAGCCTTGTGAAGGAGACCGTGAAGAAGCAGTTCAGGTCGAAGCCGAAGGTCGCCGAAATGAACGCCGGGGCGGTCGGCGTCGCCTATGATTTCATGGAGCAGAAATATGCCGGGAGCTTTACCAGCAAGCTCTCCCCAGTGAAGACCGATGGAGTCAGGCTCTTCGTCAGGGGAAACTCGGTGGTGGCCATGGCGAAGGAGCTGGCGGGATGCAGGCTGCAGACCTATTACCCGATAACTCCCGCGAGCGACGAGAGCGAGTTCCTCGAAGGTCACTCTGAGTTCCAGCTCGACAGCTTCTCCAGTCAGGAGAATCCCCAGATGGCGGAAGCGGCCGGGATGAACAGCAAGGGAAACATAGCAGTCGTCCAGTCGGAAGACGAGATCGCGGCGATCACCATGGCGATAGGCGGCGGGCTCGCTGGCGTCCGCTCCTCCACATCGACTTCCGGCCCTGGCTTCTCCCTGATGGCTGAAGGGATGGGGTATGCAGGCATGAACGAAGTCCCTGTCGTGGTTACGCTCTACTCGAGAGCCGGCCCGAGCACTGGCCTCCCTACCCGTCACGAGCAGGGGGACCTGAGGTTCGCGGTCCATGCAGGCCACGGCGAGTTCCCGAGGCTCGTCCTGGCCAGCGGTGACCTGGAAGAAGCATTCTACGACACGGCAAGGGCGTTCAACTACTCTGAGAGGTACCAGACCCCGGTCATCCACATGGTTGACAAGGCTCTCGCAAACTCCGATGGCACCCTGCCGATGCTGGATGTGAACAAGATCAAGATAGACAGGGGGGAGTTCCGCAGGGAGATCACCGACGCTGTCAACGGCGAGTACGAGAGGTTCAAGCGCACCCCCAACGGAATCTCTCCGAGACCCCCGGTCGGCACCAAGGGAGCGGTCTATTGGGACACCGGCGACGAGCATAATGAGCTCGGCCACATCACCGAAGACCCGTCAACCAGGGACTATATGATGGAGAAGAGGATGGGGAAGATGGACCTTGCCGACAATGAAATACCACTAACCGACAGAGTGAACTTCTTCGGCCCTGAGCGTGCGGACATCACAGTAGTGAGCTGGGGCTCGACGAAGGGCGCCATACTCGACGCGATGGAGTGGCTGGCGCAGGAAGGCATCAAGGTCAACTTCCTCCAGATCCGGCTGATCAACCCGTTCCCTACCGAGTACGTGACCAAGGTTCTATCGAAGGCCAAGAAGGTAGTCGGCGTCGAGATGAACTACTCAGCGCAGCTGATAGGAATCCTCCGCGAAAGGACCTGCATCCCTGTCGAGCAAGTGGTCGTGAAGTATAACGGCAGGCCCATGTCTGCCGAGGAAGTGTACGACGCATTGAAGATAATTTACGAAGGGAAGGCACCGACAAGGACAGTGTTGAGGCGTGGCGCTTAAGCTATCTGACCTGAAGACGACAGCGCACAACGACTGGTGCCCGGGCTGCGGAGACTTTGGTATTCTCAACGCCGTCCAGATGGCGCTGGCGGAGATGAACGTCGACCCGTCCAACACGGTCGTCGTGTCAGGCGTTGGCTGCTCTTCGAAGGCGCCTCATTTCATCAAGACCTACGGAGTGCACACGCTGCACGGCAGGGCCGTGCCCTTCGCGACAGGTATCAAGCTGGCCAACCCGAACCTCGAGGTCATCATAGAGGGAGGGGACGGGGACGGTCTCGGAATCGGCGCAGGTCACTTCGTCAACTCCGGGAGGAGGAACATAGATATGCTCTACATCGTTCACGACAACGAAGTCTACGGCCTCACGAAAGGTCAGGCCTCTCCAACACTCGGCCTTGGGATGAAGCCCAAGTCGCTCCCCACCCCCAACGTCAACCAGGGGATCAACCCGCTCCTGCTCGCCATCGCCGCAGGGTACACCTGGGTCGCCAGGGGGTACTCCTATGACGTCAGGCATCTCAAGGATTTGATAATCAAAGGGATACGCCACAAGGGATATGCCTTCCTCGACGTACTCCAGCCCTGCCCGACGTACAACGACATCCAGACGAAGGAGTACTGGGCCGGTGAAGGGAACCTCGACCCGGCGGGCAAGGATATGCCCAGGACCTACAAGCTCGAGGACACAGGATACGACGGCGTCGTCCACAGCAACGACGAGGATGAAATCAAGCAGAAGATCCAGCAGGCGGTCCTCAAGAGCTTCGAGTTCGGCGACCACACGCCACTGGGAGTCTTCTACCAGAACGAATTCGTCACGACCTACGAGGAGAGGCTCGCAGGGCGCAGCCCGTCCTACAAGACAAACCCGCCTGCCGCTCAAGAGATAGCGCACCCCGACGGAACTCCGCTGGCGAACATCAACAAACTGCTCGACGATCTTAAGGTCTCCTAGGGCGCCGCTCCCGTTTATAGCGGCCATCCCCGAAGCCGGCACCCGTGGACCCAGAAGGCTTTCTCACAGTCGGAGGCTTCAGAATCTACTACCGCTCGGAGGGAGAGCCTTCCCGTGGGACCGTACTTGGCCTGCACGGGGGACCCGGGGGCTCCTACGACTACCTGACCCCCCTGTTCGACCTGGCGAAGTCCGGCTACCAGGTCGTCCTCTACGACCAGAGCGGCGGCGGCAAGTCGCAGAGGCTGAAGGACCCCGCCCTTTACACCATCGAGCGTTACGTCGAGGAGGTGGAAGGCGTTAGAAAGGGACTCGAGCTTGGCACGGTCCACCTCTACGGACACAGCTGGGGCGGGATGCTCGCCCAGGCCTACGCCCTGAAGTACCAGGCGAACATCAGAAGCCTCGTACTCTCCGGGACCACTTCCAGCATACCCCTGCTTGTGGAGGAAGGACGGAAAGTTTTCGAGACACTCCCGCCAGACGTCAGGAAGGCTGTTACCAGGTACGAGGACGAAGGGGATTTCCGGAACCCCAACTATCTTGTCGCCGTCGAAAAATTCAACCACCTGCACCAGGCAATCATCGAACCCTGGCCGGAGACCCTGAAGTTCGCCTTCGATAGCTTCAGCTTCTCCGTGGCCGACACCATGTTCGGGCCTCATCTGGTGGCGGTGAGCGGCAACATGAGGTACTGGGACGTGACCGACAAGCTGGGCTCATTGAAGGTTCCATGCCTGATCATATGCGGGGACAGGGACTTCCTTACCCCCAGGCTCCATCAGCTGCTGCAAAAGAAAATCAGGAGGTCGAAGCTGGTCATCATGAAGGGGGTGTCTCACGGCTCAATGTGGGACGCCCGAGACGCCTACATCAGGCACCTCGCCACCTTCCTGAACTCGCTCTGACAGCCTGGTGACGTGGTTATGCCAGAGAGCAAGATTGTGGTCGCCGTAGGCACGAAAAACCCTGCGAAAATCGAGGGCGTGAAGCGGGCGTTCGCCAGGTACTACGTGGACGTCGAAGTCCGCCCCGTCGATTCGTCCAAAGTAGCGAAGGCCCAGCCCAGGGGCCTCGACGAAATGGCAGCGGGAGCGAGCGCCAGGGCCAAGTACGCGCTATCGGTTGCCGGGGGCGACTTCGGAGTAGGAGTGGAGGCCGGTATATTCAACATCGGTCTAGTCTACTTCGACAACCAGGTCGGGGCCGTCTCAGACAGGAGGGGCGGAGTCTCTCTGGGCCACTCTGCCGGCTACATGCTCCCCAGAGATGCCATGGAGGAGCTCTTCCGAGAAGGGAAGGAACTCGAACGATGGGCCGAGAAGGTCAGCGGGATAGACGAGGTAGGGGACAAGGGGGGACTCGTCAACTTCCTCACAAAGGGGAAAGTGAGCCGGGCCGACCTCACGGAGCAGTGCGTCATCATGGCCCTTGCGCCGCGCTTCCACAGGGACGTCTACGGGTTCTGACCAGGCGCCCGCCAATCCGAGAACGCCCAGCGACGGGAAGGCCTATCAACGGGCCCCGTCAGGAGCTGCCGTCCATGAGCGCTCAGAGCCCCTGGAGCGGTTACACCATTCCAGTGATTCTCGCATTTCTCGGCGTCTTTGGAATCACCGTGAACGGGTTCTTCCTCATAGCCTTCTTCCTAGTACTCGCGTACTATCTGTACAGAATCGAGAAGCGCCTTTCCGCGATGGAAGGGAATCCCACCAACCAGCATCCCAAACCCAAGTAGAGCCAACCCCAGCAAATCAGCCCTGAACTGTTCTGACTTTCAGCCTGGATGCTGTCTCCGAGGCGTTGAGCCTGATGCTCTATCGGTCTTGATTATCATCTGGGTCGCCACGCCTTTCGCGACCATCTTCCGGGCGTCGTCCGTCACCACAACTTCGGCGAGAGCAATCGTCTTTCCCCTGTGGAGAACCGTACCCTCCGCTGTGATCCTCCCGGAGAAGACAGGCCTGAGGAAGTTCATCTTGAGCTCGAGTGTGGTGAAGACCTCCCCTTCCCCCAGGGTCGAGATGGTCGCGATCCCCATGGCTGCGTCTGCCAGGTCCGTGATGATTCCTCCATGAAGGGTCCCCATCGGGTTGTGAAACCTACTCCCCACGGCCATAGTCATCGTAGCTTTCCCTTCGCTGACCCTGACAATCTTCATCCCCAGGGTCAGGGAAATCCGCGGAGGTTTAGCGCGGCCCGCCATCATAGCATCAAGCGTAGACCTTAGGCTCGGCACCGTCCGTTTCTCCCCACAGTTCCGATTTAAGCACTGCAGAGCGGAGGAGCAGAAGGTTCCCCCGCACGGTCTCCTGATCTGGTTGCCGAAGTTCTGAGAAATCCCGGCAATGTGCCGACCACCGCGTTGCTGAAACCTGCAATTTTAACACGAGAATGTATATATACAAACCCCAGACTGAGGCCGCTTCTGCGCATTAATTGGCGGCGTCTGCTTCGAGCACAAGGGCCGAGCCCTATCGCCATGAAATGCACGACCTCCAGATGCGCGTACAAACGTGGAGATCTGACTTCGGTTAGATCTGACGTGGGTTGTGCTTTACACCTCGCAGAAATGCGTGGTCGTACTCCTCGATAATCGACTCCGGTTGATCCTGCCGGACCCGACTGCTATCGGATTG
>Ga0187781_10000347_pt1 | contig 32874 bp, 17 predicted proteins | sample 0715_SJ02_MP02_2_FD_132447 | JGI IMG/M metagenome (GOLD analysis project Ga0187781, IMG submission 132447) | Tropical peat soil microbial communities from peatlands in Department of Meta, Colombia - 0715_SJ02_MP02_20_MG | ecosystem: Environmental > Terrestrial > Soil > Wetlands > Peat | place... | reverse complement strand
GGCAGTCGCTTCTCCGTCAGCATCTTCACCGCGCCCGCGGTGTCGTAAAATGGAATCCTCTGGACCTTGGGATGACGCTTGAAGAAATCCCCGCATTGCGCCAGGGCCACGGGATGGGAGTAAACCTGCGTCACGTTTTTGAGCGCCGTGCCGGAAGGGGCAATGAGATTGTGCACAATGCGCAAGCTAAGTTCACCGATAATGTGCAAGTCGTTCGAGAGCAGAAGGTCGTAGTTCTCGTGAACCGATCCGGCCAGCGTGTTCTCAATCGGGGCCAGGCAGTACTTCGTCTTCCGACCTACCACGCTTTCGAAGATGGCTGCGAAAGTCTCGCAAGGCTTCACCGTGATGCGCCGTCCCAACAATTGGTAGGCGGCTTCTTCACTGAATGAGCCACGCTCGCCTTGAAAGGCAACGGTGACATTCGGCATAGAAAACAGAAATTCCCCTTCGAAGGAAGTGGCGGCAACCTCTTTTGGTTGCCCGCGGACAGCCAGAAAGGCCGTCTCTACAACGCCTCGCCCAGCAATCCCCGGAAGAAGAAATCCGCGTAGGCGCTGGCGATCTCCTCTTCCTTGACGGGCCCTTCCAGGTGGTACCACTGGTAAAGCCAGTTGATCATACCCAGGACGGCAAAGGCGGCGATGTGCGGTGAAAGCTTGGCCGGCTGGCCGGACTGCTCTTGCACCCGGGCGATCAGGTCCTCGAGGTACTGGATGTAAGCTCGCTTGCGTGCGTTGATCTGCTTGCTCAAATCGCCTTTCAAGGACCGGTTCTCGTGCAGGATAACCGTAATCTCCAGATCGCGCGCGCGGACCACCAGGTCGATGTGACCAAGGATCGTCTGGCGCAGTTTTTCGCGCGGGTCGGTGATATCCTTCACTTTCGCCAGCACGGCCTCATCGAGAATATCCATTCCATAGTTCATTATTTCGAAAAGCAGCATATCCTTGCTGCTCACATGATGATAGAGCCCTGCTTTGGTGAGGCCGACGGCCTCGGCGATCTCCTGCATCGAGGCGCCATCGTAGCCCTTCTCGTAAAAAACGCGCGCTGCCACCCTGCAAATCTCGCGCAACTTTTGTCGAGCTTCAGCCGTCCGAGCCATGGCCGTAAGAGCGCCACCCAACGCGTGGCCAGAGTCTATCACAGCATGCGCAAGCACTGGTAGCGCAGACCTGCGCCTTTTCCAGGCCTGTGGCTCTTCCTCGCACAATGCCCAGGCCTGCCGTTGACGCAGGTCGCAGCCGCAGGTCTTTAAGCGCTCGCCGGGTTGGGACGTTCATTGACGATCATCCAGGAGGTGCCGAACTTGTCCCGCAGCATCCCGAACCGGAAGGCGAAAAAAGTCTCCTGCATGGGCATGAAGACCTGACCGCCATCGGATAGTAAGGCATAAATGCGCTCCGCCTCGCTGATGCTCTCGACGCCGAGAGAAAGATAAACGCTGCGCATAGGCTCAAAACGGTCCGGCGGTACGTCCGACGCCAGAAGCTCCGTCCCTCCAATATTCATGCGGGCATGAAGGATGCTGTTCTTCAACTCCGGGGGGATACTAGTGGGACCCGGATTTTGACCGTGGGTGATCATCGCTGAGATTTTCCCACCCAGGTGCTGTTCATAGAACCGAAACGCCTGCTCGCAGTTGCCTCCATAATTGAGGTAGGTGAGAAGCTTCATATAGCGGTTTCTCCTCTCAGGTGACTGGAAATGAGTACGCGACAGGGGCGGACCGAAACATGCTCCTTGGGCAGACGCGCCCGCCGAGCGCGCAACGGTTGATTGATCCTAACCGCCCTGGTAGCCGGCTACGCTTTTTAGCGTAGGCAATCGTACCCTGCGCGTCAAGCGGATCCTGATCTCCCTAATCCCTCGACAAGGAGGTGAGAGGTGCGGGCGAGGTCATGCGCCAGTGCACCAAACCTGGCTGCACCTGCGTGGTGTACGGGTAGGGCTTGCCCTACCCCCGGGCTTTCGGCTCGAAACGAGGGGACGGCAAGCCGTCCCCCAACATCGCCGGAGGTTGTCGACGGATTAAGGGATCTCATTCCTTGCCGGATTTCGCTCCGGCTCCGGGTGCGCCGCGGCCCAGGTCGAGGTGGCGGTAATTCAGGAGCGCGTTAAAGAGCAGGAAGAAGCTGCCGGAGTTTTCATTCCGCCACATGGGGTTGGTGGCAAAGAGCAGGATGTGTCCCTGGCCATGAGGTACGTCCACTACGGCGGGCTTTTCGGCCAATTCGGAGGCGCCGTCCAGCAGACCGCTGAGCAACAGGTTCTTGGCCTCGGCAAAGCGCAGGATGACCCGCGGAAACTGGTCGGCGGGAGGAATGCGAGAGCCTAGATACAGGCGAGCCTCGTCCGGGATGTAAAGCTCCTGCTCGCGCGGGGTGCGTTTAGGCTCCTCCACTGGAGGCACATAATTGCGGCCCTGGATCACGTCGGGATCGGTGGCCGAGCCGCGGCCGCTGCTTCGCGCCTCGCCTCCTTCCGGGCGCGGGCGGCCGAAGCCGAAGCCAACGTCCAGGATAGCGCCGGCACGGTAATAAACGTAAAGCTTCTCGCCGTAGCCATAGGTGATGGGACTCTTCGAGTCTTCTACGCTAGCCAACAGGACATCACCCGGACACACCAACTTTTGTGCGCGCCGCAGTGAGAGCATCTCCGTCAATCCGCCATCCACCGGCAAAACCGAGGCACCCTCGATGGTCACCAGCAGGCCACCCCCCTGAACGAATTTTCCCAGATTGGCGAGTCCGGAATAACCGAGTCCACCCCGAATGTCGTCGCTCGAGTCAAGCCCGGCGGCGAAGAAACTGGGCGTCTCCGGCGTGTTTTTCCAGGGCATGGGATTGCCGCGCATGGGAATACCTTGCAGCATGCCCGCCAAATCATCCCAATCCGGGGGTACGATGATCGCGTCGAACTGATCGCGCAGGTTCGGCGTGTCGCGGATTTTGGTGTCCGCGATGTACGTATACGGGATCTTGAGCTGGTCGAGGGAGATTCGAAACCAGCCATCGTCCTGGGTTTCGCGCCAGTCGTGCATGAGGGCGACGCGCGGCGCCCCGATCGCATGCCGGGCCACGCTCAACTTCTCGTCGGTAGCCCAGACGCTAATCCCAAGTTCCTGCGCGGCGGCCTCCAACTGGCCTCGCTCGGCATTGGCAATAATGAATGTGCCGCGCGCGAACTTCTGACCGTTTGCTTCAAACGGCTCCTCCGCTGCCTCCATCGCGACGTTCGCCAAGCGATAGCGGAAGGTGGCCAAGACGCTATCGGCGTTGTGATTGACGAGGTAGGTGGTGCGGCCGCCGCCCTTGACGCTTCCACTCACGGCTATCTGACCTTCCACCTGGCTCATGGGCACACCCAGGATCGCTGTATCCATCACCCGCACCGTCTTCACGTTAGACAGCGCCCCCAGCGTCCAGCCGGTGTCGTCGTAAGGCCGCGGGTCGCGGGTGCTGTAGAACTGCGTATCCAGCAAGGCATCGGCGATGCGGCTGTAAGGCTGATCCATGCGGATGATGTAGGTGCCGGCGGGGAAGTGCTCGGTGACCGCGGTTGCGGGTTCGTTCTTCGTCGCCTCTGGCTTTTCAGCCACTTCCTTGGCTTCTGTCGCTTTAGGGCGCTCGCCTTTCCTTTTTGCGCCCACCTTCTGATTTCCGCCCTTGGCTTCAACCGGTTTCGCCGCGCCGCCTTCCGGCTTCGCTTCGGCGGGCTTGCCTTCACCACCGATCGCGGGGCTCTCAGCCTTGGGGACCGGAACGCTGAAGGCCTGTTGGGCTCGCGAGATCTCGATGCCTTGCGACTGGAGGATATTCAGCAGGCGCGCCTGGTCGCCGGGACGCGGGTCATCGGCGGGCAGCACCCAGGCGGCCGGCCCTTCGGTTCGCGCCTTGGCCACGGCGCGTTGGCTCTTCCTGTAGAAATTCTGGAGATACTCTTGTCTGTGGTTCGCGACGTTGGACATAGCCAACAGTAAACCACTTTCCTGAAGGTTGATGTTATCGCGCGCCGACCACTTCACTTTGGGCAGGGGAGGATTGGGACGGTACCACTCACGGGTGGTATCGGCGGGCTCGAGTGTGCGGTCGAGAGTGTCTGCGCCCAGGTTGCTGAATGTCTCGTAGAACCGCCCGATGGCGTTGTGGCCCACGGCCGCCCAGAACATATAATTGGGCGCCCAGCCGTCGTAGAAGCCGTGCGTCCAGACGCCCACCACACCGCGCTGGGTGAGTTCCTCGACTTCGTAAAAAGCCATCTGCTGCCATTCGCTGGTAACGATGGGATCGAGCCAGGCGTTGTAAGGGCCGGTGCCGGTCGAGATGTAAAGGTAGGGGATGGACTCGTGCAGATCGTGCAGCACCGTGGCGTGCCACTCGAAGAAAGTCTTCGTGATGTTCTTCGAGAGGGCCAGCGACAAGGTGATGCCGTCGCGGTTGTTGTCGTGCGAAACGTAATGGCCCCACCAGGTGAGCGGGTAGGTGTTGGCCTCCGGATGGTGCTTGCGGTACATGTAGATGTCGACGTAGCGGTCGTGTCCGTCCGTCTCCGTCACGGGCGTGAGCAAGACAATGGAATTCTTGCGGATGGTCTCGAGCAACGGCGAATCTTCCACCGCCAGCCGATAAGCCAATTCCATCAGCATCTCGGGCGAGCCGGTCTCAGGCGAATGAATGCTTCCGTCCGCCCAGTAGATTGGCTTGCCTTCCTGAATCAGCGCCTTGGCGTCGGCCTCGCTCAAAGTCCGCGGGTCCGCCAGGCGCGCCGTAATGCTCCGATAGTGATCCAGGTTCTGGATAGTGGCCTCGTCAGTAATCGCCACCAAGATCATCTCGCGGCCTTCTTCGCTCTGCCCCATGGAGAAGACTCGGACGCGCGGACTGCGGGCGGCGAGCAGCCGCATGTAGCCGTTGATTTCCGCTACGTGGTCGAGCACATCGGGCGCGCCTACGTTGTGGCCGAGATAAGTGTCCGGGGCCGGAACGCAGGAACTCCAGGGCAGGTGGTCGACAAGCTCGGTGGAGAAGAATGGCTCGGTGGTGTTCTTGCGGATCGCGGCGGTGTAAGCGGCGTCGTCTTTCACTTCGCAGGGCGTTGTCGATTGAGCGGCCGCAGCAGAAGCTGCGAAGCAGACCGCTAACACATTCAGGAGGTACAACGAGCGGGTATTGGTTGTCATGTTCTTCCTCTGTAGTGGGGCAATGGTGCACCTCGGTCCCACGATTGTCGGCCATGCCGACTAGGCGGGTCGACCGAACCCCCACCCGGCCCGCCCCGGCTGGTGAAAACGCCGGCTGGCGGCCACCCTCTCCCCAGGCAGAGGGCACTCCATCGATATGGTTCTTACTCCCGGCTCTTCGCGAACGTCAGGGCGGCAACGCCGAATCCACCCGGCTTGAAAGTTGAGCCTTCCAGGCGGCGTGAGGCGGGCGGATTCGAGCCCGGATGACGCGGTCCCAACGAACCTCAACTTTGATTGGTGGTTCCTGCGCGCAGGTGCTGAAAACGGAGAACGAGAGCAGCAACATGAAAAACGCACACACGATGCTTAGGTGGCGATCCATGGTCGGATTTCCCGTGAAAGTCAAGTGATTGCGACAGCAGCGTGATGGTAGCGCTTTCGGGTTGGATTGTATATACCTCTTTAGATACTGCCTGGGAGGGGTCGCTATCAAAACCGATGGGAGGTTGGGTGGCGGATCCCTCGGCAGTTTTCAGGGTTTGATGACGGAAGCGACCCTGAACAACCGTGGCTCACTCGTATTTAAGCGCCAGCAGGGGATCGACTCGCGTTGCGCGGCGAGCGGGGATATAGCTCGCCAGCGCCGCGACAGCGGTCAGGATCAGGCAGACGCCGAGGAAGGTAAGCGGGTCGGTGGGCTTGACGCCGAAAAGCAGGCTGGTGAGGAAACGCGTCAGAGCCCAGGCGCCCATGACGCCCACCGCGATTCCCGCCAGCGCCAGCCGCAGCCCCTGCCCGACGATCAGCTTAACCACGTCGCGACGCGACGCGCCCAGCGCTACACGGACGCCGATTTCGTGCGTGCGCTGCACCGCGGAATATGAAATCACTCCGTAGATGCCGATGGCCGCGATAAATACGGCCAGACCGCCAAACAGCGCCAGCAGGATGGTGCGGAAGCGCCAATCGCTGAGCGAGCCCGACATGACCTGGTCCATGGTCCTCAATTGGGCAAGGGGTAAATTGCGATCCATATCGTGCATGGCGCTGCGAATCTCTGGGACCGCGGCCGTCGGGCTCTGCCGGGTACGGATCACAAAGTACATCTCGACTTTGGGCCGCTGGGCATAAGGGAGGTACATGGTGGGTTCGGGGGCACTGGCCAGACTGGCTCCGTGAATGTCGGCGACCACTCCTACAACCTCGCGAGGACCGGGTTCCGTCCACTCCGGTCCCATGGGTTTGCCGATCCAAATGTGCTGGCCGATGGCATCCTCGTTGGGCCAGCACATCCTGGCCATGGTCTGATTGACGGCGACAACCGCTTCGCTGCCGGTGCTGTCGGATCGAGAGAACGCCCGGCCGCGCAGAAGCGGGACGCGCAACGCCTTGAAAAAGTCCGGACTGACGACACGGAAGTCCGCATCGAGCGCTTCGGCCTGAGATGAGGCTGTGCCTCCTTCGATCGTGAATAGCACGTCCTGCCCCTGCTCGAGCGGCAGAGTATTGATGAGCGCGACATGCTCGACCTCCGGCAGGGCCTGAAGGCGCGCCAAGGTTCGGTCATAAAACGTTACCCTGTCCTCGATCTTGCCGGAATCTCGCGGCCTCTGTGAAATGTTGAAGGTCAGCACGTTTTTCGGATCGAAACCCGGCCGCACGCGCATGAGGAGGGCAAAGCTCTCGAGCGCCAGAGCCGCCCCGATCAAAAGCACCAGTGAGATGCTCACCTCGCTCGCCGCCAGCAAGCTCCGCAGCGGGGCATGCCCGCCGGAACCCGCACGAGGACTCGCCTCCTTGAGCGCTTCGCTCAGGTCGGCGCGGGAGGCTGAAAGCGCCGGAGCAAGTCCAAAGACCACTCCCGTGAGCGCACTCAAGAGAAGAGAGAAGAGAAGGACGCTCCAATCCATTTGAAACGTGCCGACGTGCGGAAGGTCCGCCGGTACGAGCGCGAGAATGAAATGGAAGCCGGCGTAGCACGCCGCGACGCCCAAGACGCCTCCGAGCAAAGCCAGGAGCAGGCTTTCCGTCAAGAGTTGCCGAACCACCCGAGCGCGGCCCGCGCCAATGGCTGCGCGGACGGCTATCTCCCTCTGGCGTGCCGTCGAGCGGGCCAAGATCAGATTGGCAACATTCACGCACGCCACCAGGAGTACGAGGCCGACGGCCGCGAAAAGCAACAACGTCGCAGGGCCCGCCCAGTCTGCCAGCATGCTCCGAAGCGGTTGCAGGTGCGCCTTTTCATTGGGACCGAACATCTTGGGGAACTCGCGGCGCAAATCAGAGAGCGGGGGCGTGAGGGCGGCCGCGGCCTGCTCCGGGGTCACATTCTTGTTGAGCAACCCCAGGCAGAGCAACGCGCCATTGGCCGCATTGTCGCTCGAGAGCGGGACGCGAATCGGAAGCCAGAGTTGCGCATCCCGCATTCCGGTGATCGGGAGCTCGAAACCTTGCGGCAGGACTCCCACAATGGTGTGAGCCTCGCCGTCCACCGTGAGGCTACGTCCGAGCACATTCTGGTCGGCGCCGAACCGGCGTCGCCACAGGCCGTCGCTTAGAATCACCACGCTCGGGCCGCCAAGCCGGGTCTCTTCAGGCAGAAAATCGCGACCCAAAGCAGGGCGCACCCCGAGCGCCGAAAACACTTCGTTAGCGGCGCCGGCGATCGGAACCCGCTCGGACTCGCCTGCTGCGGCTAATGTTGCATCGCCCCACCAGGCGAGTAGTGAGAACTGCTCGAATAATCCTCCTGCCCGTTTCTGCCAGGCAAGATATATGGGGAATGAAATCGAGACCCCGCCGATCTCGTTGCCCACCCTATCGACCACGTAGAGTCGGTCGGCGTTTGGAAAGGGCAGCGGCCGCAGATAGACCGCGTTGACGATGGAGAAAATCGCCGTGTTCGCGCCGATGCCGAGCGCCAGCGTCGCGACCGCGACGGCTGTGAAGCCGGGATTCTTGCGCAACATGCGCATGCCGTAGCGAAGGTCCTGCGCGAAGTGCTCCAACCAGTTCCATCCCCACATGTCGCGGCTCTCCTCTCGCAACGCCAAATCGTTTCCGAAGCGTCGTTGCGCGGCGTAATGAGCGTCTTTGGGCGGAAGACCGCGCTCGATTTCTTCCTGCTCGCGCAGCCCTCGATGCAGGCGCAATTCTGCATCCAGGTCGGCGTCAAATGATTCGCGATTGACTAACATTCGCAGCCGTCTGCCAATTTGAGAAAACATGTATCACCGTTGTAGGGGCGGCCCTTGTGGCCGCCCGCCGGGCACCCACGAGGGGTGCCCCTACTCGTAGCGCAGCGCCACCATCGGGTCCACCTTGGTGGCGCGGCGAGCGGGGAGATAGGTGGCCGCGAGAGCGATGGCGACGAGGAGTAGAGCAACTACGATAAAGGTTAAGGGGTCGGTTGGCTTCACGTCATAGAGAAAGCTGGATAGAAAGCGCGTTAACACCCGTGCGCCGGCTAGACCTAGCGCGGTCCCAAACAGTGCGAGCCGCAGCCCCTGCTTCATGACAAGTCCAAGGACAGCGCCGCGCCTGGCGCCGAGGGCCATTCGAATTCCGATCTCGTGAGTTCTCCTACTGACCGAGTAAGCGATCACGCCGTAGATCCCGAGCGCGGCGAGCGTGAGAGCGAGTGCGGCGAACACTGAGAGCATCGAGCTGTACACACGCGGCCTGGCGAGTGCCCCTGACAGGTACTCGTCCATGGTCTCTATCTCCCCCACCGCCTGGCCTTTGTCGACATCGTGTACGGCACGCTTGACGGCGTTAACCAGTGCCTTCGGCTCGACGGAAGTCCGCACCACCAGGTGCGTGATGTAGGCGGGCAACTGCCCTTGTGGCAGAAACACCGTGGGCCTCGGCTCTTCGCTCGGGCCGTTCTGACGTACGTCGCCCACCACTCCCACGATCTCTGCGGGAACCTGATCGCTCCAATCCACGACAATGTGGCGGCCGATGGGATCGAGGCCGGCAAAGAATTTTCTGGCGAATGACTTGTTAACCAGGCACACCCGTTGGCTTCCAATGCGGTCACGCTCATCGAAAGAACGCCCCTCGAGGACGGGCGTGCCCATGGCGGCGAGGTATCCTCGGCTGACGAGCGAAGCTTCGGTGCCGGGCCGCTCGGTCGGCGCGGGCACCGGCTCACCGGCTATGTAGAAATCCGTCCCGCTGGTGGGACCGAGAGGGAGATACTGAATGGTGCCGGCGGCGCGGACCTCGGGCAGCGCTTGAATGCGATCGAGGATTGCCTCGACCTTAGCGGCCCGCTGAGAGTCGTCTCCCAGGACGAGCATCTGCATGGTCAGCACACGTTCAGGCTGGAACCCCAATTGAACGTTGAGCAGTCGGGAAAAGGTGCGCAAGAGCAGCCCCGCGCCAATCAGTAGAACAACCGCCAGTGCGACCTGCGAGACCGCCAGCGTCCCTCCCAGTTGCCGGTGGAGGTGGTCGGGGGAGGCGCGACGACTGCTGCCGCGCAGCGTTCCCTGGATGTCGAACCGCGAAACCTGCCAGGCGGGGATGAGGCCACAGAACAGAGTCGCGAGCAGTGAAACTCCGGCCGTAAAAGCCAAAATCCGCAGGTCGAGATGAGCCTGCGCGAGTTGACCCAAGGACCCCGCCTGTCGAGTCAGAGTGTAAAGCAGTTGGCTGGCCCAGCTTCCCAGCAGGAGGCCGACGGTGCCTCCCCCGATCGCGAGCAACAAGCTCTCGACGCCCAACAAGCGAACTAGACGGAAGCGGCTCGCGCCCAGCGATAGCCGGACCGCGAGTTCGCTCCGCCGGCCGATGCTGCGCGTGATGAGCATTCCTGCGACGTTCGAGCAGACGATCAGCAAAATGAACGCCACCACGCCTTGCAGCAGGAGCAGCACCGGACGCGAATCCGAGCTCAAGTGAGCGCGCAAGTTCAGAACGGCAACTGTCCAATCGCGGTCCATCGCGTACTGGCGGCCCAAACGGCCCGCAATCATGTTCATTTCCGCACGAGCCGCTTCCAGGTCCACACCCGCGCGCAGCCGCGCGTAGCAATCAAAGCTGCGGGCGCCGATGGAATCCGGCTTCCGGCGGTCAATTGGCATGGGCAGATAAAGATCCGGTGCGAGCGTCCCCACTCGATAACCCGCCGGCATCACGCCGATCACGGTATTAGCCTCGCCAAACAGCAACATTCTCTTGCCGAGGATGTGAGGATCGGACGCGAATCGCTGCTGCCAAACGGCGTGACTGATGACCACGACGTGGCCGACAGCGGTGGGAGGATCTCCAGTGGCGACCGTTTCATCGTCTGTGAAACCGCGGCCAAGTGCGGGGCTGACTCCGAATACCCGAAAGAGGCCGGCCGTCGCCCACATGCCGACGAGCTGCTCGGCGCCCTCCGGCCCCATCGTGTTCGCCGGAATCGTCTGCAGCAGGACCAAGGCGTCAAACGAGCGTGAGCGGGCTTGCCACTCGAGGAAGTTGAAGGGATGGACGTGTACAAAGTCAGAGCGACGGGGCGGTCGCTCGGCAATAAACACAATCTTGCCGGACTCAGGGTACGGGAGGGGCTTGAGGAGCGAGGCGTCGATAAACGTGAAGATCGCAGTGTTGGCCCCGATGCCGAGAGCCAAGGTGAGTATGGCGATCACGGTAAAGCCGGGATTCTTAATCAGGACCCGCCCGGCGTAGCGAACATCGTGCCAAAGGTCTTCCAGCCAATTCCATCCCCACATGTCGCGGCTCTCCTCTCGAAGAAGCAAGTCGTTGCCGAAGCGTCTCTGCGCGGCATAATGCGCGTCCTTGGGCGCAAGGCCGCGCTCGATCTCTTCCTGCTCGCGCAGTTCGCGATGCAGGCGCATCTCTTCGTCCAAACCGGCGCGAAAGGATTTGCCTTGCACCAGCATCAGCAGCCGTCTGCCAATTTCACCTAACATGTTTGCCTCGTAAGGGCGGCCTTGTGGCCGCCCGGCGTGCACCGACAAGGGGTGCCCCGACAACCTAGGACCTTGTCATCCCCCTGTAGCGCAGGCCCTCGCGACGCGCTGCCAACAGCTCTGAAATCCGTCGTCATTCCAAAGATTCTGGATGTCCGTCAGCAAACGGGCAGGAGCGACTGCTTTACTCATATCGAAGCGCCTCCATCGGGTCGACGCTCGAGGCGCGACTCGCCGGCAAGCACGCCGCGACGCTTGCCACGACGAGAAGCAGACCCGAAACCACGATCGCATTGACAGGATCGGTGGGTCTGACACCAAAGAGCATCTTTGAAATCAAGGTCGAAACTGTAAATGAGAGAGGAAGCCCGATCAGGGTTCCGGTCGCGACGAGGGCCAGCGCCGCGCGTAGTACCATCGACAGCACCTGAAGGCGACTGGCTCCCAGCGCCATGCGCACTCCAATCTCATGGGTTTGCCGTGTTACGGTGTACGCCACCAGGCCGTAGAGACCGACTGCGGCCAGTCCGAGAGACATCGCGCCAAAAAGGCTGGCCAGCGTGGCCACCAATTTCTCCCGCACCAGCGTTCTTTCAACCTGCTCGCCATATGGCAGGATCGTCACTGCCGTGTTCGGCAGGCGTTGGCGTATCGCCGCCCGCACCGAGTTAGCGGTGGCGAGGAGAGACCCGCCCGCACGAAATTCGATGGTTGCAGAGCCGGCAGATTTGGCGTTCTGTAAATAGGGTGCGTAAACGAAGGGCGGGGCTGGCTCTCGAAGATCAAAGGAAACAGTATCTCCGACCACCCCGACCACCGCCATATTTTGCGAATCTGGAGAATTCTGAACCGAAACATGAACTCCTAGCGGATTCCGCCCTTGCAGATACTCTCGAACAAGCGCCTGGTTGACGATGGCGACGGGCGGCGCTCCCTCGTCATCACGCATCGTGAAATCCCGTCCTAGCAATAGCGGTGTGCGCATGGTGGCAAAATATCGGGGAGCCACGGTATTGAAGTGTGCGCTTAGCCCTTCTCCGGATTGCGGCGCCTGTCCCTCCAGGAGTATCGATTCCGACCAAATGCCGCCGCTCAGGGGTGTGTTCGCGGAAAGGCTTGCTGACATAACACCCGGCAACACTCTAACCCGCTCCAACAGGTCGCGGTAAAGGTTCAGCAGTCTCGCGTTCTGGTAACCGGCGTGGCGGGCATCCAAATTCACAAGCAGGACGCCGTCGCTTTGAAAACCCGTATCGAGATTGCGCAGATTTTCCAAGGTTCGCACAAATAAACCCGCCGCCATCAGCAGCGGCAACGAGAGGCTGATCTGTCCTATAACCAGCGAAGAGGCCAACCATCCATGCCTGTTCGAAGGATTCTGCATGCCGCCCTTCAGGACGGAACCGGGTTGCAGTCCACTGATCCGCAAAGCCGGCAGCAGACCGGATAAGACACCCGTGAGAAGCGCAAGCGTGATGGTAAAGCCGAGAATTCGGGCATCCGGTTTCAAATCGAGAACGAGGGGGCCGGTCGCCCCGGTTGCAAAGACATTGAGCAACACTCGGTCGCCGGCATAGGCAAAGAGCACCCCCAGCGCCGCACCGAGAAGTGCGAGCAGCACGCCTTCGGTCAGCAATTGCCGGAGAAGCCGTGACCGCCCGGCTCCAATCGCCGAGCGCACTGCGATCTCCCGGCTGCGCGACGCCCCGCGGCTCAGAAGCAGGCTCGCGATGTTGGCGCACGCCACCAAGAGGAGCAGCGCCACGGCGGCTTGTAATAACAGTAGGGGCTCAGAGAAAGTCTCGCGCAGATAGGACCAACCGGTCCCTCCCCGTTCTACGTCAAGGCTAGACCTCAGCAATGCGGCGCGGCGCTCAGGATTTTGAATCGGACCGACGATGTCTTGAATGATCGACGGCCAAATTGCGGCCAATTGGGCTTTAGCTCGAGCGGTGGATACGCCGGGCTTGGGACGAGCCAAGACACGAAGCCATTCCGAATTTACTCTCAGCATGTTGCGTTCAGGAAACACCATTGCGGCGGCAGCCAAGGGCAGCGTAAGATCGGCCGCCGCGCCGACATTCGCTCCACTGAACCCTTTCGCGCTGACGCCAACGATGGCTACAGGCGTTCCCTCGATCAGTAAGGTCTTTCCCAGAACTCCGGGATCTCGGCCGAATTTCCGCTCCCAATAGCTGTAGCTGAGGACCGCCACAGGTGTCGCACCCGGGCTGTCGTCCGCCGGGGCCAGAACGCGTCCAAGAGCTGCGGCGACTCCGAGGGTCTGATAGAAATTGCCGGAAACCCAGGCTCCCGGAGTTCTTTCGATGTCTCCCGACAGCCCGGCATTGAATCCCGAACCGCTGAAGCCGCTAATTCCGGAAAACCCGTCCGCACGTTCCTGAAGAGCACGAATAGCGGGATACGATAAGCTATCGATGCTGCGCCCCCGCTGTATGCACATCACCTGTACGAGTTGCTGTGGGTCCCGGACCGGCAGCGTTCGAAGCAGCAGCGCATCAATCAGGCTGAAGATGGCAGCGTTGGCCCCGATGCCCATGGCCAGCGAGAGAAGCGCGGTTACCGTGAAGGCTGGACTCTTCCTTAACATTCGCAGCCCATAGCGAAGATCCTGCCCGAGTTCCGTGAGCCAAGTCCATCCCCACATGTCGCGGCTCTCCTCTCTCAGTACCAGGTCATTGCCGAAGCGTCTTTGCGCGGCGTAGCGAGCTCCCGTCGCTGAATTGCCGCGCTCGAGCTCATCTCGCTCGCGCAACTCCCGGTGCAGGCGCATCTCGTCCAGAAGGTCAGCATCGAATTGCCGGCCGCGAAACAACATCAGGAGCCGTCTGCCAATCTCAGCTAACAAGTAACACCCCAGAGGCGGCCCTGGCGGCCGTCCTAGGCACCCACAAGGAGTGCCCCTACAGCCCGATAGCCACTGCCTAGGTCTAGCCACTCGCCACTAAGCACTAACCACTGCTCTTTTACGCCGTCTGAATCGCCCGCCTGACCGCCTGCATGACTCGCTCGAATTGCGAGACCTCCAGCTCGAGCTGTTTGCGGCCCAGTGCCGTAAGACGGTAGTAGCGCGCCCGGCGATTCCCCGCCGTGACGCCCCATTTTGCGGTGACCCAGCCTTTAATCAACATGCGCTGGAGCGCGGGATAAAGCGAGCCTTCCTCAACTTGCAGAACCTCGTCGGAAACCTGCTCGATCCAGTTGGCGATCTCGTAGCCGTGCAGTTCGCCGTGGCGAGCCAGGGCCTTGAGGATCAACAAATAGAGCGTTCCGGGAGGGATTTCATTCTCGTGCATGCCCATGCCTCCTTGCCATAGTTAGACTATGGCACTGATCAAAGGTTAGCACTCGTGCCGAAATATTTCAATTTGGAATTGTGGGGACTCGAGAGAAAAGACTCACCACAGAGAACACAGCGGTCACCGAGTATGCCGGGCGTGGCACTGGCCGGTGCGCGTTTCTTCCACGGTCCTGCAGCAAGTGGGGAATCCGAACGCCGAATAGCCCCAGACCTCAAAACCAGGCCTGCGCTGCGTGCTTCCTCTCGACGGTCACACTTCTCGGCGTTCCTGGATCAATTGCGCGAACACCGGAAATGCCACGGCGAGCAGCGCATAAAAAACCAGCCGGCTGACAGGGAACTCCCCTGCCGGCGCTATTGCTGACTCGCACCCTGCCCACATGAAGCCTAGGACAGAAAGGAGCCGGAACAAGTGACCGTGCCCCAGGTGTGAGAGGAATGGAGGCAGCGTGACATCCAGCAGCGGAAGGAAGAAGCTAATTACGAGAATGCCGACGCCATAGCTAAGCCCCCTCTCGCCGCTCCCGGCGAGCACCGTCAGGCAGTAAGTCATGCTATATATCGCTGCCGCGCCGACGAACAAAGGCAGAGTTGCCTCCAGCAGCCGCCAAGAATAGAGGTACCGGGAAACACAAATGAGAGCACCGAAGGTCCCAACCACCGCGGCGGCAGTCAGTCCCAGAATTTCGGAGGCCCCGACTGACCAGCATGTCCAATTCAGGTACCTACGGCTTCGCGGCCGGGTGAACAAGAACCCCAGAGTTTGCTCTCTATATTCTTGGCCAACGCTCGCGGGGGCCAGGACCAATGCGGCAAACAGAGCAATGAGAGGAATAAGTGTTTGGAGCAGAACCGTAGGCACCCATGACCATAAATGAGCCACACCGGATAGCGATGCGCCTCTCACAATACCCGTCCCCCCTCCCGGTCGCGCAGCGTAAATCGTGTAGGGAACGCAAACCGCCAAGATTACAATCAGAAAGAATATGAAACGGCTTCTGCTATCTCGCCAACATTTCCAGGCGTACATGGGTCCTCCTTTCGGACCAACGCAAGAAAAATCTCCCGCAATCCCATGGGAGAAACTTCCGCGACCGTGGCGCCCTGTCGGCCGAGCTCGGCGGCAAAGGCGTCGGCGTTTTTCTTAACAAGGTATTTGTTGAAATTGCCCTCCGAAGCCACCAGCATGGCTCCGGGCGACTTCGTTGGCAGGCCCGAGCCTGCGGCGGTGACCCACCGAAACTGGTTCTTGATATCATCCAGCCTCGCCTCGAGCAGCAGTTTGCCGTGATGGATGAGGCCCACCCAGTCGGCGATTTGTTCGATATCGGAGAGTTGGTGCGAAGAGATGAAAACTGTCTTGCCTTCGCTGATGACGTCCTGGACAAGGATGCGGAGGAATTCATCCAGGACCACGGGATCGAGCCCGGTCGCCGGCTCATCGAGGATCAGTAAATCCGCTCCCTGTGAAAGCGCCAGTAGAAGACAGACCTTTGTTTTGTTCCCTTGTGATAGTTTTGAGAACGGACGGTCCATCGGAATCTCGAGTAACTGCGAATACTTCTTGACTGATGGGTCTGACCAGCTCGAGTAGAATCCGCTCGTGAAGCGCACGAGTTCGCGCGGCGTGAGATTTCCGTATAGAGTTTTGCTCTCGCTCACGTACGCCGTCCGTTCAAGGATAGCCAGTTGCTCGCGACCGATGGGAAACCCCAGTACAGTCCCGCGCCCTGCCGTAGGCCGCGCCAGGCCGAGCAAAATCCGGATGGTAGAACTCTTCCCGGCGCCGTTGCGTCCCAGGAAGCCATAAGCCACACCGCGCGGGACGTTCAGGTCGAGGCCGTCGACCGCGGTTACATCCGAATAGACTTTAACGAGTTTTTCGGTCCAGACTGCTGTATCGTTCATGGTCTTCCTCCAAGGCGTCCAATTCCTGCTGCACCAATTGCATGATTTCACGCGCGTCAAGCCGCAGTTGCGTTCCCTCGACAGCGATTTGCCGCGCATAAGGCCGGAGCCTCCGGACTTTCTCCGCCTTCAGAAAGCTCCCTGGATTCTCACCGACGTAGGTGCGGCCGCCCGGGACCGTGCGCAAGATTCCATCCCGCTCAAGGTCCTGGTAAGCGCGGGCGACCGTATTGGTGCTGATGCGCAGATCGGAAGCAAGCTGGCGCACCGAGGGCAAGGCATCGCCCGGCGCCAGGGCGCCTGCTGCAATGTAGTGCTTCACCTGGGTTTCAATCTGAAGGTAGGTGGGAACGCCGGATGCGGTGTTGACGTGAAGAAGCATGCTGTATTGATACACTGCTACAGTTAGCGTGTCAAGCAAATTCTTTGAATCAACAGGCGATGGACAAGATGTCAAAGACCCGTTGAACCCCGCGAGTTGCGCATCGCTCAGCAGCAGTGCATTTAAGCGAGGCGCGGTGTATACTTGTTGCCAGCCCAAAAGCGCAAAGGGAAATCCAACACAAGAGGAGAAACTACCATGCCGACGTACGTCAGTCTTTTACGCTGGACTCAGCAAGGTGTTGCGCAAATCAAGGAGAGCCCCTCCAGGTTGGACGCGTTCAAGCAGGCGCTCAAGTCTGTGGGTGGGGAACTGAAGAGCTTTTACATGGTGATGGGACAGTATGACATGGTAACCACTTTCGAGGCGCCTAGTGATGAGGTCGTGGCGAAGGTGGCTCTCGCATTAGCGTCTAAAGGGGGCGTTCGGACTGAGACCCTGCGCGCCTTTACGGAAGACGAGTATCGCAGGATTATCGCGGCTGTGCCGTAGGCGTGCGATGCGCTGGGGAGGGGGAGCGCCTGGGGCGGCGCCTCAGGCGGCTTGCTGCCCGGTCGTCAGCTCGAGCACTTCGCGCACCTTACGCACCAAGGCGCCCGGCGCGAACGGCTTCTGGAGAAAAGCCGTTTTGGAGTCCGACATCCCACGCCGGGCGACCGCATCCGCCGTGTAACCGGACACGTAGAGCACTTTCATATGCGGACGCTCAGGCTTCAGCCGCTCCGCCAACTCCAGGCCGCTCATGCCGGGCATGACGACGTCGGTGAGCAGCAAGTCGATGGAGCCCTGGTTTTGCGCTGAGATCCGCAGGGCATCGTCGGGCCTCTCGGCGGCGATCACGGTGTAGCCGGACTCCTTCAGAACCTCGAGAGTCAGGTCCCTTACCATCGCTTCATCTTCCACAACCAGGATGGTTTCCGAACCCCGCGCATGGTGCTCGACCGCCTGGCGGCCCTTCGCCGGCTCCGCCACCTGATCGACCCGTGGGAGATAAATCTTGAAGCACGACCCGTTCCCCAATTCGCTGTAGACATAGATGTAGCCGCCGCTCTGGTGGACAATGCCGTGCACGGTCGCCAGGCCCAGGCCCGTGCCTTTGCCCTGTTCCTTGGTGGTGAAAAAAGGCTCGAAGATATGCTTCTGAGTTTCCGCATCCATGCCGCATCCCGTATCGCTGACAGTGAGCAATGCGTATTGACCGGGGCGGATGGGATAATGGCCGGCAGCTCGAGCATCATCGAGGTTGACGTTCTCGGTTTGCAGAATCAGCTTGCCGCCGTGCGGCATGGCGTCTCGGGCGTTCACGGCGAGGTTCAGGATGACCTGGTCGATCTCTCCCGGATCGGCTTTCACCCGCCCCAGGCCTGGCCCCGGAATGATGACCAGTTCGATATCTTCGCCGATCAAGTGTCGCAACATGCGGTTGATGTTGGCCAGAGTGAGATTCAGATCCAACACCTGCGGCTGAAGCACCTGTTGCCGGCTAAAAGCCAGGAGTTGACGCGTAAGGGTAGCGCCCCGGTCCGCCGCCTTCAAGAGCTCCGTCATATGGGGGTATTTCGGGTCCGTGGATTCCAGGCGCCCCAGAACGAGTTGGCCGAAGCCCGAAATGACGGTGAGCAGGTTGTTGAAGTCGTGAGCCACGCCGCCCGCCAGGCGCCCTGCGGCCTCCATCTTCTGCGCATGGCGAAGCTGGTCCTCGAGCCTGCGGTGCCGCGTGATGTCCCGTCCGATGCCCTGCACCTCGGGCGGCTTCCCGCTTCGTTGGATGAGGCGCGTTCCGAAGTCAACGCGCAACCGGGTGTTTTTCTTGGTTACGATCTCCACTTCGTAGGTGCGCTGCTCTTCCTCTCTCGCTTCCTCGAGCATCTGCCTGGCCAGGGCGGAGTGTTCGGGCGCCAGAATATCGCAGAGACTCATCTTCAAGAGTTCGGGAAGCTCACAGCCGGTCATCCGCCGGCCCGCTCTGTTCAAGGAACTGAAGTGGCCCTCGAGGTCGCAAGTGAAGACCATGTCGTTGGCATTTTCGAATAATTCCTGGTAGCGCTCCCGCGCTGCGGCCTCGCGCTGCAGCGAATCGCGCATGCTCTCCGTTTTCTCCGCTACCTGCCGCTGGAGCGCCACGACCCAAAGGGAGGAAGCCAGGACGAGGGCCGCCAGGATAGCAATGATCCTGAGCATGCGCTTGATGTTCCACCAAGGCGGCGACTGGAGTACCACCACGTCGTCCAGCGAGCGGAGCAAAATCCGAAACGCCTGGGGGTTGTGATTTTCGCCGGCCTCGAGCGTACAGATGCCGGTCAGTTGAAGGAGACTCCCCGGCACCAACGCCTCCAGATTCTTGCTCGGCCCGGCATCCTGCACTTTAGCCAGGAAGAGGATATTGCCGGACTCCATGTTCAGCGTATTGGGGCCGGGCGTTGCATCCAGCAGTCGCGCCTGGATGCGCACGTAGTCGGCATCATGACTGCCGTCGAGTGCCTGGGAGGCGGTGACCGCGATGGGGACCGGGGGAGGTCCGGAGCTGACGCGCCGAAAAACCGCATCGCGCAAGATCGCCGAGTATTCGCCCACGGCGGGAAAACCCACCACGTCGACCAGATCGCCGGTCTGCACGGGAGTGGTCTGGGGGGAGTGAATCTGGAGGCTGTCGTTTTCCTCCTTGATGAACAACGAGCTCCCCGGTTGCTGCAGCGTCACTACGCCGCGCACCTTGACACGGTGGCCGGACGCTCCCTCCGGGGTGAAACGCAACAGGCTCGCAATGGGACGGCGCGGGGCGAGAAAAGCATTGGTGGGCGCCGGCTCAATCACGTGGAGTTCATTGATGCTGGGCGAGTAAAGAATAACGCCGGTGATTTGGTTTTTCTGATTGAACATGGCGCCGCACGCGCCGTCGATGCGCACCTTGGTATCGACCAGAGAAGTGGGCTCGGGTCCTTTGTACCCGGGAAACTCGACCGTCAGCCGGCCACCCTCCGCCGCCAGATCGAGTGTCAAGGTCCGCCCGACCTTGCTCACGGTGTGAACGATGCCCTCAATTTCCACCCACTGGCTGTCTTCTTTGGTGGAAGCCATGCGATCGAAAGTGACGCGCCGCGCCACCGGCAAGGAAGAGTTCCCCAAGACACGTATTTGCGGCTTGTAAATCGACGGTGCGAAATCCGGCGTACCGCTCATGCCTGAGACTTCCACCAACTGGCCCGCCTCGACCGGGGGCCTGGCGTTGCCAATGTCAACCCAGATGCCCGCCGTCGAGTCCTGGACGAACAAGTCATTTTCGTCGGGATTATAGTAGGTAACGACGCCCTGCACTAGAATGGGATAGCCAAGATTCGCTTCGTCGGGCGTCAATTTCCGAATCTGCTCGACGCGGGTGAGCAGAGGAAGGCTCGATTTTTGAGGGGGGAGTTGTGCGGCCTGCAGCGGCGCCAGGCACCCCATACAAGTGACCAGCAGGAACAAGGACAGAAACCACTGGAGGCCACTGGCCAACACCCGCTCCCGGAAGCCTTTGGGACTTTGCAAAACTCTGCCCGCTCCTTCGGCCTCCTGGGCCTTTTGTCGGGCGGCGCTCTGGTCCGCCTTGAGTTCAGCCGGACCTGCGATCGGAATAGGTTGAGGGATAATCTGATTCCGCTCCGCCTCCGTCAACAGAGTTCGTCGTTTGCTGTTTCCCTGGACCTTGAGGCGGATTTCCTTCCAGGTCTCTTCCGGAATCGTGAAGAAGGCCTTCACAACCTGGGGATCGAATTGTTGCCCGGATTCTCGCTGGATTTCGTCCCGCGCTGCAGTCCAGGGAAGGGCGCGCCGGTAGGGGCGGTCTGATGTCATCGCGTCCAGCGTGTCGGCTACAGCAAATATGCGCGCCCCCAGCGGAATCTCTTCTCCCTTGAGCTTTCGCGGATAGCCCGTCCCATCGAAAGCCTCCTGATGCGCCAAAACGATTTCAGCGGCGGGAGCCAGGAAAGGAATATGGCAGACCAAATCGTACCCGATTTGCGAGTGGGTCTGCATCACCTTAACCTCTTCAGGCGTGAGCTTGCCTGGCTTATTCAGAATCGCATCCGGGATTCCGATCTTGCCGATATCGTGCAAATAGGAGCCACGCAAGATTTGACTGAGCTGCTCCGGCGTACAGTGCGAAGCCTTCGCAATCTCCAGGCAGTAACGGGTCACTCGGCGGGCGTGGTCATCCGTCTCACAGTCCCTGAAGGCCAACGCCGTCCCCAGAGCCTGCAAGGTCTCGTCGTAGGTCCTCTGGATTTCCTGATAGGTTCGCTGGACGTTGGTATATGCGGCGCGCAGTTGATTGGTCCGCTCCTCCACCATCTCCTCGAGGTGCTCGCGATAGTTCTCGACCTCCATCTGCAGCCGCTTCTTTTCCAGCGCCCGCTCCACGGCCACCGCCACCGCTTCCAGGCGAAAGGGCTTGACGATGTAATCGTCCGCGCCTGACTTCATGGCCTCGACACCCACGCGGACATTGTCCACACCCGTGGCCATAATGAAACTCATATGCGGGTACTTAGCGCGGGCAGCTTCCAAAAGCGCCAAGCCAGAGAGGCCGGGCATGCGCAGGTCGGAGATGAGGGCGTCAAAGTGTTCATGTTCCAAGGCGCGGATGGCTTCAGCACCACTGGACGCAGCGCGGCACTCATAGCCTTCTGGAGACAGCCCCTCAATGAGTAACATGCAGATGGAGGGCTCATCGTCGACAATAAGGATGCGGCCCCTCGGGACGTTTGGCGGCATGCGGCCTCCAGCCGGAAAAGACCCCTAAGCGTAGAGACGCCAAGAGCTTTCGGCGCTGCTGAAATGTGATACTAGCGGTCGGTAAGGTGGCTCACAAGGGACCGACCGTACCGGTACCTTGGTACCGGTGCCCCTTTTGCACTGGTACTCCCGTGCCTTACCCGCAGAAGCCGCACTGTTTGTGCGCTCTGCCGGGCTTTTCGAAACTCTCGGAATGAAATGGAATTCCGCGCTCAGGCAGGTCAGGCGCGGCCCATCGCCGCGCTGTGGTAATAGGGCCGGCTGGCGTAACTCCGCCCCTACGTCGGCGCGTGTCGATCCGGCCGAGCCTGATTCTCCACGACCAAGTCGAACTGACCTACAAGTTCCGCTTACGCGAGCGTGCAAGGACTTCCCTTTTCGCCTATACTGAGGGCGCGGGCCCATAGCTCAGTCGGTTAGAGCAGCGGACTCATAATCCGTTGGTCCCAGGTTCGAGTCCTGGTGGGCCCACCACGTACCATCGCAAGACATGCCAGGGAGCGATAATGACGGCCTGGTAACGGTGGCGAATATGCCATGAGAAGGGGTGCATGTCAAGTAAAAGTCGACGTAAAAGTCGACGTGACATAATGTCCATTGAGCCATTGTGTCATTGAGTCATTGAGTCATTGAGTCATTGGGTGATTGAAGCAGTGAGTCAGCCCCGCCGTGGGCGTTAACTTATTCAGCCAAGAAACTCAGAGCTAGGCTGTCTGTCCGCCTCGATGTCCAGGGGGCTCAACCACTCCTTGCTCCAATGACTCAATGATTCAATGATTCAATCACTCGATGAGTCAATGACTCAATGGCTCAATGACTCAATTCTTAGTACTCCTGATGTTCGGTCCGCGCGATGATCTCGTTCTGCAAAGCCGTGGTCAGGTCGCAGAAATAATCACTGTAGCCGGCAACGCGCACGATCAAGTCGCGATACTTCTCCGGGTTTTGCTGCGCGGCGCGCAGAGTCTCCGCGGTAACCACATTGAACTGGATGTGGTGCCCGTCCAACTTGAAGTACGAGCGGACGAGGTGTGCGAGCCTGTCGATGCCCTCTTCGCCTTCCAGCAGTTGCGGCGTGAACTTCTGGTTCAAAAGCGTGCCGCCGGTTCGCGCATGGTCCATCTTGGCGGCGGATTTGAGCACCGCGGTGGGGCCGCGCCGGTCCGCACCCTGCACGGGCGAGATGCCGTCCGACAGCGGTTCATAAGCCTTGCGGCCATCGGGTGTCGCTCCGGTAACGGAGCCAAAGTAAACGTGGCAGGTGGTGGAAAGGTAATTCACACGATAGTTGCCGCCCTTCGTATTCTTGCGGCCGTTTACCTCGTCGTAAAAGTTATCGAACAAATGCGTCAGGATGGCATCGGCATATTCGTTATCGTTACCGTACTTGGGAGTCTTGTTCAATAGCATCTGGCGGGTTCGTTCGTGACCCTCGAAATCAGCGGCCAGGGCCTCGAGCAGTTCCGGCATCGTCAAGTCCTTGCGGTCGAAGACGTGATAGCGAATGGCCGCCAGGCTGTCAGTGCAACTGCCCGGCCCCACCGCCATGATGTAGGTGGTGTTATAACGAGGGCCGCCGTCGTTGTAATCCCGGCCATTGGTGATGCAGTCGTCGATGAGTAGAGAAAGGAAGGGTGCGGGCATGTGGCGCGCGTAAAGGCGCTCGATGACGTTGTTCCCTCTCACCTTGATGTCGATAAAGTGGTGCAACTGTTTGCGGAAGGCGCCGAACAGCTCCTCGTAGGTACCGAACTGCGCGGGATCTCCGGTTTCGAGGCCGAGCCGCTTGCCGGTGCGCGGATCGACGCCGTTGTTCAATGTGATTTCAAGTACTTTCGTAAGATTGAAATATCCAGTCAGGATATAGGCTTCCTTGCCAAAGGCTCCCGTCTCCACGCAGCCGGACGTCCCGCCCTGGCGCGCGTCTTCGATGGACTTCCCTTGCCGCAGCAGTTCCTCGACCACCAGGTCGGCATTGAAGATCGACGGCTGTCCCCAGCCCTTGCGGACGATTTCCAGGCCGCGCTTCAGGACGCGCTCCGGGCTTTTCTTGCTCAACTGCAAGTTCGAGGACGGCTGCAGCAACCGCATTTCGTCGATGACTTCGAGGATCAGGTACGTCACCTCGCTGACGCCGTCCGAGCCATCCGCCTTCAGGCCGCCGTTGTTGATGTTGGCAAAGTCGGTGTAGGTGCCGCTCTCGGCCGCCGTCACGCCCACTTTCGGGGGCGCGGGCTGATTGTTGAATTTCACCCAGAAGCACTCGAGCAGCTCCTTGGCCTTCTCGCGGGTAAGGGTTCCGTCGGCGAGTCCCTTCTCGTAAAACGGCGCGAGGTGCTGGTCCAGGCGTCCCGGGCAGAAGGAATCCCAGGTGTTGAGTTCGGTGATCACGCCGAGGTGGATGAACCAGTAGGCCTGCAACGCTTCCCAGAAATCCCGCGGCGCCTGCGCCGGAACGCGCCGGCAGACTTGTGCGATTCTTCTGAGCTCGGCCTCGCGGTCGGGGTTCGATTCGCGGTTCGCCATTTCCCAGGCGAGTTCGGCGTGGCGTTCCGCGAACCGCATCACGGCGTCCGCGGCCGTGGCCATCGCTCGCAACTCCTCCTGCTTCGAGTAAGCCTCGGGATCGTTCAGGAAATCCAGGCGGCCAAGGCTGGCTGCGACTTCAGATTTCAGATCGAGCAGTCCCTTGCTGTAAATGACCCCGCCAAGGGCCGTGTGCCCCGGAGCGCGCTGCTCCATGAACTCCGTGTAAATGCCGGCCTCGTAGGCGTCTTTCCACGCCTGCGACATTTCCCGGAAAATCATGTCGCGAATCGAGCGCCCTTGCCAGTAAGGAATGATCTGCTCGCACTGTATCTTCCGGGCTCTCTGATCCACATGGTAAGAAATCTTGGGGCGCGAATTGAGGATCTCGAGGTCTTCCATGCTGTGGCAGCAGAGTTCGGGATAGGTGGGCGTGGCCTTGGGCTCGGGACCGCGCTCGCCCACAATCAGCTCGTCGCTGGCAATGCAGATTTTCTTATTATTCATTAAGTGCCCGAGCGCCTGGGCCCGCAGGATGGGCACGGAAGCAGTTCGGCAATCGCGATAAGACTCCGTGATCAAGGCCGCCCGCTCGAGCGATAGCACGGGTTCCGCGGCGAGGCTTCTCTCGCGCAATCTTGCCACTCGTTCGTTCATCGTCAGCCACCCACCTTCACTTTGAATCCTGCTTTCTCGAACTCCGCGGCGATTTTCGTCACCAGGCTCGCAGGCGGGGCCTTGATGTCGTCTAACCGGAATTCCATTCCCAACCGCTTGTACTTCTCCGTTCCTGATTCGTGATAGGGCAAGAGATGAATCTGCCAGAGGCGCAGCCGCGAAAGCAAAGAGACCATGCGGCCGACGTTCTCACTGTCGTCATTGATTTCGGGGATGATAGGATAACGCACCATCACCGCCGTATGCTTGGCGGCCAGCGCCTCGAGGTTCGCCACGATCGAGTCGTTCGAAACGCCGGTAAACTTCTTGTGTTTCACCGGATCGAGAGTCTTCAAGTCAAACAAGACCAGGCCGGCCTTCTCGCTGAGGCCGAGCACCACGTCCCGGTTGGCCAAGCCGCAAGTCTCGAGCACGGTGTGGATGCGTTTTTCGCGGCACGCGTCGAGAAGCGACTCGAGGAAGCGCGGCTGCGCCAGGGGTTCTCCGCCGGAGAATGTGACGCCGCCGCCGGATTCGTCCCAGAAGATCAAATCTTGCTCGACTTCACGCATCACTTCCGCTACCGTCATGTGGCGCCCCGCCACTTTTCGGGCGCCCGCCGGACACGCCTCGGCGCAGGTACCGCAAACCTGGCATTCCGAATCGGTGCGGACTTCACCTTTCAGGCAATGCACGGCGCCGTGCGGGCAAACCCGGATGCAATCGCCGCAAACCAGGCAGCGGTTCTCGAAGAACATCAGGTCCGGCTTGGGACTACGGCCCTCCGGGTTGTGGCACCACCAGCAAGTGAGCGGACAGCCCTTGAAGAATACCGTGGTCCGAATGCCGGGACCGTCGTGCAGGGCGTACCGCTGGATGTCGAAAACCAGGCCGGCTTGGCCGGAGGCACCCGCGGCCTCGTGGGACGTTCCGGATTGGTTGTTGGCTGTGCTCATGTGCTTGCGGAAGGGCGGGGCTGACGCCCCGCCCTTCCATTTGACTTTCATTTTCATCGGTGGGCCGCAGGCCCATGACCAATCGGGATGACCGACTAGAAAACTTGTTTCAACCACCAGACTTTTTGACCTTCTCCTTTATTTTCATATACATTCCCGGTTCGTTCGTTAAATTCCGCAATGAACCACGGCTACGCCGGGGGTGACCCGAGCGCCATCCCATATTCCACCTGGCATTTTCTCGACCGCAGATCACTCAACTGCCGGACTTTTTGACCTTCTCCTTTGTTTTCATATACATTCCCGGATTGTTCCTTGAACTCTCTACCACCGACCCTCGCGGCTGCCGAGGGCGGCCACTGGGGCCGCCCCTACGTCCGTTGCTCAACCTGCCGCCTGGGGGGCTATGCCGCGGACCGCCCAGGTTAACGAAATGGCTTGCGGCAGAGCAGCGGCATGGCCCCGTCATGCTCACTGGTGGGCCGCCACGGTGAGCCCGCCTTCACCGAAGAATTCTAGCCTACTTTTTAAGGCGTGTCAAGAGACAGAAAGTCCCCAGCGGGAATTTTCCCGATTTCAGCGCGAGGTTATAACGTTATTTTGTACTGGATAACATGGCAACAGCCTGTGGAAGAATCGCCGCTCACGCCCCGGGGAAACGAGGGCTGCGCTCGCTATTCGGCCCCCTGCAGATATTTCTCCAGCGGTTCCCAGTAGTTTGCTTTCCATCCCGCGGCGAGGTGCGGAGCTTGTCCCGGTGGGAAACCACGGTGATCGAAAATGATTTTCGTCCCGGCGCCTTGTTCAACCAGCTCGAACCTCACGATCGAATAATCGCCGGGCTTCCAGCTCTCAGACCGCCAAGCCTGGACGATTCTCTCGTTGGGTGCCAGATCCAGTTGCCGCCCGACGATATACCCGCCGAAGAGCGCAAAGGCGCCGCCGACCTCCGAGCTCATTACCGAGGGTTTATCACTCACCGCCCCGGACTGCCTGGCTTGACTCAAGCGCACGATCTGGTCGAATTTCGAGGCCTCGGTCAGCGCTTCATAGATGCGCTCCCGAGGGGCCTGGAGCACGGGTTCCTGGTGAATCGCTTCCGCAGAATGGGAAATCCCCTCTTCGACTGCGACGCTGGCGTAAGCGGCAACTGCGGTGAGACTGCCAAATGCCGCGGCGGTGGAGATCATCATGTGCCGGCGGGTGACCGCGTGCTGTGACTTTGACGATTCGTTTCTGCCCATCCTCCTCGCCTCCTCGGGTGCGGTATTTCAGCGGGTCGCGCCGGCTCTCCTGCCCTGACGTGTCTGCGCCTTCTCCCTGAGTGCAACAAGAAGCCTCAGGCTCTCTGTAAGACTAGACCCTGGGCTTCTTGCCGTGTATCCTGTATTACAACACGAACTCGGGATGTCTTCTATATAATATTCTCGGGGCCTCAAACACGCCTACAGACTGGACCGCATTAACCGCAAAGGAGGCTTCATGAGACTTAAAGGAAAGGTTGCCGTCATAACAGGCGCGGCCACGGGTTTGGGCGAGGCGACGGCGCTTTTGTTTGCACAGGAGGGCGCCAGGTTGCTGGTCGCCGATGTCGACGACGCGGGGGGCGGTGGCGCGGTTGCCGAGATCAGAAAGAAAGGCGCCGAGGCTCTATTCGTCCACGCCGACATCGCTCAGGAGCCCGACGCGCGAACCATCGCCGACGCAGCGCTCAGAGTCTTTGGGCGGATCGACATCCTGGTGAACAATGCGGCGATTTTTGTGTTGAAAGGGTTCGATGCGACCGTGGCGGAATGGCAGCGCTCGCTTGGCATTAACGTGGTGGGAACGGCCCTGGTGACCAAGTACGTGGCGGAGGTGATGAAGAAGAACGGCGGCGGAGCCATTGTTAATCTCTCTTCCATTTCCGCCTGGATCGCCCAACGCAACATGTTTGCTTATAGTTCCACCAAGGCCGCCATTCTTCAGATGACCCGCAATATGGCGATGGATTTGGCGCCTTACGGAATTCGAGTCAACGCCGTTTGCCCCGGCACCATCATGACGGCTGCCGTGCGCCGCTACATGCAAGAGCGCGGCCTGACGCTCGAACAACTGAACGCCGAAGAGGGGGCCAAAACGCTGCTCAAGAGAGTCGGCGAGCAACGCGAAGTTGCCAGCGCGATTTTATTCCTGGCTTCCGACGCGGCCTCCTACATCACCGGAACGTCTTTGATGGTGGATGGTGGCTACACGGCGATGTAGCGCTGGCTATGGCTTGAACGGTTCCAGCGTCAGCGTCTGCTCAACGTAAGGCACAACTTCGACAGGCCCTTCCAGCCCGCAAACGTCAATGTTGGCCATAATCCGGTGCGATGGCCCCACCGCCCGAGCGTTCGCCTCCGTGTTGGTGAGGCGAATCTTCAAGTGATTCTCGCCCGGCCGAACAAACTCCGCGATGTCCAGTTTGTAGGGACTCCACACCAAGGTTCCCGCCTGGCGCCCGTTGACTTCAACCTCCGCCACCGAGCTCACGCGGCCCAAGTCTAGTACGAGTTTCTTGCCGCGATAGGCCTCCGGCAGGGTAAAGCTCTTTTCATAGATAGCGGTCCCCGAGAAGTTGGCAAGCGGAGTCTTCGTCCACGCTTGGAGAGCGAACGGCGTCGCTCCACTCACGAATTCCACGGGTGTGCTCAGGCGATCCTCCTTGCGCGCCACGATGACGAGCACATTCTTGTCCGGGCGCAGCATCTGGCGAATGTCGATCGGCGCACCGCCCGAAGGCTTGAGCTCGACCTCATTGAGCATGAGGCGGTAGGGGCCTTCCAGCGCCGGTGGCGCCACGGCCGTGACGCCGGGTGGAACTTCCGTGCGGTACCAGCGCATTCCTGCGCTCGCGGCGGACGCTTTCTGCACATCGAAGGGGAGCAACCCGCTGATCAGGCCGCGCAGTGTCTTACCCTCCCGGTCCGCAACCCGGAAGGTGAATCCATAATACCCGCTGGACGTTTCCCGGCCCACGCCCACCTTCAGGAGCACGTCATTCCAGCCCGCGCGCAGTTGGACGGGAATCCGGTCGGCCCAGTTATCATTCATCTCGTACCAGAACGGATGGCGCAGGCGGGCAAAGACCTGCTCGTGGTTCAGCCAGACCTTCAACCAGTTGTCAGCCGCCACCACGAAGGTGGCGGGCCGTTCTTTGGGCGCGTAGAGATAAGCGCGGGCGTAACTCGCGATCCAATCTTGCCCCGAGGTCTCAAGCACCCGATTGAATTGCACGACGTAGCTGGAATCGTCGAACGGGCCGCCTTCGGTCTGCATCCAGATGTTCCAGTGGCCCAAGGTCAGGTAGGGCTCGTCGCCATAATAGCGCTTCCAGCCCACCGGCTCGCCCTGCTCGGTCTCAGGCGGGTAGGCCTTTTCAAAGCCTTCATCCACGGCGTTGGGGAACGGGCCGATGACGTTCCAGTTGCGCACCGTGTTTTCGGCTTCGCTCAGCCAGAGCGAAGGCCAGGCCGAATCGTCAAACTTAAGCCGAGACCACCCCAGCTTGTCGCCTTCACCTTCCCTCGCATCTTTGACTTTCACGTAGGGGATTCCCACGCGCTGGGGCTCGGGACGGAAATCCCAATTGCCGGAAAGCGCAAGGGGCTTTAATTCGCCGATCGGGCTGCGCCCCCGGTAAGTGTGGCCGCCGGCGCGCATGGTGACATCGAGCTCGCGCAGGGTTCCGGGCGCTGAAGCGCGCACCTGGATGGCGTCCGGCGAGCGGGAAACAACCGCCAGACTTTCCGCATTCGTGCTCACTAGTTCGGCCTCCTGGCCCTGCCCCTCGAGTGGATGGAACGCCACGTAGTACGCGTCCCAAGGCGCCAACGTCAGCCGCACTTCGGTTCCTTGCGGACGGTTCACGGAGAACAACGGCAGGCGCTGGCCGCTCAGGGCATCCCACTTTTCTGGCACGCCGGTCACGGAGAAGAGAACTTCATTGGTGCGCGTCCGGTCAGAGTCGTTGACCACCCAGTAGTAGTTCGTTCCCAGCTTCTCGCGGTGCTCAAAGTAAAGGCTGGCGGAGGAGCCCGAAACCACCCGCACGTCTTTTGGAACTGTGGAATCGAGCAAATCAATCAAGGTCTCCACGTCGTAGGAAACGAAATAGGCGCGGCCTCCCGCGGCGCTTTGCTGCTCGGTGAAAGGCAGTGGCGTGCTGCTCGCGGCCGTGCCAAAAAGCTCGTTAATTCCGCTTTCCAGTTCGGCGTCGTGTCCGCCCGTTTCCGAGGACGAGGTCGGAAGCAGACGGATGCCGAATACCGCGCCGCCGGCCTGATAGAAATCCCGAATCTTTTTGAGGGTGGTGCGGCTGAGAGTAGTGATGGGCGGGATGATAATTGCCTGGAAACGCTGCGGGCCAATCACCAACTCCTTGCCGTCGATTCGCGCGCCGGCCAGGTAGTCGTCGTCCGCCAGGTTGTAATCCCACTGCCGGTCCGCGAGGCGAAGGATGAGGCGCGTGTAATAGTCGTTGATTGCGATGGTGATGTTTTTCCAAGCCGCCGGCGTGCCGATCTCACCGAAAGGCGTGCTGCCTGAGAAGTCGGGCTCGGAGTTTGCCCACATCGAAAGGATGGGGTAGTAGAGCAGGACGTTAGTCGAGTGGCGGCTTTCAGAATTCATGTAGCTGATGCGCCGGGTGTAGTCCGCGTAGTAATGGAAGTAAGGCCAGTAGGGTTGATGGAGCCAGTCAGGAGGGTAGTTTGCGCGCGAGGCATCATAGTTGAAAGCATGACCCACAAAGAGGTTAACTCCCCACAAACCAATTCCGTTCGTGCCCCGCCGCAGGCCCTCCATGTCCAAATAGGAATCGGTCCCTTGCACGCCCTGGTTTTCGCACATGAAACGCCGCCCTTCGAAGTCGGCGACGGATTGAGCGAGCTTGAAATTGAGCGGCTGGCGGCCGTAATCGAACAGGGAATCGACGCCCACCGGGTTGAGTACGCGCTCCACGGCAAATAGGCTGCCCTCCAGCGCGGCGGCCCATTGCAGAGACTCCTCCCACGCGTGACCGGTATGGCCGATCCCCAGCTTGGCAGCGTTGTCAGTGATGCCCTTCCAAAACGACTGTTGATAGAGTTTGGTCACGGTGGCGAGGTAGTCGCACCGAACCTTGACGGTGGAATCGCCGCCGTCGTAAATCAGAAGCGGCAACACTTTGTGGAGATCGTAGCCGCTTCGCCGGGCAAAGGCGTCAAATAAGGCGGGCGTCCAGGCGATCCGGTAGCCGTAGTCGCCTTCGTGATCCGCGAAGGAATAATGGATGGTGCTGCCGAAGTAGGACGGGAAGCGCCGGTAAAAGTCGCCGTAGGCGAGATCGAAAAACAGCTTCATAGCATCGGGATTCATCAAGTCGACGTACCCGCCGTCGAAGCCCATGGAAGGCTCGAGGTAGAACTCCACCACCACCCAGTCGCCCTCGGGGGCCTGCCACTTGAAATCGTCGGACTCCCGGGGCGACGCCAGCAACTGCAAGCTCTGGCCATCAATCCGGTTCTCGCCCAGCCAGCGGGCCGCCACCACCGCCTGGAGTTCCGCCGGGGCTGCGAGCGTGACCTCCTTCGGGCCCTTGACGATTTCCGCCCTGTACGCCAGGCTCTTCATGCGGTATTGCGGTTGGCGCGCCAGCACCTCGCTTTGATGGTTGCCCGCCATCCAGATATTGCGAACCTCACCCGAGGGCCAATCATATTCGTCCACGAAGTTGAATTCGAACCCGCTCCGCTTGGCCTGCTCGAGCCCGGCGCCAATGGCCTGCCACCACTCTTCAGAATGGTAAGGAGTCAGCAACCCATCCCGGGCGTGCAAGAACGCCCCGTAGACGTGCTGGTCCACCATCTGGCGGATTTCTTCCTGAATCTTCGGGCCTTCCATCTTGCCGTTCCAGAACCAGAACGGCATGGTCGAATAGTCTCGCGGCGGATCGACGAAGGCGTTATAAAGCTGGCTGCCACGCGCCGGCTCCTGCTGAGAATTGGGATCGAGAGCAGCGCGGACTTCCGCTTTCGAGGCGAGCGGCTCTGAAGCCAAGAAGCGGTTTGCGATAAGCAGGAATGCGCACAAAGCCAGAGTCAAATAGAGAGCGATGCGTCGGTGCATGAATATCCTCCTACCCGAAACTACAGAGGCAAGGTTTGCCTTGCCACTCTTCGCCAAAACCACAGCCAGCTTTTATCTTCCTGCGGCCTCGATCTGTCAAGCCGAATTCGCCGCCGCCCCTCCGTGATAACCGCCCCGCTGTAGGGGGACGGCTTGCCGTCCCCGGATTTCCTGCGCCCCGCCCTCATCCCCGAAGGGGATGAACATCAGTAGCCGTAGGTGAAACCCACGGATACCGACGCCCCAAAAGCAGATCTCGACCCCGGAGGGGTCAAACCGTTCGAGCCCTGCGGGGTCGGGGGGATTCGCGTTGGGGATCCGCATCCGTGGGTTTCACCCACGGCTACTGACGTTGCTTCCCTTCTGGGAACCAGCCTTGTGAGTCGGCGAGGCCCGTGCCACGATTAATGTCGCTCCGCATAGATCTGCACCGGACCCAGCAGGCCTGACGGGAGTAAGGGCGAGTTCGCGCGGTACGGTTTCACATCCGCGAAGGTGTACTTCGTCGCGCCCGGTTGCTGGTCTCCAATCAGGCGGTTTACCCAGGCGTTGATCACCTTGATCTTCACTTCGTTCGCCCCCGGCTTCAGCACGCTCGTTACATCCACGCGGTACGGCGTGTGCCACACGATCCCCAGCGGCTTCCCGTTCACCGTCACCTGCGCCAGGTTCTTCACCTCCCCCAAGTCGATCCACAGCTTCGCGCCCTTCTTGAACCACTCCGGCGAAGCCTGCACGGTTTTGGTATAGGTCCCCGCTCCCGAAAAGTACTTCACGCCTGCGTCGCTGCTCTCCGGCCACGAGATGAGCTGATCGAGCGTGACCGAGGCCGGCGCGCCGCGCCCCGCCTGGAACGCCACCGCCCACGGTCCCTCCACCGTCGCCAGTTCCGTCTCCTCCACCTTGGGCAAGCTCCGCGAGGTCTCTTGCGTCGGCTTGCGGAACACCACAAACACGGTTCCCCAGGGCTCCAAGTGCAACGGCACTGTCGTGCGGCCCTCGGCCGTGCTGTACGACGCGGCCTGCGACTCGCCCGTCTCCGCTCGCCACAACTCCGGCGCCTTCCCCGTCACCCGGAACGTCGCCTCCACCGTCTCCTCGCGGTC